>ENA-UOIW01000893-UOIW01000893.1-human-gut-metagenome-genome-assembly--contig:-P58-NODE-893-length-20306-cov-13.448126_pt1 | contig 20306 bp, 15 predicted proteins | sample MGYA00242334_ERZ723881 | MGnify/ENA metagenome assembly ERZ723881 | reverse complement strand
CGCCCCGTTGGCCCACGGGCGCTATCACACCCCCCAAAACGGGCCCCACGCCACTTTTACGCCCCCCTCCACCCCCGCGCCGCCCGCTCGGGGGCGGCGCTTCGTTATTTCGTACATGTTACGCTGCTTTTTGATGGGGAAAAGGGGGGAGGTGAAAATAAGCCTTGCATAATGGAATGTCCGTCTATATAATTAGATAGGAACTTAATTATATGGGGGGCTTTTCGTGGAAAAACCATTGATGCTTTTGATTCGCGATACCTACAGGTTATGGGCCAATTATATGAAAGGGGTAGCCGCGCGGGCAGGGGTACCGGATTCCTACCGGATGGTGCTTACTTTTTTGCTGCGCAATCCAGGGGTCAGCCAAAAGGAGTTGGCTGCCCACTGCGGGATCACCACCGCTTCCGTGAGCCAGACGGTAAAGGAAATGGGCTTGACGGGATATTTGAAAAAGGAAGCGGACGATAAAGACCTACGGTATGTGCGCCTGTATTTGACGGAAAAGGGCGAGGCCTGCGCCAAGGAGATCCGAGAAGCCATCCACCAGGCGGACGCTCGGGTTTCCGCACAATTGACTTGGGAAAAGGAAAAGCACATGCGGGAGCTGTTGGATGAATTGGCCAGGATCATAGAAACGGAGCTTCCTCTATGCTGAACTATTTGAAGAAATATTGGCTCAATTGCCTGCTGGCGCCCCTATTCATGCTGGGGGAGATCGCCATGGATATGTGGCAGCCGGATATGATGGCCACCATTGTGGACGAGGGCGTATTGGGCGGGGATATGGCTATTATTTGGTCCATGGGTATTCGGATGCTGCTATTGGTGGCCTTTGGAGGCACCTGCGGGGTGCTGTGCGGGGTATTCGCCAATGTGGCGGCCCAACGCTTTGGGAACGACGTGCGCAAGGATCTGTTTGCCCGGATCATGACCTTTTCGTTCCAGCAGACCGATCGGTTTACCACCGGTTCCCTGGTCACCCGCATTACCAATGACGTCACCCAGGTGGAGCAGATGGTCATGATGTCCATGCGGTCGGTGGTACGGTGCACGGTGATGTTCTTCGGGGGCATCTATATGCTCTATCGCCAATCCCCCCGCTTCGCCATGGTGGCTGCTTGCGGGCTGCCTGTGATCGCCATCTTTTTGGTGTTCTTCCTGCGCCGGGTCTCTCCGTTGTTCACGGTGATCCAGCATAGATTGGATCAGATCAACTGTATCGTCCAGGAGAATATCGCCGGGGCCCGGGTGGTGAAAGCCTATGTCAAAGAAGCGGACGCCTTGGAGAATTTTTCCAAAGCCAACGACAGCCTTTGCCAGATCAATCTGCGGGCCCAAACCAGCCTTGCCTTTTTAAATCCCTGCGTAAACGTGGTGCTCAACCTTTGCACCGTGGGGGTGCTGTATGTGGGGGGCATTTCGGTACAAGCGGGGGGCGCCATTACGCCGGGGCAGGTGATGGCTGCGATCACCTATTTGTCCCTGATCCTTATGCGGATCATTTTCATGGCCAATATTTTTCAGACTTTTACCCGGGCTTCCGCCTCCTGGAAGCGCATCCGGGAAGTGCTGGATACCCAGCCGGCCCAACAACCGGGTTCCACCCTGCCGGCGCCAAATAGAAAGGGGGAAATTGAATTTTCCCACGTATCCTTTGCTTATCCGGGGGCTCCGGAAAATCTGGTATTGCGGGATCTATCCTTCCGGGTAGAGCCGGGCCAGACCGTGGCCATCATCGGTTCCACCGGCAGCGGGAAGTCCAGCCTAGTACACCTGATCCCCCGATTTTACGATGCCACGGAAGGGGCCGTGCTGGTGGACGGGGTGGATGTGCGGGATTTCCCCATGGAAGCCCTGCGGGACCGGGTAGCCCTGGTGCAGCAGAAGGCGGAACTGTTTTCCCGCAGCATTGGTGAAAATATCGCCTGGGGCGCAGAGGGGGTGGAGAAAGACCAGATCCGCCAGGCGGCGCAGATCGCCCAGGCGGAGGATTTTATCCTGCGCACCCCCGATGGCTATGATACCCAGGTCACCGAAAGCGGCCACTCCCTTTCCGGCGGGCAGAAGCAGCGGCTTTGCATTGCCCGGGCGGTACTGAAACGGCCGGAGATCCTCATTTTGGATGATGCGGCCAGCGCCCTAGACCTTAAAACGGAGGCCGCCCTCCATGTGGCCCTGAACCGGGAACTGGCCGGGATCACCAAGGTCATCGTGGCCCAGCGGGTGGCTTCCGTAAAGGATGCGGACAAGATCCTGGTGCTGGAGGATGGGCAGCTGGTTGCCTGGGGGACCCATGCGACGCTGCTGGAGACTTCACCGGTATATGGGGAGATCTGCCGCTCCCAGATGAAGCGGGAGGTGCAAGCATGACGACGGAAATCAAACCAAAGGTGGAATTGCGCCGCCCCTCCACCATGGGACAGGCGGTGGAAAAGCCCAAGGATACCCAGGGCACCCTGAAACGGCTGCTAAGCTATTTTGTCCAAACCAAGGGCTTGTTCCTGGGACTCATGGGGACGGTACTGTTGGTGACCATTACCTCCTTGGCTTCCCCCGCCCTCCAAGGACAGGTGATCGACGCCCTGAAAGAAAGGACTTGGGGCCAGTTCCGCCTCCTGCTGGGATGGCTGCTAGTTTCCTTCCTTTTAAACGTGACCTTCACCTTGATCCAGGGGCTTTTGGCTGCCCGGCTAAGCCAGAGCATCGTAGGCTGTATGCGCTATGGCCTCTTTGAAAAATTGGATCACTTGCCTATCGGCTATTTGGATCGGCATTCCAGCGGGGATCTGATGAGCCGCATGACCAACGATATTGAGAACATCTCCAACACCATTTCCCAGAGCTTAGGGTCGCTGGTATCCGGCACCCTGACCATCGTGGGGACCATCGCCATCATGTTCTGGTATTGTTGGCAGCTTACCCTCATCACCTTGGTGACGGTGGCGCTCACCGCCCTGGTGACCAAGTGGATGTCCAAAAAAATGCGCAGCGCTTACCGGGGCCGGGCGGACGCCCTGGGCGTCCTGGACGGCTATGGGGAAGAGATGATCGCCGGGTATCGGTCGGTAACCGCCTGCAACCGCCAGGAACGCACCCGGGAAGAATTTGACCAGCTCTCCGACCAGCTGGCCAGAGAAGGCGTCCGGGCGGAAGTCTTAGGCGGGTCCATGGGCCCTATGATGAACGGCATTACCAATTTGGGCTTTGTCATCGTGGCTGCCTTTGGAGGCTATTTTGCCTTGGAGGGGCTGATCACCATTGGGGTCATTTCTGCGTTTATCATTTATGCGAAACAGTTTTCCCGGCCTCTCAATGAGATCGCCCAGCTCTATGGCTCCGTACAGACCGCCATGGCGGGGGCGGAACGGGTATTTGATCTAATGGACCAGCCGGATGAGGACAACAGCGGCACCCTGGAGCTGGAAAATATGCAGGGGAATATTTCTTTCCGCCACGTGAACTTCTCCTATGAGCCAGGGAAACCTGTGCTTCAGGATTTTAGCCTGGAGGTGCGGGCCGGACAGAAGATCGCCCTGGTGGGAGCCACGGGCAGCGGCAAAACCACGGTGGTCAACCTGCTTATGCGGTTTTATCCTGTGGACGCCGGCGAGATCTGCATCGATGGGGTGAACATCACCGCCCTGCGTCGGGACTGGCTCCGCCATAATACTGCCATCGTGTTGCAGGACACGGTGCTCTTTTCCGATACCATTGCCGCCAATATCAAGTATGCCAACCCCGCAGCCAGCCAAAAGGAGATGGAACGGGCAGCGGTTATGAGCAATTGCGCCCCCTTTATCCGGCGGCTGAAGGAGGGATACCAGACCATGCTCCAGCAGGCGGGGGCAGGGCTATCCCACGGCCAGCGGCAGCTGTTGAACATTGCCAGGGCCATTCTGGCCGATCCCAAGATCCTCATTTTGGATGAAGCCACCTCCTCTGTGGATACCCGTACCGAGCAAAGCATCCAGGACGCCTTGGTCCGGCTTATGAAAAACCGTACCAGCCTCATTATCGCCCACCGGCTTTCCACCATCCAGGACGCGGATATGATCGTGGTCATGGATCACGGCCAGGTGGTAGAAACGGGCAACCATCAGCAACTTTTGGAAAAGCAGGGCGCCTATTACGCCCTGTATATGGCCCAGTTCGCCGGTAACCGGACGTAAAAGCGGCACCTGAACAGCCCCGGGCAGAAACATGGCCGCCCGCTTTTTGCAGGGGCCTTGTCCTCGTTGGGGTTACAAGGCAGAACGCAGTCCGCACCGCGCCAAGGGGAAAGGGCCGGCCAACGGAACACGCATGGGCCTTCAAAGAAAAAAGCGGCCGCTATTTCGTATGCGGCCGCTTATATCAAATAGAATATTACCTCGCAGCCCTTTCCCTGAGGAAAGGCGCTTTTTTGTACGAGGGGGGGATTTCGGGAGCTCAGATAAACAGCAGCAGGCTCACCGCCATGACCGCCATGCCGGAGATCAGGCCATAGATGGACAGGTGATGCTCTCCATATTCCCGGGCGGCGGGCAGCAGCTCGTCAAAGGAGATGAATACCATAATGCCGGCTACAGCCGCAAAAATAATGCCGAAGACCGTGTCCGTCATGATGGGCATCAGCAGGAGCCAGCCGATCAAAGCGCCAAGCGGTTCCGCCAGGCCGGACAGGAAGGAATAGCAAAAGGCCTTTTTCCGGGAACCGGTGGCCTGGTAGATGGGCACGGACACGGCGATGCCCTCGGGAATGTTGTGGATGGCGATGGCCACCACGATGGGGATGGCGATGGAGGGGGATTGGAGGGCGGAAACAAAGGTAGCTAACCCTTCGGGGAAATTGTGGATGGCGATGGCCAGGGCGGTAAACACCCCCATGCGCATCAGCTTCCGGGCTGGGGGCGCCGCATCCTCCTGTTCCACCAGCTTCACCTCATGGGGATTCTTTTCCGCGGGGATCAGCTTATCGATCACGGCGATGAACAGCATGCCCCCGAAAAAGGCCGCCACCGTGGCCCAGCTGCCCGGCCGCTGCCCCAGCTGGGCGGTTAGGGCCGACTGGGCCTTGGCAAAGATCTCGATCATGGAAACATACACCATGACCCCAGCGGAAAAGCCCAAACTCACCGATAAAAACCGGCGGTTGGTCCGCTTGGCCAACAGGGCGATCAAGCTGCCGATGCCGGTGCTCAACCCGGCCAAAAGGGTCAAAAGGAATGCGTAAAAAATCGTATCCATGTTGCACTTGCTCCAATCTATCCTTTGCTATGGCTGGCGCCGTATTGGCGGGACCAGCATACCAATTAAATCAGGATAGCAAAACCACCCTCCGGTGTCAATATATATAGGCCGCATCCCCTTGGCCTGGTTTGACCCCGCATAGGCTGGCAAAAGGATTTGACAAGGCCGCCGCTGGTATACTATAGTAGTTCCATTATTATATTGCATCCCGGCGGGAGGAGGAACAGGCTATGGAATACAGGATGGGAACCAAGTGCGTGCAGGGAGGCTATACCCCGGGGAACGGAGAACCTCGCCAGATCCCCATCATACAAAGCACCACCTTTAAATACGCCACCAGCGAGGACATGGGAAAGCTCTTTGACCTGGAGAGCGCAGGCTATTTCTATACCCGGCTCCAGAATCCCACCAACGACCATGTGGCCGCCAAGATCTGTGAGATGGAGGGCGGTACCGCCGCCATGCTCACCGCTTCCGGCCAGGCCGCGTCCTTTTACAGCATCTTTAACATCGCCGGTTGCGGGGATCATGTGGTATCCTCCTCCAGCATCTACGGAGGGACCTACAACCTGTTTGCGGTGACCATGAAGCGGATGGGCGTCGAGTTTACCTTTGTGTCCCCGGACTGCACGGAGGAGGAGCTGGAGGCCGCCTTCCGGCCCAACACCAAGGCGGTATTCGGGGAGACCATCGCCAACCCCGCCCTGACGGTGCTGGACATTGAAAAATTTGCCGCCGCGGCCCACCGGCACGGGGCGCCCCTGATCGTGGACAACACCTTCGCCACCCCTGTAAACTGCCGGCCCTTTGCATGGGGGGCGGATATCGTGACCCATTCCACCACCAAGTATATGGACGGCCACGGGGCTGGGGTAGGAGGCTGCATCGTGGATTCCGGCAAGTTCGATTGGACGGCGTATCCGGAAAAATTCCCCGGCCTTTGCACCCCGGATGAAAGCTACCATGGGGTGGTGTATACGGAGCGCTTCGGCCTGGCGGGAGCCTTTATCACCAAGGCTACGGCCCAGCTGATGCGGGATTTCGGCGCCATCCAATCCCCCCAGAACGCCTTTTTACTGAACCTGGGGCTGGAGAGCCTGCATGTGCGCATGGCCAGGCATTGCGAAAACGGCCTGGCGGTGGCCCGGTTCCTGCAAAGCCATCCCCAGGTGGCCTGGGTTCGCTTCCCCGGCCTGGAAACCGATCCTTACTATCCCTTGGCCCAGAAGTATCTGCCCCAGGGGGTGTGCGGGGTGGTGAGCTTCGGGGTGAAGGGCGGACGGAAGGCGGCGGAAGCCTTTATGAAGCGGCTGCGGATCGCCGCCATCGAGACCCACGTGGCGGATGCCCGCACCTGCTGCCTCCATCCTGCCAGCGCCACCCACCGGCAGATGAACGACCAGGAGCTGGCTGCAGCCGGGGTATCCCCGGACCTGGTGCGGTATTCCTGCGGGCTGGAGGATGCGGCGGACTTGATCGCAGATCTGGATCAGGCTTTAAACTGCTTGGAATAATTGGGAGGATACGCCTTTGCCTATTAAGATCCCCAACGATTTGCCGGCTGTAAAAACCCTGCTGGATGAGAATATCTTCGTCATGACGGAGACCCGGGCCATCACCCAGGATATCCGGCCCCTGAAGCTGCTGCTGCTGAATCTGATGCCCATGAAGGTGGATACCGAGACCCAACTGTCCCGGCTATTGGGCAATTCGCCGCTGCAGGTGGAATTGGAGCTGATGCAGACCCGGACCCATGTTTCCAAGAATACCCCCCAAGCCCACATGCTGGCCTTTTACCAGACCTTTGACCAGGTGAAGGACCGGAACTTTGACGGCATGGTCATCACCGGCGCACCGGTGGAGCAGCTTCCTTTTGAAGAGGTGGAATATTGGGAGGAGCTGTGTGAGATCATGGAGTGGAGCAAGACCCACGTCCACAGCACCTTCCATATTTGCTGGGGCGCCCAGGCGGCCTTATATTATCATTTCGGCATCCCCAAATACCCTTTGCCGGAAAAGATGTTCGGCATCTTTCCCCATCGGGTGGAATATAAGCCCTCCATCCTGTTCCGGGGCTTTGACGACGTGTTTATGGTGCCCCACTCCCGGCATACCACCGTGCGGCGGGAGGACATCGAGGCAGTGCCCGCCCTGCATATCCTAGCCTCCTCCCAGGAGGCGGGGGTGTACGCGGTGTCCGCCAAGGAAGGGAACCAGTTTTTCATTACGGGCCATTCGGAATACGATGGGAATACTTTGCAAAAGGAATACCTGCGGGATAAAAACGCCGGGCTTCCCATTGCGCCCCCCAAAAACTATTTCCCCAAGGACGACGATACCCAGCCCCCCCTGGTCACCTGGCGGTCCCATGCGAATCTGTTGTATACCAATTGGCTGAACTATTTCGTCTATCAGACGACGCCTTATGATATACAGCGGATCAGCTTTGGGGAACACACATAAAAGCAGCCCGCTCCCCTAAGGCGCCAGGTCCCCCTGTGCCACAGCCCCTCCCGGCGTCCCCCCTTGCGGTTCTAGAGACCAGGGGGCGCCGGGCGGGCTTGGCAAAAAGATTCGCAAAATTTGGCGCAGGAGCCTTGACAAGCCGTCTGGTTTGCGCTACAATAAGCAAGCACGTTGCGAGACGGAGCGCGGGAGTAGCTCATTTGGTAGAGCGCCGCCTTGCCAAGGCGGAGGTGGCGGGTTCGAGCCCCGTCTCCCGCTCCAATATGCACCCTTAGCTCAGTTGGTAGAGCACCTGACTCTTAATCAGGGTGTCCAGGGTTCGAGCCCCTGAGGGTGTACCAAAGCAGAAGCCCAGGCTATATGCCTGGGCTTTTTTGCGCGGAGCTTTATATCCCGATGGGCCCTGGGGTGGTTCAGGGGCGTATGGCTTTTTTTTCAGCGGCGGGAAATAAATATAGATTTGCTGGTGAACGTACATATGTCCGGACAGGTGTTTGCTACCGCGAACAAAGGTTGGCTTTTCAGGGGGGATGTAGGGAAAAAATGCCGAAAATGCAAGACCTTTTGCGCAAAAGTCCTTGCAATGAATGGGAATATATGCTATGATACGGACAGCGCGAGGGCGCTGGATAAAAATGTAAACACCTTTCGTTGCACATCCTGTTCAGGATGGGGTAAGACCAAGTTGGAGGCATACTCCATATTTTTTTCGCAGAAAAGCAGCCTTGGTTGCTTTTTAAAAGCTTGGCGCGGCTTGCCGCGCCGGGAACCCGGGCGGGATCGCCCGAAAAAACGTCCAAGATATGGACAAGCAAGGAGGAAAAAGAGAAATGAAAAAGATTCTTGCCCTGCTCCTGGTAGCTGTGATGGCTTTCGGTTGCGCTGCCTGCGCCGCCCAGCCTGCTGCCGAGGAGCCCGCTACCGAGGCCCCTGCGACCGAAGAAGCGCCCGCTGAGGAAGCGCCCGCTGCGGAAGCCCCCGCTGAGGAGGCCCCCGCCGAGGCTACCACCTACAACATCGGCGTTTGCATCTACAAGTTCGACGATAACTTCATGACCCTCTATCGCCAGGAGCTGGAGAGCTACTTCAAGAGCCTGGAGACGGACACCGTGAAGTATAACGTCACCATCGTGGACGGCAAGGGCGATATGGCCGAGCAGACCAACCAGGTGGATACCTTCCTGGCCCAGGGCGTGGATGCGCTGATCGTGAACCTGGTGCAGTCCTCTTCTGCCGCCACCATCACCGAGAAGTGCAAGAGCGCGGATGTGCCCGTTGTGTACATCAACCGTGAGCCCGCTGCCGAGGATATGGCTGCGTGGGACAAGATCTGCTATGTGGGCGCCGATGCTCGTCAGAGCGGCACCTATCAGGGCGAGATCGTCCGCGACCTGCCCAATAAGGGCGATGCCAACGGCGACGGCGTGGTAAGCTATGTGATGATCATGGGCGACCCCGAAAACGTGGATGCCCAGTATCGTACCGAGTTCTCCATCAAGGCCCTCACCGACGCCGGTATCCAGGTGGAAGAGCTGTTCAACCAGCGGGGCGACTGGGATCAGGCCAAGGGCCAGGAGCTGGCCGCTACCGCGCTGAGCCAGTTCGGCGATAAGATCGACGTCATCTTCTGCAACAACGACGCCATGGCCCTGGGCGCTGCGCAGGCCATCGAGGCTGCCGGCCGTGTGGTTGGCGAGAACATCTACCTGCTGGGCGTAGACGCGCTGGATGAGTGCGTGGAGATGGTCAACGCGGGCACCATGACCGGTACCGTTTTGAACGACCACGTGGGCCAGAGCCATGCGGCTGTGGACGCGGCCATCAAGTACATCAACGGCGAGCTCATCGGCTCCGCTGCGGATGCTTCCAACTACGTCTGGGTCGACTACCAGAAGGTCACCAAGGAATAACAAGCACTGAAATGGGATTGCGTGCGGGCTTGCTCGCACGCAATTCTTTCGGTTTGATCCTGAGATTTCCCCAATTTTGCATGGGAAATCTGGAAGAAGAAGGGGGAAACATGTCGGAATATTTGCTGGAAATGAAGGGAGTCTGCAAAGAATTCCCTGGCGTGAAGGCGCTGGACAACGTTTCGCTCAGGCTGCGGCCCGGCACGGTACACGCCCTGATGGGGGAAAACGGCGCGGGCAAATCCACCCTGATGAAGTGCCTGTTCGGCGTATATAAGATGGACGCGGGCGAGGTGATTTACAAGGGCGAGCCTGTGCATATCGCCAATCCGTTTGACGCGCTGCAAAAGGGCATCGCCATGGTGCACCAGGAGCTGCAGCCCATACCGGAGCGGTCCATTGCGGAAAACATCTACTGTGGCCGATATCCCCGCAAGATGGGGGGCATCATGGTAGATCACGATAAAATGTATAAGGATACCAAGGCGCTGCTGGATGGCTTGGGTCTGGATTTTGACCCCAAGGCCAAGCTGGGCACCCTTTCCGTATCCCAGATGCAGCTGGTGGAGATCGCCAAGGCCGTCTCTGCCAACGCCCGTATCGTCATCATGGACGAGCCTACCTCCTCCTTGACCCAGAACGAGGTGGAGATCCTATTCGGCATCATAGACAACCTGCGGAAAGACGGCTGTGCTATCATATATATCTCCCATAAGATGGACGAGATCCTCCGCATCTCCGATGAAGTCACCATCATGCGGGACGGCAAATACATCGGGACCTGGCCGGCCAAGGAGCTGACCACGGACCTGATCATCACCCGGATGGTGGGCCGGGAGCTGACCAACCTATACCCGCCCAAGGAAAACGTCCCCGGGGAAGTGGTGCTGGAGGTGGAAGGGTATACCTCCATCCACGCCAAGTCCTTCCGGAACGTGGGGTTCAACCTGCGCAAGGGGGAGATCCTGGGAGTCAGCGGCCTGGTGGGCGCCCAGCGCACCGAGGTGATGGAAGGGATCTTCGGCCTGCGGGCCAAGACCCACGGCAAGGTCATCTACAAAGGCCACGAGATCCACATCAACCAGCCCAAGGACGCCATCGACCAGGGCATCGCCCTGTTGACCGAGGACCGGCGGGCAACGGGTATCTTCGGCGTGCTGTCCGTCAGCGACAACGTGGCGGTGGCTTCCCTGGCCAAGTATCTCAAATACGGCTTCATGTTGGATGAAAAGAAGATCGATACCCTGGTAAAGGAAAACATCCAGAAGCTCAACATCAAGACCCCCAGCGGTAAGACCCTCATCCAGTCCCTTTCCGGCGGCAACCAGCAAAAGGTTATCTTCAGCCGCTGGCTGGCCAACGACCCGGATGTGCTGATTCTGGATGAGCCTACCCGCGGCATTGACGTGGGCGCCAAGTATGAGATCTATTGCATCATTTCCGACCTGGCCAAGCAGGGGAAGAGCATCATCATGATCAGCTCGGAAATGCCGGAGCTGATCGGCATGGCGGACCGGATCATGGTCATGTGCGATGGCCGTGTGACCGGCTTTGTAGAGGGCGAGGACATGAACCAGGAGCGGATCATGGAGCTGGCCACCCGTTTCGAATCGTAAAGGAGGACCACAATGAACAAAACCATCACCGGCAAACAGGTCGGTAATTTCCTGCTGAACAACGCGGTTATCATCATGATGCTGATCGCCGCGGTGGTTGTCAGCATTCTGCGCCCCAACTTCATTTCCGAATATAACGCCAAGAACCTGATCTCCAATACGGCGGCCCGTTTCATCGTGGCCCTGGGCGTTTCCGGCTGCTTGATCACCAAGGGCACGGACCTTTCCGCCGGCCGTATGGTGGGCTTGGCGGCCTGCCTGTCCGCCACCTTCCTCCAGCGGGCGGATTATACCAGCAAGGTCTATCCCGAAATGGGCGAACTGCCTATCCTGGGTGTGTTCCTGGGGGTCGTGCTGATCTGCATGGTATTCGGCTTTATCAACGGCCTGGTCATCTCCAAGCTGTATGTGCCCCCCTTCATCACCACCCTGGGTATGCAGACCATCGTCTACGGCATCTGCCTGGTATACACCGGCGCACAGCCCATCGGCGGCCTAAGGGCGGATTACACCCAGATCGCCTCCGGTTCCCTGTTCAACATCACCTATATCCCTTACCTGGGCATCATCGCCCTGGTGCTGGGCGTGCTGATGTGGTTCATCTATAACAAGACCCCCCATGGTAAGTACATGTACGCCATCGGCGGCAACGAGAGCTCCGCGGAAGTGGCCGGTATCAACACCACCGCCACCAAGATCATCATCTACACCTCCGCCGCGGCCCTCTACGGCATCGCCGGCTTCCTCTACGGCGGCAAGGCGGGCGGCGCTTCGGTGAACATCGGCCTGGGCTATGAGCTGGAAGCCATTGCCGGCTGTACCATCGGCGGCGTCTCCACCAACGGCGGCGTGGGCCGTATCGGCGGTATCCTCATCGGCGTGCTGGTGTTCGAGCTGCTGAAGATCGCCATGCAGTTCATGAGCGTGCCCTCCGACTATACCTACATCGTACAGGGCCTGGTCATCATCATGGCGGTATCCTTGGATATCCGCAAGTATGTGGCCAAGAAGTAAACGCAAGCTGCGTTTCATACGGCCATGATTACCATAAAAGAGCTGGCCCACAAGCTGGATGTAAGCCCTACCACCGTTTCCAATGTGATCCACGGCAAGACCCGGGAAGTATCGGAGGCCACCATCCAATTGGTGGAGCAGGCGGTGCGGGAATATAACTACATCCCCAATATGAGCGCCCGGGCTTTGGCCCAAAACAGCTCCCATATCATCGGCGTCGTATTGAAGTTCATCCCCAAAAAGGAGTTGAACGCCCTCCAGGACCCCTTTGCCGGCGAGCTGATGGGGGCCCTGGAGGCCTGTATCCGGGAGGCAGGGTATTATATGATGCTCCATGTGGCCTCCTCGGTGCAGGAGATCGTCCACCTGATGCAGACCTGGAACGTGGACGGCCTGGTGCTCACCGGGTTCCATGCCCAGGATTACCGGCAGATCCGCAGCCAGAGCCAAAAGCCCATGGTGTTTGTGGATTGCTACTTTGGGGATGTGGGCATCCCCTATTCCAACATCGGCCTGGAGGATCAGCTGGGCGGCCGGCTTATGACGGAGCACCTGATCCAACAGGGCCATCGGCGCATCGCCTTCCTTTCGGATAACCGCATCGGCAACGACTGGATGCGTTGGCTGGGCTATTGCGAGGCCATGGAGCAGGCGGGGTTGCCCTATTCGGAGGCGGAAAACTACATCCAGATCCGCTCCGGCCGGGCCTTCGACGCCAGCCTTGCCCGGGCCTTGACGCCCCGGGGCAGGTATACCGCCCTGTTTTTTGCCTCGGACTATTATGCCATGCGGGGCATGGACTATCTGTATGACCGGGGGATCCGGGTGCCTGCGGATCTATCCGTGGCCGGATTCGACGACAATGTGCTGGGCCAAAATTTGCGGCCCCGGCTTACCACCATCCATCAGGATCCCTCCCAGAAGGCCAGGCTGGCTTTTGGAATGCTGCGGGGAATCATCGCCGGGGAACGGCAGGAAGGGGAGATCGTCCGCCTGCCCGTATCCCTGGTGATCGGCGGCACCACGGCCCCGCCTCGGGTTTGATGAAGGTATGGAGCGGAGCAAAACAGGCCGGCGAGATGAATAAAAAGCGGCCGCAGGGCCGGGCGAAGCCCTGCCTGCGGCCTTTTTGATGGGTGAGGGTTGATATGGACGGGAAAACGCCTTGGTGGAAGGAAGCGGTGGTATATCAGGTATATCCCCGCAGCTTTTACGATAGCAATGGGGATGGGATCGGCGACCTGGGCGGCATTGGGGAAAAGCTGGATTACCTTTCGGAGCTGGGGATCACGGTGCTGTGGATCGGCCCGGTATACGCGTCCCCGGGCAAGGACAACGGCTACGATATCTCGGATTACCGGGCCATAGACCCCATCTACGGTACCATGGAAGACCTGGAACGGGTGATCGCCGGGGCAAAGGCGCGGGGCATCCGGGTCATGCTGGACATGGTTGCCAACCACACCTCGGATCAGCATCCCTGGTTCCTGGAGAGCCGGAAAAGCCGGGAGAACCCCTATCGGGACTATTATATCTGGCGGGACGGGAAGGAGGACGGCCCCCCCACCAACTGGGGCTCCATCTTTTCGGGCCCTGCCTGGACGCTGGACCCGTTGACCGGGCAGTATTATATGCACAGCTTCCTGCCGGAACAGCCGGACCTCAACTGGGAAAATCCGGCGGTGCGGGAAGCCATTTATGCCATCATGCTGTTTTGGCAGGAAAAGGGCGTGGACGGGTTCCGGCTGGACGGGATCAACATGATCTCCAAGGACCAACGGTTTTTGGATGGGGAACCCGGCCTGCTCTATGGAAACGGCTTCCCCTATATGTACAACGGCCCCCGCATACACGAATTTTTGCAGGAGATGAGCGCCCGGGTGTTTCAGCCCCATGACATGCTCAGCGTGGGGGAGACCAGCCATGTAAGCGTGGCGGACGGCCTGCAATACGCGGGGGATACCGGGGCGGAATTGAGCATGGTGTTCCAGTTCATGCATGTGGACGGAGGCCCCAGGCTGGCGGATAAATGGACGGACCGTCCCTTCCCCATGGAGGAGCTGCGGCGGATCTTCAACAGCTGGCAGGTGGGGCTCCATGGTCGGGCATGGAATAGCTTGTATTGGAGCAACCACGACCAGCCCCGGCCTGTGTCCCGCTTTGGCAACGACAGCCCCCTGTACCGGAGGGTATGCGCGAAAATGCTGGGCACCTGCCTGCATATGATGCAAGGCACGCCCTATATATTCCAAGGGGAAGAGCTGGGCATGACCAACGCCTATTTCCAGCGGCTGTCCCAATACCGGGACCGGGAAAGCCTGGACGCCTACAAGGAATATACCCAAAGCGGCATTTTGAATGAAGCGGAGATGGGCCGTTGCCTTCAGGTGATCGGCCGAGACAACGCCCGCACCCCCATGCAGTGGACCCCGGGGGAAAACGGGGGCTTTACCACCGGCACGCCTTGGATCGACGTAAACCCAAACCATACGGAAATCAACGCCCAGGACCAGCTGGCGGACCCGGATTCGGTATTCCGCTACTACCTGAAGCTGATCCGGCTGCGCAAGGAATATCCCATCATCGTCCACGGGGACTTCCATCCCCTGCTGGAGGAAGACCCCCACATCTACGCCTACGAGCGCAGGCTGGATGGGGCGCGGCTGCTGGTGCTGTGCAGCTTTGCAGCCGGGGACGTAGTTTGCCCCTTGGGGGAGGATGGAAGGGGACGGTTGCTGCTATCCAACTATCCTACCCACAAGGCGGGGCTGCTACAGCCCTATGAAGCCCGGGCGCTGTTTTATGAATAGACGAAGCGAAGGGTTACCCGCCTTTAAAACCATTCTATCAGCCCCCAAAACCCACGGGGGACGCAAGGAGGAAACATGCAACTGCCAAGCAAATGGAAGGAAAGGCTCCAGCAGGGCGCCTACGAGGCCCAGTGGGCCTGGCTGTACAGTGGGGACGCGGCCGCCCAGAGGGAACGGCATTTGGCTGCTTTGGCGGAATTTACGGAAACCTTTGGCGATAGCCAAAAGGTATGCTTTATCTCTGCGCCGGGCCGCACGGAGCTGTGCGGCAATCATACGGACCATCAGAACGGCCATATTTTAGCAGGCGCAGTCACCATGGATATGCTGGCTGTGGCGGCCCCCCGGCAGGATGGTTGTATCCGGCTGAAAAGCCAGGGCTATGGCATAACCAAATTGACCTTGGAACAACTGACGGCAATCCCCAGAGAGGAGGGCAGCACCAAGGCCCTGATCCGGGGGGTGGCTGCCCGGCTCCAGGAATTGGGCCACAAGATCGGCGGCTTTTCGGCCTACGTCACCTCCGGGGTGCCGGCGGGCAGCGGCCTGTCCTCTTCGGCCGCCCTGGAGATCCTGTTGGGAAGTATATTTAGCTTCCTGTATAATGACGGCAGCCTGGACCCGGTGATGCTGGCCCAAGTGGGCCAATATGCGGAAAACCGCTACTTCGGCAAGCCCTGCGGCCTAATGGATCAGCTGGCGGCCTCGGTGGGCGGCGCGGTGGCGGTGGACTTCCTGGACCTTCAGAACCCCAAGGTGGAATCCATCCCCTGCGACTTTGACCGGATGGGCTACGCCCTGTATGTGGTGAACGCCGGGGGCAGCCATGCGGGGCTTACCAGCGAATATGCCGCCATCCCCCCGGAGATGGGGTCTGTAGCCGCCTACTTTGGCAAAAAGGTGCTGCGGGAGGTGGATGAACAAACCTTTTACAGCAAGCTGGGGGAGCTGCGGGGCAAGGTGTCCGACCGGGCTATTTTGCGGGCCATGCATTTCTTTGGTGACGACCGGCGGGCGGTGGAAATGGCCCAGGCCCTGCGGGCGCAGGATGTGGAAGCCTATAAAGCCATCATGCTGGCTTCCGGGGCCTCCAGTATGAGCCGGCTGGAAAATATCTATCCCGCCGCCATGGTGGAGGAGCGGAGCGTGGCCTTGGCTCTGGCCCTAAGCGAGGAGTTCTTGGCAGGCAAGGGCGCATGGCGCATCCAGGGGGGCGGCTTTGCCGGCACCATCCAGGCCCTGGTACCCCACGCCCTGTGCCAGCAATACGAAAAACAGATGCAGGCGGTCTTTGGCCCAGCCTGCTGCAACCGTCTTTACATCCGGCCGGTGGGCGGCTATCTTTTGAAGGAGGATTGACCTATGAGCAACAAACGCATCCTGGTACCCGGGGGCGCCGGCTATATTGGCGCCCATACGGTGGCGGCCCTGGTGGAAAGCGGGGCCCAAGTGGTGGTGGTGGACGACCTGGAAACCGGCTTTGAGAAGGCCATCGATCCGGCGGCCAAGTTCTATCAAGGCGATATTCGGGACAAAGCCTTTTTGGACGGCGTTTTTGAAAAGGAGCCCATCGATGCGGTGATCCATTTCGCCGCCTACTCCCAGGTGGGGGAAAGCATGGAAAACCCCCTCAAGTATTACGACAACAACCTGAACGGCACCCGGGTGCTGCTCTCCTCCATGATCGAGCACGATGTGAAGAAGATCGTATTCTCCTCCACCGCGGCCACCTATGGGGAACCCCGGAACATCCCCATCCTGGAAAGCGACCCCACGGAGCCCACCAACGCCTATGGGGCCACCAAGCTGGCCATGGAGGGGATGATGCGCTGGTGCGCCAGGGCCTATGGGCTCAAATTCGTATCCCTGCGGTATTTCAACGCCTGCGGGGCCCATTCCCGGGGCCATATCGGCGAGGCCCATAACCCGGAATCCCACCTGATCCCCCTGATCCTTCAGGTGCCCAACGGCCAGCGGCCCTATATCAGCATCTTTGGCGACAATTATCCCACCCGGGACGGCACCTGCGTGCGGGACTACATCCATGTGATGGACCTATCCGAAGCCCATCTGCTGGCGGCGGATTACCTGCTGTCCGGCGGGGAAAGCGACGTGTTCAACCTGGGCAACGGGGTGGGCTTCACGGTCAAGGAGGTCATCCAGGCTGCGGAAGAGGTGGTAGGGGCCTCCATCCCCGCCAAGATCGCCCCCCGGCGGGCAGGTGACCCGGCCCAGCTGGTGGCCTCCAGCGACAAGGCAAAGTCCATCCTGGGCTGGAAGCCCTCCCGGTACGACATCCATACCATCCTGTCGGACGCCTGGAGCTGGCATAAGGCCCATCCCCATGGATACGAGGCATAGGGGCATATGGATGTGAACGCGTATATCGCCGGGCTAATCCAATATGCCCGGGAAAAGGAGCTGCTGCCCAAGGAGGATGTGTATTTCGCCCGAAACCAGCTATTATCCACCCTGGGGCTGGCCGCCTATGGGGAGCCGGAAGCCCCCGCCCAGGGCAGCCTGCCGGATCTGCTGGCCCCCCTGGTGGAGGACGCCATAGCCCGTGGGGTCATACAGGATAGCGGCGCCCTGCGGGATCTGCTGGATACGGCCCTGATGGGCGCCCTGATCCCCCGGCCCGGCGAAGTGGCCCGGAAATTTTGGACGCTGTACCGGCAGCAGGGGGCAAAAGCGGCTACGGATTGGTTCTACGACTTTTGCCGGGACTGCAACTACATCCGCCGGGACCGGATCGCCCGGGACATGCGGTGGATCACCGAGACGGAATACGGCCCTTTGGATATTACCATCAACCTGTCCAAGCCGGAGAAGGACCCCAAGGACATCGCCGCCGCCCGCCAGGCCCCGAAAAGCGGCTATCCCGCCTGTATGCTGTGCATGGAGAACGAAGGGTATGCGGGCCGGGTGGATTTCCCCGCCAGGCAGAACCTGCGGATCATCCCCATCCAGGTGGCGGGGGAGGACTGGGGGCTGCAATATTCCCCCTACGTTTACTATAACGAGCATTGCATCGTGCTCAATAGCCGGCATGTGCCCATGATCATCGACCGGCGCGCCTTTGCAAAGCTCCTGTCCTTTGTGGAACAGTTCCCCCATTATTTCCTGGGCTCCAATGCGGATCTGCCCATCGTGGGGGGCAGTATCCTCTCCCATGAGCATTTTCAGGGTGGCCGCTACGTCTTTGCCATGGAAAAGGCCCCGGTGGAACGGGATTTTACAGTGCCCGGCTATGAGGACGTGGCCTGCGGCGTGGTGAAATGGCCTATGAGCGTGCTGCGGGTCCGGCACCCGGACCCCCAACGGCTATGCGATCTGGCGGACCACATCCTGGGCCGCTGGCGGCGGCACAGCGACCCGGCCCTGGGTATCCTGGCCGAGACCGACGGCGTCCCCCACAACACCATTACCCCCATCGCCCGCAGGCGGGGGGAAGCGTATGAGCTGGATCTGGTGCTCAGGTGCAACATCACCACGCCGGAGCATCCCTTGGGAGTATTCCATCCCCACGCGGCGCTTCACAACATCAAGAAGGAAAACATCGGCCTTATCGAGGTGATGGGCCTGGCGGTGCTGCCCTCCCGGCTCAAGGGGGAAATGGAAGCCCTGGCCCAGGCCATCCTGGCAGGGGCGGATCTATCGGCCTCGGCGGCCACCGCCAAGCACGCGGCCTGGTATGCGGCCTGGAAGGACCAGGCGCCCGCCCTTACGGCGGAGAACATCATGGACGTGCTGAAAGAACAGATCGGCCAGACCTTCCGCAAGGTGCTTCTGGACGCCGGCGTATATAAGCGGGACGCCCAAGGCCAAGCGGGGCTAGACCGATTCCTAAAAACCCTGTAAAATACAAATAGCACCAGCCCCGGCGGCAGGCAATTCCGCCGGGGCATTTTTTCAAGGCGAGAAAGGGAACGGCATGGAGAATTTCGTATTTCACACCCCCACCAAGTTCTACTTCGGCAGGGATACCCATCTGAAAGCCGGGGAGCTTCTGAAAGGGGCCGGCGCAAAGCGGGTTTTGCTCTATTACGGCGGCGGCAGCATTCTGAAAACCGGCCTGTATGGGCAGCTGACAGCCGCCCTGGAAGCGGCCGGAGTGGCCTACGTACCTTTGGGCGGGGTAAAGCCCAACCCGGATGTGGAATTTTGTAGGGAGACGGTGGCTTTTATCCAGAAAAACAAGCTGGATTACATCCTGGCGGTGGGTGGCGGCAGCGTGATCGACTCGGCCAAGATGGCGGCCTTAGCGGTGGGCTCCGGGGCAGACCCTTGGGATCTTTCCACTGGGGCGGCGGAACCCAAGGGCAGGCTGCCCCTGGGGGTGGTGCTGACCATCGCCGCCACCGGCAGCGAAGGCAGCGATTCCGCCGTGCTGACCAACGAGGCCCTGGGCTGGAAAAAGGGCCTATCCAGCCCCTATAACCGGCCGGATTTCGCCATCCTGAACCCGGAGCTTACCTACACCCTGCCCCCCTATCAGACCGCCGCAGGCATTACGGACATCATGATGCACACCTGCGAGCGATACGTTTCCCTAAACGGGCCGGATCTGCTCCTGGACGGCATGGCGGAAGCCCTTTTGCGGGCGGTGATCCAGGCGGGGCGCAAAGCCATGGCAGAGCCCCGGGACTATGACGCCCGCGCCACCCTGATGTGGGCGGGGATGCTGAGCCACAACGGTCTGATGGGGACGGGACGAAAATACTTTATGGCAGCCCATCGTCTCCAACACGAGTTGAGCGCCATGAACCCCCATGTGGCGCACGGGGCAGGGCTGGCTGTAATATGGCCGGCGTATCTGAAGTATATCTACCAATACGATCTGCCCAGGTTTGTGCAATACGCTGTGGGGATTTGGGGCTGTGAGGCGGATGATCACCATCCGGAGGCCACGGCCTTGGCCGGCATCCGCCAAACGGAGGCATATTTTCGGGAGATCGGCATGCCTACCCGCCTGGGAGAGCTGGGCTTTGACGAAAGCCACATCCCTGCCCTGGCCCGTGGTTGTTCCCGGGACGGGACGCTGGTCTTGCCCAGCCTGATCCCCTTGGATCGAGAAAAGATGGAGGCCATCTACCGGCTTGCCTTGTAAGGCAAGGTTGCGCAACAAAGAGCCGGAAATTCAGGACCCCGGCGGGGAGGGAACGGCCTCCTTTGCCGGGATCATCGCTTGTGGGGGAAGCTGCCGTGCGAGGGGGGCGGCGGCGTTTGGCAGGCCGGGCGGCCCATAGGGCCGCCCG
>ENA-UOIW01000888-UOIW01000888.1-human-gut-metagenome-genome-assembly--contig:-P58-NODE-888-length-20395-cov-10.766519_pt1 | contig 20395 bp, 21 predicted proteins | sample MGYA00242334_ERZ723881 | MGnify/ENA metagenome assembly ERZ723881 | reverse complement strand
AGAAAGGAACTATGCTATGTCAAAACAAGAAAAACTGGAAAAGCGGCGGATCGGCGGAATGCTGATCTGCCTGGCGCTGTTAACGGCGGGCAGCATGTTGTTCTTGCCCCGGCTGGTCCGCATGGGCTTGCAGCGCGTAGGGTTTGGCCGGGAAGAAACGGTGATGATCTCCCCGCCCCCGTCTCCCCAGGTGGTGGCCTCGGTGGAGAATGGGACTGAAGCTGTGCCCTGTGCGCCCAGTCCCTCTCCGGGAATCCCATACGAGGCCCAAGGCCAGCCGGAGGCTTCCTCGCGTGAGGCCGGCTTGGGCATTTTATGCATTGGGAAAAAGGAAATCCCCGTGGCCATAGGCGTAGACGAAGCCACGCTGGCGGACGGCCCTGGCTGGATGCCGGACAGCGCCCTGCCGGGCCAGGCAGGGATGAGCGTCATCCTGGGGCACAGAAATCGGAAGCATCTGCGCCCCCTACAGGATGTAGAAATCGGGGACAGCCTATGCTTCCGGTATCCCGACGGCCGGGAATATACCTATACGGTTTCTGAAATCGTGAAATATGAGGATACGGCGGACTGGCGGCTTCCCGCCCTGGGAGGGAACACCCTGGTGCTGGTCACCTGCTATCCGTTTCACTATAGCGGGAATGCGCCTGGGAAGTATATGGTGGTGGGAAAAGAAGAAAACTGATGCCGTCGTTTGCTTCCCTTCCTTAATTATCGCAAACGCAATACCACATCCTGACTGTTAATAAACTCTTGCGCCCTTGGAAAATCAGTTTTAATCTGAAATAATTACTTTTTATTCATTTCCATGGCTATGGAAATTAGCAATTCAAGCTGGCTTGGCGTTAAATTTGAAGCAAGCTCTATTAGCTTTTGCATCTCTATCGGATTGGATTGCTCTTCATCAAAAAACATCTTTGGCGTAATCTCAAAGAATTCGCATATTTCAAAGAAAACATCCATAGAAGGCAAGGCCTTACCACTGGAGATTTTATTGATGTAACTTTTATTTTGTCCTAGCTGCCTACTTAGCGCATATTCGGATAGGCCTTGGCTTATACGTAACGCAGTAATGCGGTCGCGAACAAATTCAGCATCCATTTCTTACACCTCAGTCATTATAATAGAATAGGATGCGCAACAGAATGGCGTATATAATACTTTATGTTGATTATACGTATTAAATACTTTATTATAACAATAGTAAATACCGGGGGATATTATGATGATCAGAAAAGCAAACAGATTCTCACGCGAGAAGGTAGCGAGCAATCCTAATTGTTGTTGTAAAAATTTTCTTGCAGCATTTGAAATGAAATATGCGTCGGAAAAGGATGGCAGAAACGGCCTTTTTACGAAATATGAGTATGCGAGAAGGCAAGCATTATACTACCAAATGCTATATGAGTGGTTACAATCGCATCCAGAATGGGAAAAAGAATCCCCGGCAGCCTATGAGGATGACCTAAACTATACAGAAAAGGAACTGGAAACGGTCTTCGCAAAACATCTCCAATATGACGAGGCCGCAGAGTATATCAAAGGCCTAATTTAGCCGTGATTTCAACAGGGATCACCGTCCTTCCTAAAAGCCGGCGTGGTAACATATCGTAACAGGGAAGCGCTTTCCTATGATTGAAATATATTTATTTATGATTTCCGGAAATTAGACAGAATATATAATAAATTCTTATATCAAAATTCCAAAAATAATGTGACTTTTTGCGAATTTGGGAATCTAAATAAATAGGGGGAAATTTAAGCTGGAGCTGCAAGAAGGGCGCCCGGAAGAATGTGGATAAGGAGATGGATCATGGGGAACACAAAGGAGCCGGTCTTTGAGGAGCTAATGGCTCCCATGGAAAACGTATTGCTGCGCATGATCTACAAGAAGGTGGGAAGCGCAGACGCGGCGCAGGAAATCTATCATGAGGTCTACTTAGCTGGTCTATTAAAGTTACACCAGCTGCGGGATGTTGAAAAATTTCCCGGGTGGATCATTGCAATTACCCGGAATGCGATCCGTTCCTATTGGAGATCCGAGAAAAGGAGGCAGGCCTGGGAGGCCACGATGGATCTGTACGATCCTTTAGGAGAACGGGCTTTGTATTCCCTAGCTAACCCAAGCGCAGAGGACATCGCATTAGAAAAAAATGAGCAACAATGCTTGTTGGACGCCATCGATTCTCTGAATGAAACGGATAAAATCGTTCTTTCGTTGATCTATTACAGCCACATGCCCCTTGCTGAAATTGCAGAAATGTTGGATATGAGCCTATCCAGTGTTAAGATGCGAAAAAAGCGGGCTCTAAAAAAACTCAAGCAAAAAATGGAGAATTCTATGTGACTTTGGGGCTGATATTTCATCTTATGTTGTAAAGAGCAAAAAGCGAGGTTAGATACATGAGAACGGGCCAAACATATCATACGCGAGAGATTGAAACCATGCTGCGCTCCAAACAGGGACAGGCAAAACTCCGATCCACCCTGGAACAAACCCGGCTTCTGCCGATTGACTTTTTGGGTGAAGACGGCGCGCCAGAATCTGCCCAACAGATATTGGAGCAGATCAAAAACCAGGCCCGACAGGAGGCGGCGGAAATTCTGGCGCAGCAGAAAATCCCTTCTCTACCGCAGGAGCCTGTAGCCCGGTTCCCGCGGCAGACCACTCGTATTCGCCGAGGCGTCATCGCCGCCTGCCTTTGCCTGCTGCTGTGCTGCTTATGGGTGAGTAAACCGGGCATTGCCTTGGCCCAGCATATTCAGGAGCTCATTGTTAAATGGCGGGATGGCATACTCAATATCGCCCAGACCATGCCCGAAGATGACCTTCCAAACGAGTTGAATTACGCTGATTTGCCTGCAACCTTTGCTTCGCCCGAGGATGCGGCGCGCTATCTACAGCGGCATGTAGCTGTTATACAGCATGAGACGCTTTCGTTAGAGAGCATTGAGGTCTATGCAGAGGAAAATTTTTATATTCAACTATGGAGTACATATACGCTATTGGATGGAAGAAGTATTGTAGTGTGGCAGGATTTTTATGATCTTTCTGCACTTACCTCCAGTCAGGGGACAAAATCAGCAGAAAAAATCGATAGCTATATGCTTCCAAATGGGATAGAGCTATATTACGGAGGGGATGGATATGGCGATGCATATGGAATGTCATCCTGGCCATACGGAAGCCTATTTATATCTGGCAAATCCATGGACGCCACAACCCTATGTGCGTTTATAGAGACTATCGATTTTGTAGAACCTTAGTCATATAACACGCATAATAATAGAGCCGCTGGAATTACCCAGCGGCTCCGATTTTTAAGGAACCCAGAGCATATTGCTTTCAGAGGTCCAAGAACCTCGAGAAGTCGTATAATGGGTGGCAAAAGCCTTGTAATAATATCCGCCTTCTAGCGACCGAGTTTTTGATGCGCTTGCACGACTGCTATTTTGATTAGATTCAGAGCAACTATCCACATATTCCCAGTCATTTCCTACTAATCTTTTTAATGTAACTGATACAGAGATTCTAGCTTCGAGTTCATCGGAAGAAGTGGTGCCGGAGAATCCTGAATAGTACACTGAGCATCCACCATAAGAAGCCCTAGTTTCTAGTGCAAACCCTATGCTTGCAATCATAAATACCAAGACAAAGGCCAACAGTAGAGATAGAATACGCCGTTTCATGAACAAAATACCTCCCCAAATTATTTGCAGGCATAAAATACCTATTATTTATATAGATAATTTCTCAGCCAAAAAGTCACATACTTTTCCCATAAAAATATGTAATACCTTTAATCCATGCTTTTCTGTGACTTTCTTTTTCTAAATCAATCTCTATATTGTAAAGGCAGTTTATTGATACTATGCAATGCCCCCCTACTCCCAGCTATGCGATGCCGCTGTTTTGGACAAGCGCCAGATCGCGGAACGGCTTCTGGCGCTGGAGCAGGTGGAGGTGCAGGAAGGGCAAAATAAAGCCTTTATTCTCGAGGCCTATCGGGGAGCCCTGAAAACCGCGCCGGAACCTATGGACGTGCAAGCCCTGCGTCAACCCTTTTCCATCGCGGATGCACCGGAAGGGGAATCCTGTTGGGCGTTTTCGCCCAACGACCGCTATGACACATATTGTTGGTTCTCCATGGAGTGGGGAGGAAATCAGTTTTTATACTACCGAGACCATTCCGCAAATATCATCTGCGAATCCCATCTTGACGAAATGAGTCCGCAGCAAAAGGATTTTAAAGGAGCATTTCCCATCTCCTATGCGGAAGGATTGGCGGCAGCTCAGCAGGCGGTGGATGCCTTAGGCTTGCGGGACATGGGCTGTTCCTTTGGGGAAAAGGCCTGCGTTTATCAGGACTGGTTTATCCTGAAGAGTACAGGCTAGCAGTATGTGTTTACCAAGGAGAGCCAGGGCTTGCTCAGCTATTATATCTGCGGCAGAGAGATCTGGAATAACCAGACGCCAAAGTTCGCCTCGCCCTGGGGAGACGGTATCCCTGCCGGCCAACGTGTACAACCTGGGGAAAAGCACCCTCCGAAACGTGACGGTGACACTGACCGGGGCCGGGCTGTTCCCCACCAGCAGCGTATTCCTGGGGGACATCCCACCGGGAGAAGCGGGCTATGGGGAAATGAAGGTATTCATTGGGATGCTATCCATGACGGAGAGCTACACGGAAAGCTACGGCCCCACCACCGGCACCTATACGGTCACGTACCAGGACGACCAGGGGGTCTCCCACGCGGAGGAGACCCAGGTCTCCACTGAGATCAAACAGCCGGTGATCGAGGGGGGAAAAGACCGAGGCACAAAAGCAAGCGGAGGCGGAAGCTAAGCGGGCCGCCAGCCAATGGTGGATCAGCGTGCTGGTGGCCTTCGCAGCCATCGCCATAATCGTGGCGGTGATCGTGGTGAACAAATTCGCAAGACTGATGCGGAGGAGATAGAAAATATATCACAAAAACGACATAAACTTATTTAATAACTATCATGATGGATTTTTGGCGCTGCTGCCTCTTATATGGAGAAGAGAGGCATATAAAGGGGATGCTTCTACGCGGCTAATAAAAACCATAGGGAAAAAGTAAAGAAAAGAAATTTAGTAGAAAGAGAGCTGGCTCTATATGAAATTGAAAGCGGTATATTTGTTTATGGCGGTACTTTTTTTTCTTGCAGCCTGCATGGTTGGCTGTGAGGCAGACCCCGGCACCCCAATATATTTAACCGATTCTTATGAAGATGGGATCAGTTTGCTAGAAGCAGAAAATATGCGGCTTACCAAGCCCTGCAGCACGGCATGGCGTACGAAAGAAAGCATACGGCTGGATCGCGAAGAATATGACGCCTTATATTGTTTTGCATATGACGTGATCGTTTCTCTTTATAGTCATAGCTATACTACAGCTGACGAGGCGCTTCTCTCCGACGCATATCGAAGAATGACGCCTACACTTGCTGCGGCCGTAAAAGAGAGTCAATACTTTGAGAACCATCTTAGAAATATTAAAGAGAATGAAATTTATGCTTTGATGAAATATTTATCCATCGCAAACGGCGGATATGTGGACGTTGTGAAAAATGTTACAGGTCAAGAAGCATATATGGTATGGGCAACGTTTACCCTTCAAACTCGCGGAGAAGGCGGCAATAATAATCCGTTTTATAGCATTGAGCCCTGGTTTGTACCTGGTGATACATCTTTCGAGCTGTGGTTATATGCTTCAGCGGAAGAGGATGGCTTTCAGTTGTTAGAATTTCAAGAATCTACAGTATACATGAAAAAGGACACCCTGTTTACAGCTGCCGGTATGGATAACGTGAATGCCGTCCAAACAGTTCCTGAAGATAAAAAAGACGCAGTGCTTTCGCTTATAGATAAGCATTCCCTGGACAATGGAAACGCCACGGTAATCCCTGATTACGAAAGCGTAAAGGAGATGGCTACAACGTTTGTATCTACGCTTTATACCGTTGACTATCAAACGGTATCCGATACAGCTTTCGATTCATTGTATGATTTCATGAGCGATACGTTAAAAACAGAGCTCAGGGAAAGCAATTATTTTGAAACATATTTGGCTGAAATAAGGGCTAGTTCGTTATCTATAGAAGGGCTTAACCAAATCAAATCTGAAACGTTTGATCGGGGTAATGTGATTGCCTATAAGCTCCACAAAGAAGATGTATTCTTATTTCATTGCTTTAGAGATATTCAAGTGTCCTACCAGCAAGAGCCGGATGACGCGTTTTTCTTTAGGCAGGGTACCAACAAATTGAGAGTTGCATTCCTAATTCGTAAAGGGGATGCAGAGCACGAATACGAAATCGTAGATTGGGCCTACTCTTTGCCGTTATCTGAAGGCGCGACATCGGATTAGATTTATCTTTATATAGCAGAGCAGGGAGGTGAGAAAAGCAAAAAACGGTTCTACAACATATCTCAACTTGCAATTAGCCGCATGCAAAGCAGAGGATATAGGAGTAGAACCAATCGAAGTATAGCTGAAAGCGGATGATGTGTCAACGCTTTATTCGGCTATTCAAAGCGCATCAAAAGCATTTAAAAGAAAGGGGTCACGCGCATGAAAAAGAAGTTCTTACGTTGCAGTTTGGCTGGAGTTTTAATTGCTATTTTCCTCTGTTCGGCAGCGGCATACGCACTTTCACCTGACATTGGAGAGTACTATAGAACAATGGGACTGGCAGAAGAGATAACCTATCCGACTGCTCGAGAAAAAAAGGTTGCAAATATTCGCGGCATCAATAATAACGATTATTGTTATAAGGCGGGGCAACCAAATAATACCACAATGTTCTGGAGTACTATTATGAAAAACGACGGAACAACGGCTGCGACTTCGGTGCATAAGGATATTTACCAGGGCGAACGGCGGGAAATGCCCTATTTGCCCAGCGCTGGACAAACCGGTTACTATAAGCTCAGAAACAAAAATCCTTGGATTATCTATTCGATATACATCGAAGGCACTTGGTCTCCCGATGATAGAAACCTAATGTAAACAATTGCGTTCCGGCCGCATGAAGCTGCCTAGCTTCATGCGGCCACATGGAGAATTATATGAGCAGATATATTCAGGCTTGCGATGCGCTGATGCTTTCGAAAAAACCTTGGCGATGGATAACGGTATTGCTGATCATCTTGGGAGATGTGATGCAAAATTTCACCCAAATATCCACTGCTTACGGGAAAGTATCGTATTGCGAAATGTTAATCTACCATATGCAAAATCAGACGTTTGCAATGGTAACCGCTATCATCCTGCTCGCAATTCTAGTTGGCGACGCTTTTCGCCATAGCGGTTGGGACGCATATTATATCTTCAGAACGGGTTCGCGCAAATGTCTCTCCATATCATGGATTATGCTCATTGCAGTTTATTGTCTATTTTTGTCCGTAATATATATTTTAAGCTATTCTGTAATTGCAACTTTATTCAATATATCATTACTGCCAGACCCATACAATCTCAACCCGGATATGCTTTTTCTTGTTCAAAGCGGATTGCATCCACTTAGGGCTTGTATTATGGTGCTTGCATTGGCTTTTTTGCGTTGCTGCTTTCTTGCGCAAACTGTATTATGGGGGAACCTTTTATCAAGAAAACTCCCCTTGGGCATTCTTCTTCTTGTTTTTGTTGGGCTAATCTTGGATTATCAGCTCTACGATATCATGAAAATAGATCCGATTTACATCCTACCCTATGATAATATTTTGCTTTTCCCGCGAGGTGTTAGAGAGCGTCCGGGCTATCTATTCTCGTTCTTATATTTTTTGCTAATCAATTGCGGAATGAGCATCGCAATTTTTTTTAAGATAAACAAAATCGATTTCGGCGTAACTGGAGGAGTTTGATGTGCAATCTTTTTAATATAACTTGGATTGATCTAAAAGGATTCTGGTCAATATGGATGTTTGCTCTCCTGGTTGTATCGGGCCTATTTTGCACTTCTATGTGCATGTATGTTGCAGATGAAGCAAGTCCCATGCGGGATGTTATGGTAATCATGCTGGGCGGCAATGGAGAAGGCCATCCCTATTCGTTCCTTACGGTGATCGTCTCGCTGATTCCATTATCTATTCTATTGCTGTGGCGCGGCGGATATCTGGAAGCCGAGTTGCACCAACGCTGTTATTACTCCATTTTGCGTACAGGCAATATGTCGGTATGGACGCTGGCAAAAATGATAAATTGCCTGGTTATATCCTTATTATATGTTCTGATGTTATTGTTTTTAATATGTTTGCTGGCGCCCGTAAAACCATTTAGTGAAAACCAATCCCTTTTCTTATTTAGCGAAATGTCCTTCCTAATTTCAACGCCTCCGCTATGCTTTATGCTGTTCTCGATCATACAGGCAACAACGATCCTTCTTATTCAATTGTTCACAATGCTAGCCTTCGTAAACAGCAGGCTCAGCGCCTCGTTCATTCTATTGTATACGCTGTGCTGTTTTGCCCTGCCGCAATGGATGGCATATTTACCCGTCGGTTCTACGCTTTTAGCCCAAGGACTAGCTAGAGGACAGACTTACTTTCAATTATTCGTAATAAGTTTGGTATATATACTTCTATTGGCAATCGGAATTGTAATAGTATGTCGTAAAAAGATATTTCTTAGCAAAACAGCTTTATGAAGAATGGGGAGGGAAAAATGGAGAATCAAGTGGTTTATATGAAATCAGTACGCAAACAGATAAAGGATCGTATTATTTTGAATAATATTTCCTTTGAAGCAAATGCCGGCGAGACCTGCGCTATTGTAGGGCGTAACGCGTCAGGCAAAAGCATGTTTTTAAAAGCTATGTGCGGCTTGATCAATGTAGATGCAGGAACAATACATGTGTTTGGCGATGATATACGCAGCGGAAAGTTCCCCCGGAATACAGGGATTCTTATCGAACATCCGGGATTTCTTCCCCAATACAGCGGATATAAAAACCTCAAACTGCTCGCCGAAATTCAAAATACCGTAACGCTAACGAGGATTTCAGAAGTGATGGAACTTGTAGGCTTGGATAGCAGCGATTCTCGGCCATATCGTAAATACAGTCTCGGCATGCGTCAAAAGTTAGGTTTAGCGCAGGCATTGATGGAAAACCCAAAATTGCTTATCTTAGATGAGCCCATGAATAATCTGGATGCCGAAAGCATGAAGCACATGCGAGAAGTCCTACGAGGCCTGGCCAAAGAGGGCGTTACCATGATCATAGCCACACATATGCTGGAAGATGTACAAATGCTTTGTAATGTTACTTATTCCATAAACAATGGCATACTAAAGAAAGAGGATACAGAGTGATGGGCATTTTTCGATCAGATTTAAAACGCATTTTTACATCGTGGATATTTTTTCTCTCCATTGTAATCGTTGTAATTGGCGGCATTATACAATGCGCATTGATATATCCTGATTTTGCAGATCATAGTCAAACATATGGGCCGCTGAACTGCTTTCTTGCTGCCTTTTGCCTTTCCGGCTATGGCCCCGTAGTGGCGCCCATATTGGCTGTGCTACCTTTTGCGACTGCATATATCGACGATCTGCAAACCGGGTATGTAAAATCTATCATAGCAAGAACCACCAGGCGATCCTATGTAATCAGCCGGATGGTTTCTATTGGAATATCGGGGGGATTGGTATTGCTTTTGGGATATTTATCTACCCTGGCGTTTTTTTGCCTGATCGATCCGCTTCCCTCTGCCAGAACCATGATTTTGGGTGGGGCGTTTGTACGAGTATATCACAACTCCATGCTGCAATACGCACTTTTAATATCATTCAACGCATTTGTCTCTGGCTTTGTTTACGCTCTTTTATGTATGGGGCTATCTGCCATTACAAACAACCGCTATATTGGTATCATTGCGCCGACTTGTCTTTCCCTTTGTTCATCGTTAATTGCATGGGCATTACCATTCGCTACCATTAAGAATGCGCTACTTGCTATTTTGCCTAGCGTAACCCTTGTTTTACAGCTTACAACTGAGGCGCGCTTAATACGAGATTACTGCGTGCTGTTTATTTGTGCTACCTTTATGATAGCTACGTCATATCAGTGGCAAAAAAGTGGACGGATTTAAAGTATTAGCATTTATTCTGGGCACAAAATAAGAGATATGACCGGATGGGGCCGCAATAAGGCGGCTATGTAATCAGCCGCCGTGGGTTGTCGAGGACTTCTGGCTGCCGCCACCTTTTTCGAAAACCCTTCTAACGCCACACCAAAGCCCGTTCCGGGAGCTCTTACGCAAAAACGCCTATAGATCTACGCAAAAGAAGTGCCTATAACCCTACGGTTTTCTTTCGATCTTTCAATAAAATAAGTCCGGATGTCCCGCTGAAGGGGCCTATGGAAAATTCCCTTTTCGCCACGCAATGCGGATTGCCATTGCGTGGCTTATTTTATGCCTTCCTACGCCGCGCCCGCGCACCTCCTGGCGCTTTGCAGCTCTGATACCAAAACAAAGATGACACAGGAGGTTCAAATGAAAACCATCAATTTACGGGAGTATTATCCTACGATATATCGCCGGGATCATCTGATTTCCTTGCCAGATGCGGTAGCGTCTGCACTGCATGAAGGGAAGGCAAGCGAAGTTGCCTATCAGGTGCGCGTTTTTCGGAACAAAGCCTACTATTCCTTAGAGTGGGCGGAGGCGCGCGGAGAGCTGCCCACAAGCACGGCGGCAGACCCTTATACCCTTCTGGCGGCAAATAATGAAAAGGAGCAGCTATATCAAGCGTTAGCCGCCCTTTCAGACAAGCAGCGGCAGCGGGTATACGCCCACTTCTTTTTAGGCATGAGCTATAGCAGTATTGCCCGCTTAGAAAACGTAAGGGAACGTTCTATACGGGAGAGCATTCGCCGGGCACTAAGAAATATGGAAAAATTTCTGCAAAAAAATTTGTGATAGACCCCTCGAATTTGCCCAAAAAATGTATGGATATATAGAGGGACATATTTCGCTGGGTGAACAGGGGAAGCGTTTGCCGGTGTAAGGCAGGACGTATCCCCCGCCATTGTCCTTAAAAAGTACCTTGAAAACCGCATACCGATTGCCTGGATACAACAACCCCGCTTTACAAGCCCGCCAAGACCGCCTCCGCAGCCGGATCGGGGCAGGGCAAAACCCAAGGCGCCAGCGATACGGCTTGTAAAGCGGCATAATGATACGCCTGCATAGTCGAGGTTAAGTCCCAGAATGCAGCCCGCTGAAAGGGGGGTGGTGCAATCCCAGCGCGGCCGGAGCCGGCCGGTCCGGGCATTTCCTTTTACTTGCTGCGGATTCTGCTGCGCTTCTTGCGGCGCGGCAGGGGTCCTCACATAAAGTATATCGTACTTCAGGAGGCTTTCTCATGGAGAATAAAGTTATCAAACTTGCCGAAGGGATGGTTGCCCTTTCCTTCAGCGCAGAACCTAATCCCGCCGTGATAGACGCCGTGCGAACCATTCTGCTCAACCATTATGCGCAAACCCCAAACGACCCTCCACACATTTGCAGATTACAGCCGCTGCTATGATAATAATCTTGCGCACTGACTCCCATTTGCACCTTGAAAATTGTATATTCTGGTTTGTCGATTTGAAGCATGAATTGGCCCGCAGCACCGCCCTATGTGAAAGCGAGGTTATATCATGCAAAACGTAGCGTTCCATCATCCAGAGATACAAAACCGTGTGTTCTGTTTATACCGGGTGTCCACCCTGGGCCAGGTAGATAAACTTAGGGACGATATCCCCATGCAGCGCCAGGCTTGCCATGCATACATCGCCCAACAGGGCTGGCATTTCGTAGACGAGCTTTCCGAAAAGGGCGTATCCGGATTTAAGGTTTCCGCCAAGGATCGGGATGCAATTCAGATCTTGCAACAGAAGGCTATGCGACACGAATTTGATATTTTGCTGGTCTTTATGTTTGACAGGCTGGGCCGCATAGAAAGCGAAACCCCGTTTATTGTAGAGTGGTTCGTCAAGCAGGGCATCCGGGTATGGAGCGTAAAAGAAGGCGAACAGCGGTTTGAAAGCCATGTGGACAAGCTCACCAATTACATACGCTTCTGGCAGGCTGCTGGCGAAAGCGAAAAGACCTCTATCCGCATTCGCACCCGCCTGGCACAAATCGCTGAAGAAGGCCATTATCATGGCGGCGCAGCCCCCTATGGCTACGAAAGCGTGTTCCTGGGCCGGATGAACAAGCACGGCGCGCCGGTAAAAGACCTGCGGGTGCTGCCCCAAGAAGCTGCCATCGTCCGGCTCATCTTCGATAAATATGTCAACGAGGGCATGGGGACCCATACCATTGGCAATCACCTGTACAGCATGGGCGTCTCCTGCCGCAGCGGCGGCGTATTCACCAACACCACCATACGCCATATGCTGGGCCGCGTTACCTATACGGGCCGTATCAAGTGCGGGGAATATATTTCCGCGCCTATTTCGGAATTACAGATCATCGACGACGTTACCTTTGCCCGGGCCCAGGAACTGTTAAAAGCCCGTTCTGCCGCCTATATGGAACAGCGTGCCGTTCCCCGGCACACTTTGGGGGGAACGCTGCTTTCCGGCAACATCTACTGCGCCCATTGCGGCGGCAAACTGGTGGCCACCACCAACCCCAAGAAGTACAAAAATGCCGATGGCAGCACCACCGTAAGCCGCATTCACCGCTATGCCTGCTACAACAAGGTACGGCACCGTGCCCTTTGCACTGGCCAAAGCGGCTATACGGCGAAAAAGATAGACGAGGTGATCGACCGGCTGCTTTACAGCATCTTCTCCAGATTCACCGATGCGCCAGCGGAGCCGCTGGTCAAGATGCGCTGCGAGGCAAAGATTGCGGAAGCGGCAGCCTTGCAGCAGCAGGCCAAGGCAGAGCTGGATGCGGCCTCCTCGGAGATGCAGGAGCTGCAAAGCGAGGTTTTCAAAATCATCCGGGGTGAAAGCAAACTGCCCCAAAGCGTATTGGCGGAGATGCTCAAGGTTGCTGAGGAAAAGGTTGCCGCCGCCACAGCCCGGTACCAGGAAGCCAGCGAGAGCGTACAGCGGGTGGATCTTCTTTGCGAAGAAACGGCGGCCCAGTTAAAGCAGCTGCAAAGCTGGGGCGCGCTGTATGCTACGGCGGAGCTTCCGGTTAAAAAGATGATTGCTTCCGCGCTTATTGCGCGGGTGACGGTATCCAGCGACTACACGCTGGATATAAAATTCAACGTATCCTATGCCCAATTCATGGGCGAAACGCCCGAAAAAGAATTCGCAAACTTTGGTTAAAATCGGGCCAGGCAACACACTGGCAGGGCGATTCTTCGGCGGTTGTAAGCAAAAAGAAAACCGCCAAACCCTAGAAATTTGGCGGTTTTTCTGGTGGAGCATAGCGGACTCGAACCGCTGACATCCACACTGCCAGTGTGGCACTCTACCAACTGAGCTAATGCCCCATTTCGCGCCCGGTTTCCCGGGAACGGTATTTATTATAGCGGATGGCACTGCATTTGTAAAGGGTTAATTTCTAAAAAATTGATATAATGTGCAGGGCATACCTCCATTGGATAATTTACGCCGGTTGTCAGCCTGCTTACCAAAGCACCGCTCAAAGTCCCGGTGGGAAGTGATGATACTTTGCCGCCAACCTGGCATTTCCTTGGCTAAGGTGCCCAGCTGCCTATAAATAGTTTCCGCGGCTTTGCGCTCGCCTAGCCGTTCTCCATAGGGAGGATTGCATACCATAAGCCCCGGTTGCCCGCCTGTGTAGGCCAAAAGGGTGGCGTCCTTTCCATATTCCCGAAAATCCCGCACAGCCCATTGCACCATGACGCCAGCCTTTTTTGCGTGCTTTTTACAAAGATCGATGCACCGCGCATCGATGTCGCTGCCCAAAATGGCCACGGGTCGCCGGTCCATACGATCCTGGGCTTCCTGCCGCGCCCGGTCGAAAAGGCCGGGCGGCAAAAACCGCCAACTTTCCCCTGCAAAGCTCCGGTGTAAGCCCGGCGCTATATTTTGGGCGATCATGGCAGCCTCTATGGGGAAGGTGCCGCTGCCGCACATGGGGTCCAAAAGGGGCTTATCCCCCCGATATCTGGAAAGCAACAAAATGGCCGCCCCCAGGCTTTCGCTGATGGGCGCCGTTACATTGTAAGTGCGATAGCCCCTGCGGGACAGCCCTGCCCCGCAAGGGTCCAACGCCAGCGTCACCTGGTCCCGCAAAAGGCCCACCTCCACGATGACCCGTTCCCCTGTTTCCGGCAGAATGGATATTCCATACGCGGCCTTCAGGTTTTCCACGATGGCCTTCTTGGTGATGCTTTGGCAATCCGATACGCTGAACAAGGTGCTCTTGGCGCTTTTCCCGTTTACGTGGATGAAGGTATTTTTCCCCAGATATGCTTTCCAGTCCAGGGCTTTGACTCCCTCGAAGAGTTCGTCAAAGGTGCGCGCTTCAAAGCTGCCCACTTCCTGAAGCACCCGCTCTGCGCTGCGCAGCCACACGCAGGCCCGGGCCATTGCTTCCGGCCCGCCGGAAAACAATACCCGGGCGTCCTCCACCTGTTCCACGGCAATGCCCAATCCCTTTAGCTCGCCTGAAACGACCCGCTCCAGTCCCAGTTTACAGGTGGCGATGTATCTCATGCCTTTGGTTCCTTCCCGTTCAGTTTCGCCAGCGCCCCATTAAACCGCAACATGGATACCCCATATTTGCGGCATAGCTCCAGCTTGGTGACCTTTTCTTCCGCTGCCTGGCAGGCTGTGTATTCCAATGCAGCCGCCAAAGCGGCCACCTGCGCCCCGGTCAGGTGGGCATAATGGTTTTCCTGCTCCAAATAGCTTTGCCATAGCTTCCCTGCCCGCTGGACGGCGTCTTCGGAGCGAACCCCCCGCATGCCTTCTAAACAGGTCTTAAGCACGTCCCGGTAAGGGGCCGGCAGGTTTTCCGGCAGCCCGGGCAATAGGCTTACCCGGCTCTCCATCATCTGCCCATCTATATAGGTAAGATAGGGCTCTTTGGCCCCTATATGCTTCAATAGGCCCAGCGCCCTGCGCTTGATCTCCGCATCCGGCTCCCGCCGCAAGGCGAAATCCCGCAGCAGCCGCTCGCTCCACACGTCCCCAAAGCTGGCGATCAAATGCAACGCCGCCTGGCGTATATCGTCTTCGCTTAGGGTCAGGCACCACTGGGCAAGGCCGGTCAATTCCCCTTCCGGTCCCCATTCCGCCTGTTGTGCCTCCTTGGACTTGCGGATGTAGTTATTCAACGTCCGTACCCGTTGCACCACCTCATCCATGGGCACTTGATAATGTAGGGGCAGGCCCTGCCGCTTTTTCCCGCCGGCTGCCGTGCGTTTACATAGCCTGCGATAATACCGGGCAATGGTATCCGTCCGGTCTATCTTGGTAAGCAGGTCATAATAGTGGGCCGCCCGGTCGTATTCCTCCAATGCGTAAGCGCATATCCCCTGCCGGTGCAAGATCCCCGTGTCATAGGGGGCGCGCTGGGCCATTTTGCGCAAAAAGGGCTGCGCCCCGGCAAAATCTCCCAGTTCCATCAGGGTGAGGCTGGCCCGGTGCAAATCGTCCATATCCTCAATGGCCATTTCCCGCAGCGCCTGCGCGTCCTCCATGGCCCCTTGCATATCATGGTTGCTCTGCCGCAGCAGCGCCCGGGTACAGCGGGCCTGCACATGCTCCGGCGCTTCTTGCAGCACCTGCTCCAAGGCCGCCTCCGCCCGCTTCTTCTCCTGCCGGCAATACCATACCAGCGCCAAGTCGCACCGGGCGGCCATATGGTCTGGCCGTACCTCTAGTTCCTTTTCCAGCAGGGTCTCCGCCTGATCCAGCTCCCCTTCCGCCATCCGTTGCCGCGCTTTTTCCAATGCCTCTTCCTTTTGCAGCACGGTGACTTCGCTCATATTCTCTTCCCCATACGCATCCAGGGCATCCAGCATATCATAGGCATCATATGCGAACATCCCTTCCGGCTCCAGATCCAAATACCGCTCCAGCGCATTGCGCGCGTTGCCATATTCCATCAGGCCGTAAAAATTGCAGCCCATGCCAAAATAGCACTCTGTCGGCCGGTCCTTCTCCTCGGGAAAATATCGCAGCAGCACCCGATTGGAGTCATCAAACCGGCCCATGCCCGTGAGCATTTCCGCCATGCCCAAAATGTATTCCGGATTATCTGGCTCCAATCGCAGGGCCATTTGATAGCTGGCGCAAGCGCCGGGGAGATCGTTGCTGTCCGCCTTGGACAGGGCTTGCCGGAAATAATGGGTCCCCGTCCCCTTGAATGGCAGGACCCGGCCCGGCCCTTTGCTATATCCCGTTTGGTTCATGCTTTTTTCTTTCCGTCCTCCGTGGCTTCTTGCAGCAGCCGCCGCAAATCCGCCTCGTTAAAATCGTATTGGGTATTGCAAAAATGGCAGGTAAGCTGGGCGCCATGCTCGGTTTGGATCATGTCCTCCAGCTCATCCCGGCCCAAGGAGATCAACGCCTGTTCCAACCGTTGCCGGCTACAGTCGCACCGGAATACCGGCGTCAACCATTGGGTTTGCCGCCATGGAAGCCCCTGGAACAATTGGGCGAGCGCCGCTTCCAGCTCCATGCCGTCATCCAGCATGCCCGCCATGGCCTTGATGCCCTCCGCCCTGGCCTGTAGGGCGTCCAGATCCTCTTCCGGGCACTGGGGCAAGGGCTGGATCATCAGGCCGGCGCCGGCCCGCACCGCCCCCGACTGGGGGTCTACCCGTACCCCCAGATATACCAGGGAAGGCTGCTGCTCGCTCATGACAAAATACTGGGCAAAGTCCTCGGCGATCTCCCCGGATACCAGGTTACACCGGCCCACATAAGGCTCCTTCATACCCAGGTCCCGCACCACGGTCAGCTCGCCGAACCAGCCCACCGCCGTGGAAACGTCCAGCTTCCCATCCGGGCCCAGCGGCAGCTCAAGCCCCGGGTTTTCAATATATCCCTTCACCGCGCCGGCATTGCCTGCGGTGCATACGATATTCCCAGCCGGGCCCCCGCCCTTGATGATGGTGGTAAGCCGGTCCCGGGGATCTTTTAGATCGGTCCCCATCATCACGGTGGCCAATAGGGTACGTCCCAAAGCGGCCGTACATACCCGGGACAACCCATGGGTGCGCCGGGCTTTTTCGCAAAGGTCTTTCCCGCTGATGGCCGTGAACCGGGCGGTATCCTGGCCTAGAAGGCCCCGTATTATCCTATCCTGCATAAAATTTCTCCTATTATTATCTTCTTTGGGCCACAAATTGCAGCCGTTGGCTTTCCGGCCCAGGGGCTTGCCGGGTAAAGGCGTCAAACACCTGCACCGAAAACCCCGTCCGGGCCAAGGCGCGGGTCAGTTCCTCCTGGGTGTGGGCCCGCTGGATGTGGCGTTCGGCAAATCGCCGGTATCGGCCATCCCCTTCCCGCTGGAAAAAGGTGAGCCGCATCTCCAGCAGCCGGCTTTCCCCATCGAAGGCATTGTCCCAAATATAGGCGCAATCCGCTTCCGCCTGGGCAAAGGTGTTGTTTCCCAGGATGGTTTCCAGTTTATAAGCAGAGGATACGTCAAACAACAGCCAGCCCCCGGGACAGAGCCCCCTGTGGGCCGCGGAGAAAAACGCTTCCACATCCTCCAGGTTATCCAGGTAATTCACCCCGTCGCAGGCGCATACGATCCCTTGGCAGGGCCGGTGCAGCTGGAGCCTGGCCATATCCTGGCAGACGAAGGGAATCCGCAAGCCTGCCTTCCGGGCCTTGGTAGCGGCCTGCTCCAGCATTTCCGGGGAAATATCCACCCCGATCATGGAAAACCCCTTCCGGGCCAACCGGATGGTGATGGCGCCGGTGCCGCAAGCGCAATCCACGATCATGCCGCTTGGGGGCAAAAAAGACGCCAGGTATCCCGCCCAACCATCATAGTCCACATCCTGCATCAGGGGATCATATAGGGCGGCAAACCCGCCGTAAGCCTCTTGCATGGCATACTCTCCCATTTTTCATATCATCTTATAGTACAACATATTCCCAGCCGGTGCAAGCCTAACCAATAAAAGCTGCGTTGACAGTCCCATCCGGCTGGTTGTATACTCACTCTATAGGCGGTTTACCGTCTGCATTCACCATTTTTAGACAGGAGATCCTCATGGAACAACGTCCAACTTCCGATAAATCCCCAGGACATGCCCCGGAAAAGCGCCGCAAACATACCTTGCGTACCATTCTTCTGGTCCTGCTGGGCGTCGTCCTTTTGATCGGGGCAGTGGTGGTTTTTTTGGGCCTGAACCTGCTCAATAAGTTAGATCGGACCGGCAGCACTACCTTTGAAGATGAGAATGCCGTCACCTATACCCCTACGCCTTCCCCCACGGCTACCCCGGCCCTGACCCCAGGGCCGACTCCTTCGCCTACGCCCACCCCCATTCCCACGCCCTTGCCCTTGAGCGAGCTGTATAACCAAACCATCCTGACCCAGGAACAGCTGGACTACATGGATGCAAACCTTCAGGACAGCCAGTTTATCCACGTGCTGCTCATCGGGGTGGACCGGCGGGGCAGCAGCGGGAACAGCCGGGCGGATACGGTGATGATCGCCACCATCGACAAAAAGAACGGCAGGCTGAAGCTCACCAGCCTCATGCGGGACATGCTGGTGAACATCCCGGATAACGGCTATGGCAAAATGAACCGTTCGGCGGCCGTAGGCGGGGTGGAGCTATTGTTGGCCACCATCAATGAGAACTTTCACATGAACCTGCAGGATTACGTGCTGGTGGACTTCAACATGTTTGAAGATGTGATCGACGCCCTGGGGGGCGTTACGGTCCGCATGACCGCCGAGGAGATCAGCGCGGCCAATGACTGCATTGCCGGCCTGAACAAGGAGCGGGGGATCGCGGACCTGTGGGATGGGTTTATCTTCGCCGAGGCGGGGAACGTGAAGCTTACCGGCAAGCAAGCCCTGGGCTATGCCCGGGTGCGGAAGATCGACAGCGATTTTTCCCGGACCAACCGCCAGTTCAAGGTGCTCAACGCGGTGTTTGCCAAGTTCAAAGACGCCAGCCTCACCAAGCAGTATTCCTTCCTAGAGGAGATCCTGCCCCTGGTGGAGACCAACATGACCAACGCCCGGATCCTGGAATGCGCCACCTCCGCCCTTTCCATGAACACCCAGGGCCTGCTCAGCTACCGGCTGCCGGTGGACGACCTCTATGAAAACGGCCGCTATGAAGGCTCCTTCGTATTCCTCACCGACCTGCCCGCCAACGCCCTGGCCCTGCACCAGTTCATCTTCGACGCCGCGGACGAGCCGGATGAAGCTAAGGTGCTTTCCCCTGGCGCTTCTCTGCCCCCCAGGACCCCCACTATCTACCAGGGGGAGGACGGCAACTATTATTACTACGCCACCGGCCAGATGGTGCCCACCCCCACCCCGGATCTGAACAGCCTGGCAGGCCAGTCCTTTGTGGTGAACGGCGTGATCCTGACGGTGGACGCCGCCGGCAACCTGGTGGACGCCGCCGGGAACATCGTCTACCCGGCTGGCTCCTGGACCGTAGGCCAATAGGCCCTTTTCCCAAAACCCATACACACCTGTACTTCCATCGCCATATGCTGTCATATGGCGATGATTTTTGTATATGAGCATAGGATCGGCGATTTCCGCTGCATAGGGGACAAAGAATTACCTGCCGGACTGGAGGGTCGGGCTTTTCAGCATGTGCGGGATGGAATTGCTTGGACCGATAGCCGGGTGTTATCCGCCTATGAGGCCCTGGGAGACGCCTTGGGGCCCGTGGATGTGGAATGCTGTTTCCTGCCCCCAGGCAAGGGGCAATCCCCCCACTATGCAGGGCTTGCCCTGGATATGGGCCGGCGGTTGACCGAGGAAAAACGCAAGCGCCTATGGGCCTTTTGCCTAAAAAGCCCTATGTTTTCCTATGTGGAACCTCCCTATTGGACCCCCAACTGGGTCCATGGGGAAGTGGCTGCCAGCGCCGCCTCCATTCCAGGCCGGGGATACCCCTATTTGGCCCCCGGGGACGCGGGACCCCATGTGTTCCTCCTGCAAGAGCTTCTTAACCAGCGAGGCTTTCCCTGCCTGCTCACCGGCCACTTCAACCCGGCTACCCGCCGGGCCTTGGAAGCCTACCAAAGCCATTTCGGCCTGCCTGTCCACGGCCATGCGGATGGGCAGCTTTGGCAGCACATGACCCAATAGGCGGCTGGAGGGGCTGGGTTCCTGGCCGTTGGGGATCATTGGCATGATATCGTTATTTTTTTACCTTATTTAGAGTGGCTTTTTTAAAGTAAATAGAGAATAAAATGCGATATTTCCTTTGAATTTTAAATATAGCA
>ENA-UOIW01000878-UOIW01000878.1-human-gut-metagenome-genome-assembly--contig:-P58-NODE-878-length-20531-cov-15.388992_pt1 | contig 20531 bp, 20 predicted proteins | sample MGYA00242334_ERZ723881 | MGnify/ENA metagenome assembly ERZ723881 | reverse complement strand
TTTTTAACACCTGAATAATAAGTCATTAAAGCAATAATTACACCAAAAACAGTTTCAATTTTCGTTATTAGTTATCCAAACTCTTGAAAATACAACACAATTCCTGAAACTTCTTTCGCAAAATTATCCAGACATTGACTACTTAGGCAAAAACTTCTTTCATATAGTTTTTGATCAACAATCGTCTGATACAATGATATGATGGTAAAAGTAACAAAAAGGATGGTTGCGCATTCAACAATATAAATTAACGTTTTTAATTTCCTGTTCACGCTGGTCTTACCTTTTTCAATCGTTCTTTAAACGCATTGACTACCCCATCAAATGCTTTTGAACGAGTCAGGATGATTAATTTATATAATGTAAGATTATATTTTCTCTTATACCAATGTTTGTTGCCATTACCTATTAAACATGAACTTTCGAGACTTGTTACAGCAGACTCAACAATCTTAATATCTCTTAGCGATGGCAATGGTTTTATTGCCAATAACTGCTCTTTAAATAAATCATACTTATCATGACCAACACGCCCTAGCTTGTTTATACGCCCCATACATCTGTTAAATTCTTTTCTGTATGCCATGCTTGTTTTGGTGTTATTTTTAACAGCAAGTTTCTTGAGATTATGTAGAGATGCTCTAATACGTTTCACTTCATCACCAGGTAGTCGTGGAGAATTGTAATCCACTCGTAACCCATGTATTTTTAGCGGTTCTGATGAACAGTGAAATACCTTGGTCTTACGCTTATTTACAGGTAAATCATGGTTTGAAAGCATATTTTCAATATGACTTAATATTTGCGAAAAATCATATCCATTGATTTTTGATGATACCGTAATATCATCAACTAAACGGGTGTATACAAGATTTTTTCTTAGGGCTCTTTGGTACACACACCCTTCTTGTTCGTAAAGACATAGAGTTGCTATATAACTTGATGTCAGTGCTCCCTGAACGACAAAGTCACCCTTACAACATAAATTTGTGACATATTCCAAAGCTTCGCCTTGAATATTCAACACATCATTAAAGACATCACGAACTAAATCCTTATGGATATTATCAAAGAAATTACTTATATCTACTTTTAGAACTGTTCTCGCTCCACAATGAGCTTTTGCACAGGATATATAATCGCGTTTGATATTGGAATTTACACCATCATTTTTACCCGGTACAGAACCAAAGAGAAACGGAGGAAAAATCACTAATTCCTTAAAAATTCTCTTGTTAATTCTAGATTGTAACAATCTCATCTTCGGATGAAGTGAGTAGACTACTCTTTTACTTCCATCTGCTTTTGGAAGTTCTTTTCTTGAGTATTTTTCATCTTCTGATAGTGCTGCAATTTCATTTAACTCATCAATTGAGATGGATAAAGTTTGAGCTAGTTTGTGAAGCGTAGAAATAGGGGCTTTTGATTTACTGTATGGTTTGAATTTGTCCATAATTTCACCAAACAAAGTTACGTACGGTCTACCCATGCTCAAGGGTGGAGACAACAAAGATGTTTACATCAACAATCGTCAGTAGCAGCCAGTGTTATCTTTTCGACCGTACGTAATGTCGTCGGCTACGGCACCATCGTAGGTGGCGATGGTGGGGCCTTACCGATAGGTCCATAAAGGACGCTTTAATTAAAAAGCAAGATCTAACGATTTAAAAAGTTGATTGTCACATACTAAGCGGAACGCTAGTGCTGCGTGTATGTTGCAATGAAAATTATTAAAATTCAACCAAATTTTGTTGTAATTGAGATTTTCTTGGTCGCACAATACCTTCCCAGCCAGTTCCAATCTTTTTAAAGGTACTCTTTATTGTCCGCACCTCGCTATAAGCGGACTTTAGTAGCAGTACAACCACTAAATGTTAAGACTGAGTCACCTGACTTTGAGCAGGTCACAGAACCTCGAAGTATAGCGCGGAGATAGCATTTCTCGTTTCATCTGCCAAGCGGTCTGGATCCTCTGCCCTGCAAAATAGAGCGTCCCCCTGCCATCCTTCGCATTGAGATGATCGAGTACTTCCATGAGCTTTTCACTGTTCTTCCGTGGTGCGTTATCATCGAACAGATGCAGTTGCGCTACGCCCTGACTGTAGAAATCGCCAAGCATCACGCCTGCTTTCTGGTAGCGATGCCCGTCTCGCCAGATTGCATCGAGGCATTTCGTCGCCGCGGTGATGATGTCCCGGCTATCCTGGGTCGGTGTAAGCAGCTTTACTGATGCATTGTTCCCGTAATACGGTTCGTTCAGCGCAAAGGGGCTGGTTTTGACAAATGCGGAGATAAATCTGCAATACTGGTGCTCACCACGGAGTTTCTCAGCTGCACGTGAGGCGTAGCTGCATATCGCCTGCCTCATCTCATGGTATTCAGTGATACGGTCGCCGAACGAACGGCTGCACACGATTTCCTGCTTTACCGGCGCGAACGCCTCAAGCCCAAGGCATGGCTCGCCGCGCAGCTCCCGCACTGTTCGCTCCAGAACCACATTAAAATGCTTCCGGATAAAACGGATATCGGTATCCGCTAGTTGAAGCACCGTTTTAATCCCCATACCCTGACCACCGCGCAGACAGTGTATTCCCCGGCATCGGGGATATCGGTCATCAGCGCGCCGCCCCAGGCGGAGATCGAAATGTAATTGTTATTGAATTCCGGCGCAGCCTGCGGTGTCAGCATTTTATACCCCACACGGCTTGTATACGACGTGGACTCATAGCCAAACAGCCAGTGCGCTGCTGCGCTGCTCTCCAGTACAGAGGGCACAGGTTCGACGCTACCGCTGCCTCCATTCTTGCTGACCACATCACCATTTAATTTCACGCCTTCGATATCGAGCGGTTCGCCTGCGCGGTCGTTTACCGTTCCGGCCGGACCGTTAACCAGCTCGTCAGCGCGCTTGACGTTATCCAAGAATATTTCAGGCGTCGTCGTTCCCAAAGGCGAGTTAAGTTGGGCCATGCTTTTTGCTCCAAAAAGAGGCTTCGCGCAAACGAGGGTTTGAGCGAAAGAAAAGTTGAAAGGGATTTTTTGGTATTAAGCGACGTCGCCGGAGTATGTGGCGTCGTCGTACTGGTAGAAAATTTCTTTATATTCAGGTGCAGTAATCTGACAGTTGCTGTCACCTGATGGGGCAACCTCCTGGACTATCCCATGCCGCGCACCCTTTTCACTGTCGCAGAACAATAACTTCGGCAGATCAATATCTGGGTCGTCCATAATCCAGTCGCCGGGATGCAGGTCGTCGTTGTACGGCACCGTCAGCGTGAAATCATCTACCCGTTGCGGCGTGAGCATTCGCGATGATGGTCGACCGTCCTGAAACTGTATCCAGCAGCGAGGATTCACGTAGCTCCAGTCCAGTGGCTCCGTGACGTGCAGCGTGATTTCCTGGAAGTCGTAAATCATCGCGTCAATCAGGCAACTTTGGGTTTTCCCGGTTCGAATGTCGTCGGACAAAATGATGTGATCACCGAAGTCATGACACCATCCCAGCATCGAAGCCGTAGCAGTATACGTTCGGCGTTGATGGAGATATTTCATTAACCGACGCATCCCGATACGCCAGGCGCGATCTGCAGTCATGGCAACATCAATGGTGTATGCCTCCGTTTTGCGCGGAAAAGGATTTTCCGGCGTCCGGCACTGTACGGTTTCCTCCGCCCAGGTCACAGGGTTGATATATTTCACATCCACGCCATCAAAATCATCCTCCGACGGGACCCTGAATGACGTCTGCATTTCCTCGACGGTATCCTGAGGTGTAATGATCCCTGTCCAGCTTTTGACTCCCTCTCTCCCGACAGAAAGCAACCCGTCAGATAGCAGAAAATACCCCATGCCAGCCTCGGCTATTTTGTCGAAAATATCCTTTGCTGACGTGCTGTCACTGCTTGCCTGGTGATCAAAATATTCTCCCCTTGGCGTCCAGTAGGTGGCCTCCAGCGTACTGAGCGCCGCAATGTCGATCTGTTCGTCGCGATATCCCAGACTGCGGGCAAGATGCAGGAACGCACCGCTGATTGTCCTGTCACCACCGCCATCATAATTCCGCGTGGCGACAACACTCACACGCTTGTCTGACTGCGCCGCCAGCTGGCCGCCGGTTTCTACCGTGATCCCTATTGTTGATATCCCTGCGTAGGAGGTCGGACGGGAAAGCAAACGACCTCTGAGCGCCTGCCAGAACATGCTGTCTCTCGCGTTATTGTTCTCCTGCTCGTTACGGCGGCGGCATCGAACCTCCACCAGCCCAGGAGAGGACAGTTCAAAACGCTCTGTAAAACCGAGGCCATTAATGTTTTTAAGCGCGTAAACCCCTGGCTTACTCGTCCACCCTGATCCGGAACCATAAACGCGATACTGGATTTCATACTCGACATGGCGGACCCGCTTATTCTCGTTGTTCTGGAAACCGCCCTCGATGGATACCTGATAATTCACTGGCGCTTTCAGAGTGACAATTGCACCGGCGACCCCAGATAAGCATATTGAACAAGCTATTCAGGTCCTGGCTGTTAAGGAACGTCAGTACTTTGATGATCATCGCCGAAAGCAATACGGCGCCCAGTGCGTCAAGCGGGCGATCGCTGTAGCCGGTCCAGCTTGAGAGCTTTGAGCCCACCAGTCCGGCGCCGAGGACTCCAACAATGAATGACGTCATGAAGTAAGCCACCAGCTTTCCGCGTGAAATATTCGCTGCTGTGGCCACGTAGAAAACTGCACCGGCGAACGCACCAAACACAACGCCATAATCAATCCCGGTAGCCAGGCCAAACATACTGGCCCCCATCAGTCCACCAGCCGCAATCGTAGTCCCAGAGACAGGATCGGACATTTAGCCCCCTCTTTTGCTGTGTGTCCTCTCAATAGCGAGGGGATTATTGTACCGCCACTAAGTGATATAAATTTCAACATTCCCTATAAAGTCTTTGCCGCATGTTTATTCCGTTATTAACCAAATATCAACTTCTATAAAAACAATCATTCCAGATATAAAAATCAGAACTACGAGACCAAATCACAAAAAATCAATACATGACATTAAGTCTCATAAAAAAAGAAGCACAAGAAAAAGAGGTAAAACGCCATGCCACACCAAAACAAAACGCAATTAACTTCATTGCAAAATTAATTGCGCCTTAATATCACTGACCTTTCTTAACTCTTTCCCACTCATATTTCAACAAATCCTGAGTGCAAATCATAAGGTTGTCAAGTTTATTATAAAAATGTTGTTGAACGCTTGCATTTGGAGATAGATTTGAAGTATTCAACGAGTTAATTATCTTGTTTATTTCAACCAATACACTAACAACTTTAGAATACCATTCCTCTTTTGGGTTTAACATCAGCTTTATCTTTGAACTAAGATATTTCTCTTTCACCCTATACTCTCGAACTTTGAGCATTGCATTTTCAACATCCAAGGCCGCGCTATTATATGCGTCAGTTAGAGATTTAGAATCATGCCCACTATTTATAACCTCAAGCCTTTTATTAGCAACATCATTATAAAAAACTTGCTTATTCATGAAGTCGTGCTGCGCAGCATATATTTCTGGAGCAATGGAAATATACTCCGATATCAAATCTCTGATATTATTAATCCAAACCTGACGATTAACAGAAAGAACTTGCATATTAAAGTTTATCTTTGCTATTTCAGCCTGTGACTTCCTATCCTTCTCTGAATTAATAATCTGAGTGGCTCGTTCCTCACGAAGAAACCTTTGCTGCTCACCTCGCTCTTTCTTGAGGAAATCCTGTTGATCCAACCTCTCCACTTTAATATTTTTAGAGTTTTGAACAAACGTATAATATGCTATCCCTGCAGGAATAAGACCCGCAATTATAGAAACAAGAGCAGTAATCCATAGAGATGTATAGTCTGAATCACTACTTTTCAAAACAATATTAGGTAATGCACGGACCGAAAGGCTGATTGAATCATCAACGCCTTCCAAAAGCTTAAATGGAACGCCTAACCAAGCCATAAATTTCTCCCACTTTGTATAGTTACACTATCATATCAACAAACTATGATTGTTGTATTGATACGTACTCTATAAAAATCGGACGGGAGTTAATTCTTCAGGCAAAACTACTAGGGTACTAATGACAGAAGTGAGGTCGATTCCTATCGACTTAGAACATTAAATTTCGAATTTCACTAACTGTTTGTTCAAACCGCTCGGTTTCCAGTTCAACACCGATTCCTCTCCGCCCGAGCAGAGCAGCTTGCTTTAGTGTGGAACCAGAACCAGCAAAGAAATCCGCGACTACCTCACTAGGTCTGCCGCTTGCTTTGATGATCTGCTGCAACATATCGGCGGGCTTTTCGCATGGGTGCTTCCCCGGGTAGAACTGAACCGGCTTATGGGTCCAGACATCGGTATATGGCACCGTGACAGAAACGCTGAAAGGTCTACGTAGACGCTGATACTCCTGCTGGAGCTCTGCGTATTTCCGGTTAAGTGATTGCCATGATGCCACCAGCTGGTGGTGAGGCCTCTCCAGCTCATTGCGAGCATGCTTGTCACCGGCAATTTGCTGGAACAATGCCTGGAGCTTCAAATAGTCGGTTTCGCTCGGCAACTGCCACTGGCTAAGACCAAACCAGTGGGAAACCATATTTTTCTTTCCCGTTGCAGCAGCAATTTGAGCAGAGGTTACCCCCAGAGACTCTCTGGCATCACGGAAATATGAAATTAATGGAGTCATGACATGCTGCTTAAGCTCGCTGCATTTGACAGCGAAACCATCATCTTTCGGCCTGTAAGGGCCCTGATAATGATCAGCAAAAATGATCCGCTCAGTAGCCGGGAAATATGAACGCAGACTTTCTTTATTGCATCCGTTCCAGCGGCCTGATGGTTTGGCCCAGATGATATGGTTGAGCAGGTTAAAACGCTCTCTAACCAGTATTTCAATATCGGAGGCTAAACGGTGCCCGCAGAACAGGTACATACTGCCGGAGGGTTTTAATACCCGCCAGAACTCGGACAAACATCTATCCAGCCAACGTAAGTAATCCTCGTCCCCTTTCCGCTGATTATCCCAGCCGTTCGGTTTTACCTTAAAGTAAGGCGGGTCCGTAACGATCAGGTCGATAGAGTTATCAGGTAGCGATGGAAGATATTGCAGGCAGTCAGCATTGACTAACTCAATACTGGATATTTTCACAGTGCTTTTCATAGATCAGTAAGCGTAACTCTGGTAGGCTCACTATGCTTTTGCGCTAAAGCAGTGGGCCATGGTTCGCTTGTGACCTTCTACATGAGCGAATGGCTGGTTGGGTGCTACAACACCCACCAGCCGCCCATTTTCACAGCAGGAAATCTCCATTACTGGAGGCGCTTGTAGCACCCAAACTGGTAATCAGATAACCCCGCCATCACAAGCTGCGTCAGTATTAACTGGCAACGTTCGCGCGTCAGGTGCGTATTCTGTGCAATCTCTCCAGCCGTTGCAGGCTTGTCGCTTAAGGCGTTCAAAACCGCTTTGGCTGTTTCTGTCATATCTAGCTGATTTAGCATGTCTTTTACCCTTTAATTTGGCGTGACACACAGATAACTCTGGTGAAGGTATCCAGCAAGAAGTACTTGAAAAGAAGCGGGATTTTGTGATTTTTATCCGTAAAAAAACCCGCACATTGGCGGGTTTATCAACGGTGAACATACAAAGCCCATCGTTGTATCTACCATACCCATTCTTTTTGAAGAACCCCACCCTCTACTCACGACACTTCAATTTAGTGGCTTATGATACTTTATTTCTCTTACATCAATATGGACGAAAGTTTCATATTCAATAACGCCATATTTATCTGGATATGTTTGATCAAAATAATCGTAAACTTTCTTCGGGCTAACATTATTTATAACAATATCAGCAGCCCATGCTTTTAAATGAAATGAGTTAGTAGCGCCTCCAACAACATGATTATAAGGCACACATCTAAATCCTGAATTTATATGGATTGGTTCATTGAACTCTGCGCGAGCTATTTCCAATATATTAATTAACTCTGGGGGGACATCAAAATCCCCACCACAACCATCATTACACGCGAACTCTTCTTTATTAAAATGCGCTGATAAAGGAGTGGGTGCCATAGAATAACCTCAACGTTAAGCTAAAAATCACTTTTCGCCATCTAAGCTCTCTGCAGCCAAACAAGATGCAGATAAATTAGAAGCGATCATATATACATCTTTCGGTTCTTTCGCACTTTTAGCATCATCTGCAGCCTGTTGAATTTGATGAGCTATACTTTCCTTTTGCTTAACAAAATAGCTTGTACTTAATGGACCTTTCTCAGAGTTTCCCAAAATCATACTAATCACACCAGCCATCCCTGCAGCAATCCCACCGACAACAGTGCTTGAGCCAGCAGCCATGAGTGTCGAACCAGTTATACCAGCAACACCGCCAGTTGTTCCAAGTAATAGCTTGGTTTGCTCTGCGTTATTAGCTTTTATTTCATAATTATTGTGAATCACTCTACATCTGGCACTGGCTTCGAGGAAGTCCTTCCAAGCTGCAGTGAACTCTTTATCCTCGACTGTGCCATAAGCATCTATTAAAGAAGGGTAGTTGTTTAAGAACTCTTTGTTTATCTTAGGTACTGGTGACGTAGTGTAATAACAACCCGAGGTACATATGACGCATAAAAACGCAATAATTTTACGCCCATTCATAATAATCCCCCACCATTTTTATTACTATAACCATAACCTCTATTAATTGCATAGCGAATGGAAAATAAAAATTTTTACGCGTACCTTTAAGTTTCTGGAAAATATAATACATCTACTGGTTTATTTCTCTAGTCAAAAAAACCACAAAACAACAGTATGCAAGTACAAATACGAAAAACACCATTACTTTACATCAATATAATAAGCCTTCTACTGTTTATAGAAGGCTTGGTAAAATTCAACTTGTTATTCTTTTTAATTCAGCTTCGGCATAGCTCTCTTCCTGCCAACACTTTGTGACGAGAATATTGATCACCTCAGCATAGCCGCTATGCCATTGATAATTTGTCATATCCGGAACCAACCGAATTACCCGACCTTTTACCAATGTAGTAGGTAAACGGCTGTAACCCTTGCCATTGCACCGTCCACATAAATTTTGTACCGGTACTTTATGCAACTCAGTACGCTTTTTATCGAGTACAAGACCGCGCCCATGACAGTCCCTACATGCAGTGCTTATCCAACCCTTTCCTGCACAATGTCTGCATGTTGATTCAACCACTTCAGGTTTAATAAAAGGGGGAATGCCTTTCACACCAGGATGTTTAACAACATCCTTTACCTCTCGAATGAGTCCCTGTCCATGGCAATGCGGGCACAAAACAATGAAAATGACTGACAGATACAATGATGACCGCGGCAAAGAGTGGATCGTTGTTGGTAAAAAAGCAGTATGATCTTCAATCAGTTTTGGGGAAGAATTTTGGGGAAGTTTTGGGGAAGCATCCGCAAACTTCAAAAAAAACGGGAGCCCATCGGCTCCCGCTTTTACTTAATCCACCAACGGGATTACATGTTCGCGATAATCGCGTCGCCAAACTCTGAGCATTTCAGCAGCTTAGCGCCTTCCATCAGACGTTCAAAGTCATAGGTCACGGTCTTGGCGGCGATAGCGCCTTCCATGCCTTTGACAATCAGGTCTGCGGCTTCGAACCACTGCATGTGGCGCAGCATCATCTCTGCGGACAGGATGATGGAGCCCGGGTTAACTTTGTCCTGGCCGGCATACTTCGGCGCAGTACCGTGAGTCGCTTCGAACAGCGCGCACTCGTCACCGATGTTGGCGCCCGGGGCGATACCGATACCGCCAACCTGCGCCGCCAGGGCGTCAGAGATGTAGTCGCCGTTCAGGTTCATACAGGCGATAACGTCGTATTCCGCCGGACGCAGCAGGATCTGCTGCAGGAACGCATCGGCGATCACGTCTTTCACTACGATCTCTTTGCCGGTGTTCGGGTTCTTGATTTTCACCCACGGACCGCCGTCGATCAGCTCGCCGCCGAACTCTTCGCGAGCCAGCTGGTAGCCCCAGTCTTTGAACGCGCCTTCGGTGAACTTCATGATGTTGCCTTTGTGCACCAGAGTGACGGAATCACGATCGTTGGTGATCGCGTATTCAATCGCGGCGCGCACCAGGCGTTTGGTGCCTTCTTCAGAGCACGGCTTGATGCCGATGCCGCAATGTTCCGGGAAGCGAATTTTCTTCACACCCATCTCATCGCGCAGGAATTTGATCACTTTGTCTGCTTCCGCAGAGTCGGCTTTCCACTCGATACCCGCATAGATATCTTCTGAGTTTTCACGGAAGATAACCATGTCGGTCAGTTCCGGGTGTTTAACCGGGCTCGGGGTGCCCTGGTAGTAACGTACCGGACGCAGGCAGACGTAGAGGTCCAGCTCCTGGCGCAGCGCCACGTTCAGAGAACGGATGCCGCCGCCGACTGGGGTGGTCAGAGGACCTTTGATAGCAACGCGGTAGTCACGAATCAGATCGAGGGTTTCAGCTGGCAGCCAGACGTCCTGGCCATAGACATGGGTTGATTTCTCACCGGTGTAAACTTCCATCCAGGAAATTTTACGCTCGCCCTTATAGGCTTTCTCAACGGCGGCATCAACCACTTTCAGCATCGCTGGGGTAACGTCAACGCCGATACCGTCACCTTCAATGAACGGGATAATCGGATTGTGAGGGACGTTCAGTTTGCCGTTTTGCAGGGTGATTTTTTGACCTTCCGCCGGAACTACTACTTTGCTTTCCATTAACCTCTCCTTCGAGCGCTTCTGGTTCTGCTCTTCCCTCTTCACGCGAGCCTGGTGTTGGCTGAGTCGGCCAGCTTCGGCGTACCGGGTCTTCCCGCTAACCGGAGCTATCGCGTCCGTGTCGCCTTCCTGCCTGTAGTGCGAATCGGTTTGAGCAATTTTTTGTTAATAATTTGTAATGAGCATGTCAATACTACCTGAATGTTTGCGTCCATGAAAGGCATTCGTAATTAGGCTATAATGCGGCAATTGATAAAGCCTGAAAATACCATGCAGAAAACTTCATTTAGAAAACATCGCGTTGAGCGATTCAGCACACAACAAGTCACCAGACAACGTAAAGAACGCCAGCCAAAAACTGTGATCTTGTTCAACAAACCCTATGATGTGTTGCCGCAATTTACCGATGAAGCCGGGCGCAGCACGCTAAAAGATTTTATTCCGGTGGCGGGCGTCTACGCCGCAGGTCGGCTCGATCGCGACAGCGAAGGCCTGCTGGTGCTGACCAACGACGGCGCGCTGCAGGCGAAGCTGACCCAGCCGGGTAAGCGCACCGGCAAGATCTACTATGTTCAGGTGGAAGGCGAACCCACGCCCGAGGCGCTGACCGCCTTGCGCGACGGCGTCACCCTTAACGACGGCCCCACCCTGCCTGCCGGCGTAGAACTTGTCGAGGAACCCGTCTGGCTGTGGCCGCGCAACCCGCCGATTCGTGAGCGCAAATCGATTCCCACCCGCTGGTTGAAAATCACGCTCTACGAGGGACGCAACCGCCAGGTGCGCCGGATGACCGCCCACGTCGGCTTCCCCACCCTGCGGCTGATCCGCTACGCCATGGGCGGCTATACCCTCGACGGACTGGCCAACGGCGACTGGCGTAAAGCCGAATAACTGAAAAGGAAAAGCGATGTTTAAACCTCATGTCACCGTTGCCTGCGTGGTTCACGCCCAGGATAAATTTCTCATCGTCGAAGAAACCATTAACGGCAAAGCGCTGTGGAACCAGCCGGCGGGCCATCTCGAGGCCAATGAAACGCTGCTGCAGGCCGCCGAACGTGAACTGTGGGAAGAGACCGGCATTCGCGCCACGCCGCAGCACTTCATCCGCATGCATCAGTGGCTGGCTCCCGATAACACGCCGTTTCTGCGCTTCCTGTTCGCCATCGAACTTAGCGATCTGTGCGCCACTGAACCGCACGACAGCGATATCGATCGCTGCCTGTGGCTCAGTGCTGAGGAAATTCTTAACGCGCCGAACCTGCGCTCGCCGCTGGTTGCCGAAAGCATTCGCTGCTACCTGCAGGACCCGCGGCAGCCGCTGTCGCTGATTGGCGCATTTAACTGGCCGTTCACAGGGGGTGAATGAACGGTGAGCGCGTGCTAGAATACGCCGCCTCGAAGTTCAATGTAGCGAGTATTTCCATGTCAGAAAGCCAGAAAAAAGTGATCGTCGGCATGTCCGGCGGCGTCGACTCCTCGGTCTCCGCGTACCTGCTGCTGCAGCAAGGGTATAAGGTGGAAGGCCTGTTCATGAAGAACTGGGAGGAAGACGACGGCGAGGAATACTGCACCGCCGCCGCCGACCTTGCCGATGCGCAAGCGGTCTGCGATAAGCTGGGCATTGAACTGCACACCGTTAACTTTGCCGCCGAATATTGGGATAACGTCTTTGAGCTCTTCCTGGAAGAGTACAAAGCCGGCCGCACGCCGAACCCGGATATTCTGTGCAATAAAGAGATCAAATTTAAAGCCTTCCTCGAGTTTGCTGCCGAAGACCTCGGCGCCGACTACATCGCCACCGGGCACTATGTGCGCCGCGCCGATGTCGACGGTAAAAGCCAGCTGCTGCGAGGACTCGACGGCAACAAAGATCAGAGCTACTTCCTCTACACCCTTAGCCACGAGCAGATTGCCCAGAGCCTGTTCCCGGTGGGTGAACTGGAAAAACCGCAGGTGCGTAAGATCGCCGAAGAGCTGGATCTGATCACCGCGAAGAAAAAAGATTCCACCGGCATCTGCTTTATCGGCGAGCGTAAATTCCGCGATTTCCTTGGCCGCTATCTGCCGGCGCAGCCGGGCAAAATCCTCACCGTCGACGGCGAGGAGATCGGTACCCATCAGGGGCTGATGTACCACACCCTGGGCCAGCGTAAAGGGCTGGGTATCGGCGGCACCAAAGAGGGTAGCGAAGATCCATGGTACGTGGTCGATAAAGACGTTGAGAATAATATTCTTATCGTCGCCCAGGGCCATGACCACCCGCGCCTGATGTCCGTCGGTCTGATTGCCCAACAGCTGCACTGGGTAAACCGTGAACCGCTACAAGGCACCCTGCGCTGCACGGTGAAAACCCGCTATCGCCAGACCGATATCCCCTGCACCGTTACCGCGCTGGATGAAGACCGTATCGAAGTCCGCTTCGATGAGCCGGTCGCGGCGGTGACCCCGGGCCAGTCCGCAGTGTTCTATTTAGGGGAAGTGTGCCTCGGCGGCGGAATTATTGAACAACGACTGCCTCTGCAGTCCTGAACACGCGTTATTTCCGCCGGGACGAACCGCCCTGGCGGCTGACAAGGAGTATGTGTGGCGAAGAATTACTATGACATCACCCTGGCGCTGGCTGGCGTTTGCCAGGCGGCGCGACTGGTTCAGCAACTGGCGCATCAGGGACATTGCGACAGCGATGCCCTGCATGTGTCGCTGAACAGCATCATCGACCTCGATCCTGAGTCGACGCTGGCGGTGTTCGGTGGCAGTGAAGCCAATCTTCGCCTCGGTCTTGAAACGCTGCTCGGGGTGCTCAATACCAGCAGCCGTCAGGGCCTCAATGCGGAACTCACCCGCTATACCCTGAGCCTGATGGTGCTGGAGCGCAAGCTCGCCGCCAGTAAAGGGGCGATGGACACGCTCGGCAACCGCATCGCCGGCCTGCACCGTCAGCTGGAACACTTTGACCTGCAGTCCGAAACGCTGCTCAGCGCCATGGCGGGCATCTATGTCGATGTGATAAGCCCGCTGGGGCCGCGTATTCAGGTGACCGGCTCCCCTGCCGTGCTGCAAAGCCCGCAGGTGCAGGCGAAAGTTCGCTCAGCGCTGCTGGCGGGTATTCGCGCCGCGGTGCTCTGGCATCAGGTGGGCGGCGGACGTCTGCAGCTTATGTTTTCCCGTAATCGTCTGGTTAACCAGGCAAAGCAAATTCTTGCTCATTTAACCCCGGAGTTGTGATCTATGGAATTATCCTCACTGACCGCCGTTTCCCCTGTAGACGGCCGCTACGGCGATAAAGTCAGCGCGCTGCGCGGTATCTTCAGCGAATTCGGTTTGCTGAAATTCCGCGTTCAGGTGGAAGTACGTTGGCTGCAAAAACTGGCCGCCCACGCAGCGATCAAGGAAGTTCCTGCTTTTGCTGCCGACGCAAACGGTTTCCTTGATAAAATCGTCGCCGATTTCAGCGTTGAAGACGCGGAGCGCATCAAAACCATCGAGCGCACCACTAACCACGACGTGAAAGCGGTAGAGTATTTCCTGAAAGAGAAAGTCGCTGACGTCGCCGAGCTGCACGCCGTGTCAGAGTTTATTCACTTCGCCTGTACGTCTGAAGACATCAATAACCTCTCCCACGCGCTGATGCTGAAAACCGCCCGCGACGAAGTGGTTCTGCCTTACTGGCGCAAGCTGATTGACGCGGTAAAAGATCTGGCGACCCAGTACCGCGATGTGCCGCTGCTCTCCCGTACCCACGGCCAGCCGGCAACGCCGTCCACCATGGGTAAAGAGATGGCGAACGTCGCCTACCGTATGGAGCGGCAGTATCGTCAGCTGAACCAGGTGGAAATCCTCGGTAAAATCAACGGCGCGGTGGGTAACTACAACGCCCACATCGCCGCCTACCCGGAAGTCGACTGGCATCAGTTCAGCGAAGAGTTCGTTACCTCGCTGGGTATTCAGTGGAACCCGTACACCACGCAGATCGAGCCGCATGACTATATCGCTGAGCTGTTTGACTGCATCGCGCGCTTCAACACCATTCTGATCGACTTCGATCGCGACGTGTGGGGCTATATCGCGCTCAACCACTTCAAACAGAAGACCATCGCCGGGGAAATCGGCTCCTCCACCATGCCGCACAAGGTGAACCCAATTGACTTCGAAAACTCCGAAGGCAATCTCGGCCTGGCCAATGCGGTCATGCAGCACCTGGCCAGCAAACTGCCGGTTTCCCGCTGGCAGCGCGACCTGACCGACTCCACCGTTCTGCGTAACCTCGGCGTGGGCATCGGCTATGCGCTGATCGCCTATCAGTCCACCCTCAAAGGGATCAGCAAGCTGGAGCTGAACCAGGATCGCCTGCTGGACGAACTGGATCACAACTGGGAAGTACTGGCTGAGCCGATCCAGACCGTGATGCGTCGTTACGGTATCGAAAAACCGTACGAGAAGCTGAAAGAGCTGACCCGCGGCAAACGCGTGGACGCGGAAGGGATGAAGCAGTTTATTGACAGCCTCGCCCTGCCGGAAGAGGAAAAAGTGCGTCTCAAAGCGATGACCCCGGCCAACTATATCGGTCGGGCAACCACCATGGTTGACGAGCTGAAGTAATCGCCCTGCCCCTCTTTCCGCCGGAAAGAGGGGCGTTTTATCGCCGGAAAGCGATCAGATCCAAACGTCGTTCACCGCCGTCCGCTCGCCGCCCTCGTGGCCGGTATTCAACACCCCGCGTGGCTCAATCAGCATCAGCTTCGCTTCCGTCTCCGCCGAGGTCTTATGTTCCACCCCGCGCGGCACGACGATCATCTCCCCGGCCTTCACCAGCACATGCCCGTCGCGGAAGTCCACGCGCAATACCCCCTCCACCACCATCAATGTCTCATCGGTTTCCGGGTGGCTGTGCCAGATAAAGTCGCCGGCGATGCGCACGACCTTGAACTGATAGTCATTCATTTCAGCCACCACTTTGGGCTGCCATTGTTCGCTGAACAGGGAAAATTTATGAGCAAGATTAACGAGTTGAACCATGGGCTGTCTCCTTATGATAAAGGCAGTCAGCATAGTTCGCCTCGCCGCGTTGACGCTTGAACGATTGTGCAACCTGCGCCGCCTTATCCGCGGATAGCCCGCAGCCAGCGCCCCGGAGAGAGGCCAAAGCGGCTGATAAACTGGCGCGTCATGTGGCTCTGGTCGGCAAAGCCCGCGTCGGCGGCAATATCCACCAGACGCTCCCCGGCGCGCATCCGCTGGCGGCAAAAATCGAGCCGGCGCATCATGACGTAGCGCCACGGGCTGGTGCCGTACAGCGTTCTGAAATCCCGGCTCAGGCTCCAGCGGTCCCGGCCGCTGACCTGCGACAGGGTGTCGAGGGTCATATCCTGCATAAAACAGGCATGGATATACTCCCGAGCCCTCTCCGCCGCCTGATAATCAAACGCCTGGCGACGGGAACGTTGGCCGCCGACAACGGCCAGGGTCTGCGCCAGGTCGTACAGGGCGTCCTCTTCCTCCAGCGGCTCGAAGGTGTCCGTGACCGCTTTTAATAACGGCAGCGCGGCGCACCGCAGGCGCGGATCCGCCGACAGGCCGCCGGGAATAAACGGCAGTGGCCTGCCGCCGAGTATCTTCTGGATCAGCGCCGGTTCGATATAGACCATGCGGTAGTGAAACCCCGCCTCGGTGCCCGCCTCGCCATCGTGTATTTCGTCCGGATGAAGCACAATCGTTCCGCCGGGCAGGCTGTGCTGGCGTCCGCCGCGATAGTGAAAGCTCTGCACGCCGGCGATCGTCTGGCCGATGGCGTAGGTGTCATGCCGGTGCGGTTCGTAGCCGTGGCCGCCGAAGAAGGCTTCGATGCGTTCCGTCCGGCTGGGCGATTGCGCCAGCCTGACCCAGTCCGCGCTCTGCTGCTGAGACATAATGGATAACCTGCGACGTTCTTGAGGGGTTATTCCAGCACTATTACACAAAAAATTAACATCACCAACCCGCTCGCCGTTCGCATCCTGCCGCTGGGCGTTTATTGAAATTACGCATAGAATGAAGGAGTTCCATGCAGTATGCGCAAAGGGCGCCGCCGAATGCTGGCCAGCCCGGGGGCACCAGGGGCCCTTTTTATAAAAAGCTTTATTTAACAGCCGTTTATATTTTGCGTATATAATGAGCGTCAGACTACTATCGAAAATGCTAGGGAGAACAGCCATGCGCGTACTCGTGGTTGAGGATAATGCCCTGCTGCGTCACCACCTCAAAGTTCAGCTGCAGGAGCTGGGCCATCAGGTCGATGCGGCGGAAGATGCCAGGGAAGCGGACTACTATCTGGGCGAACATCTCCCGGATATCGCCATCGTCGATCTCGGCCTGCCGGATGAAGACGGTTTATCACTGATCCGCCGCTGGCGCAGCCACGACGTGTCGCTGCCGGTGCTGGTGCTGACCGCCCGCGAAGGATGGCAGGATAAAGTGGAAGTGCTGAGCGCCGGGGCGGATGATTACGTCACCAAGCCTTTCCATATTGAAGAGGTTGCCGCCCGCATGCAGGCGCTGCTGCGCCGTAACAGCGGCCTGGCCTCGCAGGTGATCTCCCTGCCGCCGTTCCAGGTCGACCTCTCCCGGCGCGAGCTGTCGGTGAATGACCAGCCGATCAAGCTGACCGCCTTTGAATACACCATTATGGAAACCCTGATCCGTAACCGCGGCAAAGTGGTCAGCAAAGATTCGCTGATGCTCCAGCTTTACCCGGATGCCGAACTGCGAGAAAGCCACACCATCGACGTGCTGATGGGTCGGCTGCGCAAGAAAATTCAGGCTGAATACCCACAGGACGTCATCACCACGGTGCGCGGCCAGGGCTATCTGTTCGAATTGCGCTGATGAAGGGACTGTTGCGGCATATCTTCCCGCTGTCATTACGGGTTCGCTTCCTGCTGGCGACCGCCGGGGTGGTGCTGGTGCTCTCCCTGGCCTACGGCATGGTGGCCCTGGTGGGCTATAGCGTTAGCTTCGATAAAACCACCTTTCGCCTGCTGCGCGGCGAGAGCAATCTCTTTTATATGCTGGCGAGATGGGAAAACGGCGCTATTGACGTCGATATCCCGGAAAACCTGAATATGGAAAGCCCGACGGTGACCCTTATCTACGATGAGCAGGGCAAACTGCTGTGGGCGCAGCGTGATGTTCCATGGCTGGCGAAACGCATTCAACCGGAATGGCTGAAACGCAATGGCTTCCATGAGATTGAAGCCGATGTCGACAGCAGCAGTATGCTGTTGCGCAATAACCATGAGATTCAGGAACAGCTGGACGCTATCCGCGAACAGGGCGACGACTCTGAGATGACCCACTCGGTGGCGATCAACCTCTACCCGGCCACCAGCAAAATGCCTCAGCTCAGCATTGTGGTGGTCGACACCATTCCGGTGGAGCTCAAGCGCAGCTATATGGTGTGGAGCTGGTTTGTCTATGTGCTGGCCGCCAACCTGCTGCTGGTGATCCCCCTGCTGTGGGTCGCCGCCTGGTGGAGCCTGCGGCCCATTGAGTCGCTGGCCAAAGAGGTGCGCGAACTGGAGGAACATCACCGCGAAAAGCTCAATCCCAACACCACTCGCGAGCTGACCCGGCTGGTCAGCAACCTCAACCGCCTGGTTCGCAGCGAGCGCGAACGCTATGACAAATACCGCACTACCCTCACCGATCTCACTCACAGTCTGAAAACGCCGCTGGCGGTGATGCAGAGTACACTGCGCTCGCTGCGCGGCGAGAAGATCAGCGTCGACGAGGCGGAGCCGGTGATGCTGGAGCAGATAAGCCGCATCTCGCAGCAGATTGGTTATTACCTGCATCGCGCCAGCATGCGCAGCGGCGGCACCCTCTTGAGCCGGGAATTACACCCGATTGCCCCCCTGCTTGACAGCCTGACTTCCGCTCTCAACAAGGTCTATCAGCGCAAAGGGGTCAATATCTCGCTCGACATCTCGCCGGAGATCACTTTTGTCGGCGAGCAGAACGATTTTATGGAAGTGATGGGTAACGTTCTTGATAACGCCTGTAAGTATTGCCTGGAGTTCGTGGAAGTTTCCGTGCGCCAGACCACCGACAGCCATCTGCACATCCTGGTGGAAGACGATGGGCCGGGGATCCCGCAGAGCCAGCGCCGGGCCGTTTTCGACCGCGGCCAGCGGGCTGATACCCTGCGTCCCGGCCAGGGGGTAGGGCTCTCCGTTGCGCGTGAAATTGTCGAACAATATGATGGAGAGATCATCGCCGGGGAAAGCCTGCTCGGCGGCGCCTGCATGGAGGTGGTGTTTGGCCGCCAGCAGATGGAAGATAAACAGAGTTAATCGTTGAGATTTTTCACGGCGCCTGCATCGCCAGGGCGCCGCATCCGTTATAATCCCTGTCAGACACCTGCAGTGGAATATCAATATGGATTATCAATTAACGCTTAACTGGCCCGACTTTATCGAACGCTACTGGCAAAAACGGCCGGTGGTATTGAAGCGCGGCTTCGCCAATTTTATCGACCCCCTAAGCCCGGACGAACTGGCAGGACTGGCCATGGAGAGCGAGGTCGATAGCCGCCTTGTCAGCCATCAGGATGGAAAATGGCAGGTCAGTCACGGTCCTTTCGAAAGCTACGATCACCTGAGCGAAAACAACTGGTCCCTGCTGGTGCAGGCGGTTAACCACTGGCATGAACCGTCCGCAGCGCTGATGCATCCGTTCCGTGCTCTGCCGGACTGGCGTATCGACGACCTGATGATCTCCTTCTCGGTGCCGGGAGGCGGCGTCGGCCCGCATCTGGATCAGTATGATGTGTTTATCATTCAGGGCACCGGCCGTCGGCGCTGGCGCGTTGGGGAAAAGGTGCCGATGAAACAGCACTGCCCGCATCCGGACCTGCTGCAGGTTGACCCCTTCGAGGCGATCATCGATGAAGAGATGGAGCCGGGCGATATTCTCTATATTCCGCCGGGATTCCCGCATGAGGGTTATTCGCTGGAAAACTCGCTTAACTATTCGGTCGGCTATCGCGCGCCGAATGCCCGCGAGCTGTTTAGCGGCTTTGCCGACTATGTCCTCCAGCGCGAACTGGGCAGCCAGCGCTACGCCGATCCGGACGTGCCGTCCCGCGACCATCCGGCGGATATTTTACCGACCGAACTCGACCGCCTGCGCGAGATGATGCTGGGTCTGATTAACCAACCGGAGCACTTTAAGCAGTGGTTCGGCGAGTTTATCACCCAGTCGCGTCATGAGCTCGACGTCGCGCCGCCGGAGCCGCCGTATCAGCCAGATGAGATTTACGATGCCCTGCAGCAGGGCGATACCCTGGAACGCCTGGGCGGCCTGCGGGTGCTGCGCATTGACGGCGAGGTATTCGTTAACGGCGAGAAGATCAACTCCCCGCACCGTCCGGCGCTGGACGCCTTAGCCACCCATCTGACGCTGCGCGCCGACCATTTTGGCGATGCGCTGGAAGATCCTTCTTTCCTCGCCATGCTGGCAGCGCTGGTCAACAGCGGCTATTGGTTCTTTGGCGACTGAGCCATCATCCTGCCCGGCGGCGCTGCGCTTGCCGGGCCTACGGGTTCCGCGCTCACCGGCTGAACCGTAGGCCGGATAAGGCGAAGCCGCCATCCGGCATCTTGTCCGACACGCGGCCTACCGGGCCACCTGAGAAGATTAATGCCCTTTGCGTGCCGCCGTCAGCTCGGCGATACGCACGAT
>ENA-UOIW01000870-UOIW01000870.1-human-gut-metagenome-genome-assembly--contig:-P58-NODE-870-length-20642-cov-8.243552_pt1 | contig 20642 bp, 20 predicted proteins | sample MGYA00242334_ERZ723881 | MGnify/ENA metagenome assembly ERZ723881 | reverse complement strand
GGCGCGGCGGGGCGGAGGAGGCCGCTGCCTCCACCGGCGGTCAGATGAAGCCCCCTATCCTGGGCGCTGCCGCCTTCCTGATCGCGGAGTATATGGGCATCCCCTACGCCAAGGTGGCTGTGAAGGCCATTCTGCCCGCCATCCTGTACTTCACCGGCATTTTCATCGCCGTCCATCTGGAGGCGAAGAAGCTGGGCCTGAAGGGTATCTCCCGGGACGAGCTGCCCAAGTGGAAGCTGCTGGCCCGCGACTGCTATCTGATCATCCCTCTGATCCTGCTGGTGTGGCTGGTGTCCTCCGGCAGCAAGACCATGTCCCACTCCGCGGCCTATTCCGTCTTGGCTGCCATCGCGGTGGGCGCGGTGAACTTCTTCATGATGGCCAAGCGCGGCGACGAGAAGCCGGCCATGGGGACCGGCGCGGCGCTGGGCGATGCCGGTAAGCGCACGTTCTTCTCCGCTGTGGACGCGCTGGAGGCCGGTGCGAAGGGCTCTATCACCGTGGCGGTGGCCTGCGCCATGGCGGGCATCATCGCCGGGTGCATCACTGTGACCGGCTTGGCCTCCATCCTCATCAACGCCATCGTGCAGCTGGCGGGCAACGCCACCATCATCGGCCTGGTGCTGACCATGCTGTGCTGCATCGTGCTGGGCATGGGCGTGCCCACCACCGCCAACTACTGCATCATGGCCTCCACCTGCGCCCCCATCCTGGTCCAGCTGGACTTCCCTGTGGTGGCCGCCCACTTCTTCGTGTTCTACTTCGGCATTGTGGCGGACATCACGCCGCCTGTTGCCCTGGCGGCCTACGCCGGCTCGGCCATCGCCAAGTCCGACCCCATGAAGACCGGCGTGAACGCCACCAAGCTGGCCATCGCCGCGTTTATCGTGCCGTATATCTTCGCCTACAGTCCGGCACTGTTGTTCGAGAACATCAGCGGCTGGTGGGAGGTGGCGCAGATCTGCATCAGCGCGCTGTTGGGCATCTTTGCCATCGCGGCGTCCCTCAACGGCTTCCTGTATAAGAAGATCCACCCCGTGCTGCGCATCGTACTGGCCATCGGCGGCCTGGGCATGATGATCCCCGGCACGCTCACCGATGTGGTGGGTCTGGCGCTGGTGCTGGCCGTCATCTTCTACCAGCGCGTCAGCGCCAGGAAGGACAGCGGTCCGGCTGTAACGGCGTAACCTTTCTATCCGAAAAGTCTTCCGCGCCCACGGCGCGGGAGACTTTTTTCGATTATTTACAGTTCATTCATACATTTTCGCGCATTTTGCCTAAAGTGTCCTGTATGGGCAGCTTGCAAAATCTGCCCGAATACGGTATGATGCGGGCAGAAGACAGTCGCCCGCAAGGCGGGAGAAGGGAGCAGACCGTGGCACAAAATACGAAAAATGTGATCCGCAAGGGCTTTATCGAGCTGCTGGAGCAGCGGTCGCTGGATAAGATCTCGGTGGTGGACATCGCCGAGCACTGCGGCATCAACCGCAACACGTTCTACTATTACTACTGCGATATTTACGCGCTCATCCGCGAGATCCTGGAGGACGAGGCCCGGAAGGTGCTGACCGCCGACCCGCCCTGTAAAAACTGGAGTGAGGTGGTCATGCGGGTCACGGGCTTTATCCGGGCCAACCGCCGGGCTGTGTATCACCTGTACCATTCCAGCCAGCGGGAGCTGCTGGAGGACCACTATTTTCAGGTGGCCTATACCTGCATGGAGTCGCTGGTGCGCCGCACCGCCGGCGACCTGCCGGTGGCGGAGGAGGATGTGCAGACCATCTCCGCCCTGTATACCGCCACGGTGGTGGGTATGCTGGACCGTTGGCTGCGGTACGGCATGAAGCCCGACGCGGAGAAGTACATATACCGTGTGGGCCGCCTGACGGAGGGTTCTCTGCGGCAGACGCTGGAGCGAAGCTGTTCGGGAAAAGAGGCGTTATGAGCGGCTTTTGGAAATGCGCGGCGTACCTGCTGGTGCTGGCACTGATAGCCCACCCCCTGGGGCAGCGGCTGCCCAGCCGGTTTCAGCCGGACCGCTTTCCCTTCCGGGCCTGGAAGTGGGAAAAGGGCGGACGCATTTATGCAAAGCTCCACATCGACAGATGGAAGAAATTGGTGCCGGATATGAGCCGGCTGCTGCCGGACATGGTGCGGAAGGAGCTGCCCGCCTCCGGCGCTGTCACGGCGGCCCAGGCGTCGCAGCTGGTGCAGGAGACGTGCCGGGCCGAGGTGGTCCACGGCGCATCCTGCCTGCTGGGGCTGGCCTGCCTGTGGCTGTGGCCCGGCTGGGGCGGCGCGGCGGTGGTGCTGGTGTGGGTGCTGCTGGCCAATCTGCCGTTTATCCTCATCCAACGATACAACAGACCGCGGCTGGTACGGCTGGCGGCCTTGCTGCAAAAGAGAGAGCAGCGGAAAGGAAACCATGAGAGTTCTGATACTGACCTGTAACACCGGCGGCGGTCACAACGCCGTGGCGGCGGCGCTGGCGGAGAGCTTCCGCCGCCTGGGCGTGTCCTCCGACACGGCGGACGGCCTGAGCTTCATCTCCCAGAAGGCGTCCCGCTTCGTGTCCAAGTGGCATACCCGGTTTTACCGCCGCTACCCCAAACTGTATAAGGCCGGTTACATGAGCGCCGAGAACGACGCGGAGAGCAACGACCGGGACAACCCGGTGTACCGCTATATGGCCCGGGGCGCGCGGCGGCTGGGCTGCGCCATTCAGGACGGCGGCTATGATGCCGTGGTCTGCGTCCATGTGATTCCCGCCATGATGATGACGGAGCTGCGCCGCCAGCATGAGACTGGGCCGGTGTTCTGCTTCGTGGCCACCGACTACACGTGCAGCCCCACCGTGGGCGGCTGCACACCGGACATCTGCGTCATCCCCCACGAGGAGCTGGCGGAGGAGTTCGTCTCCTGCGGCATCGCCCGGGAGACGCTGCTGGCGGCGGGCATCCCCGTGCGGGCGGTGTTCCGCGAGCGGGGCGACCGCGCCGCCGCCCGGAGCGAGCTGGCGCTGCCGCCGGAGGGACGTCATATCGTCCTTATGTCCGGCAGCATCGGCTGCGGCCCGATGGCGGACATCGCCGCCGAGCTGGAAAAGCGCATGGAGCGGGGAGACTTCGCCTCCGTCCTCTGCGGCAGCAACCGGCAGATGCTCTACGCCCTGCGGCGCAGGGGCTTCCGCCGGGTGGAGGCGGTGGGCTTCACCAACCGGGTACACCGGTATATGGACAGCGCCGACGTGCTGGTGTCCAAGCCCGGCGGCATCAGCATCACCGAGGCCGGCACCCGTGGCACGCCGCTGCTGCTGGCGGATATGGTGGGCGGCTGCGAGACCCGCAACCAGGAGTTCTTTCACGCCCGCGGCTGGGCGGAGACGTGCCAGCCGGAGGACATGGCCGACGCGGCGCTGGCGCTGCTGGACCGGCCGGAGCGCCGCCAGGCGCTGGTGGCGCAGCAGCACCGGGATTTCGACGGTCTGGCCGCCGACCGTGTCGCTCAGGCGGTGTATGACCGCTGCCGGGGCGGTGAATCGGCGAAAGCGTAGGGATACAAAAGGAGTGCTGCGGCACTCCTTTTGTCTATTTCGCGCAAATGCGCCTTGCATTTGATGGAAACTGTCGGTATAATTGTAGAGAAAGCGGACGTTTGTTCATACTAAGGACACACTTCCGTAGTAACATGGCTTCACAACGACGTAAGGAGGACGCGGCCCGTGATGATCGAAAAAAGCGGCAGCATCCGTTTGAAGGATATACCCATCAGCAGCCGTATGACGGCGAAGGAGCAGGAGCTGGCGGCAGGCATGGTGCGGGTGACCCACCTGTACCGCAGCGCTCTGAAGGTGGCGGTGACGCAGATGGAGATACTGGACGAGGAATTCGCCCGGCTGTATGACCATTCCCCCATCCACCACATCGAGTACCGCATCAAGACGCTGGACAGCATCATCGACAAGCTGCACCGCCGGGGGCTGGAGGTCACCATCGACAACATTTATGCCCACATTCAGGACGTGGCCGGCATCCGCGTCATCTGCAACTATCTGGACGACATATATTATCTCCGCTCCCTGCTGACCCGCAGCGAGTCCTACACCGTCCTGCGGGAGGTGGACTACATCAAGCAGCCCAAGGACACCGGCTACCGCAGCCTGCACCTGATCGTCAACGTGCCCATCGTCATCTCCGAGGGCACGATGGTGCTGCCGGTGGAGATCCAGCTCCGCACCATCGCTATGGATATGTGGGCCAGCCTGGAGCACGAGCTGCGCTACAAGTCCGACCGCCGCTTCACCGACGAGGACGCGGCCCGGCTGCGGCTCTGCTCTGACGCCATCAGCGAGATCGACCGGGAGATGCAGGACATCTACCAGGGCAACGAGCCGCAGTATCACGCATAGACCGCTGCACTGCCTACTCCCTCCGACACGGAGGGGGTATTTTCTTGCCCGGAAAGTGAAAATGAGGGCTACCAAAACACAGGCGGATGTGGTATGATACCTTCGTATGAGTATCGGGCGCGACAGCCCGTGACGAGAGGAGTGAGCGCCGTGGGCCGGATAAAGCGAATAGGACTGCTGCTCGCGCTGCTGGCCGCGGCGCGGGGCCGGGGCGGCTGCGGCTACGACGCTTCGGTGGAGGAGCTGTTCACCCTGCCCCGCATGGCGGAGGGCTACACCGATCTGGCCCAGCAGCTGGACGGCCTGCTGAACCAGGGCTATGAGTACGCCTCGCCCACCGGCGGGCGCAACATCCAGTCGGTGCAGATGGTCGATCTGGACGGCGACGGCAGACAGGAGGCGCTGGCCTTCATGCGCCGCAGCAGCGACGAAAAACCCCTGAAGATATTCGTCTTCCGCATGGAGAATGAGAATTACCAGCCCTACTGCACCATCGAGAGCAGCGGCACGGCGGTGGACAGCGTGTACTATCAGGATCTCAACGGTGACGGCTGCCGGGAGCTGGTGGTGGGCTGGCGTATCAGCACCGATGTGCAGACCGTGGCGGTCTACGCTGTGGAGCGCGAGCCGGTGGCCCTCATGTCCAGCGGCTACACCCGCTTTATGATGCAGGATCTGAACGGCGACGGACTGCCCAGCCTGCTGGTGCTGCGCACCAGCGAGGAAGGACTGCCTGTGGCTGAGTTCTACGGCTGGCAGGACGGACAGATGGGCATCGCCTACCGCTGCACCCTGTCCAGCACCATGGCCGCCCTCAGCCGCGGCAGCCTGGTGTCCGGCAGGATGGACGCCGACACGCCGGCCATGTTCATCACCGGTGTGGACGAGCGGGGCGTGGCCGTCACCGATATCCTTATCTTCCGCCCGGAGGTGGGCCTGGTGAACGTGGCCCTGGACGGGAGCAGCGGCGTGTCCGCCGCTATCTTCCCCTACCGGCAGCTTCAGCCCCAGGACATTGATGGCGACGGCTGCATCGAGATCCCGCGCCCGGAGGATATCTGGAGCGCCGACCAGACCGACGGCCTGGTGAGCTGGCTGCGCTGCGTGGGTGACGGCCGGCTGGCCATCGCCGGCCAGACGTACCACAGCACGTCCTGCGGCTGGTATCTCACCGTCCCGGCCAGCTGGTGGGCCTGGAACGTGGAGGCCTCCACCACCGGCATCCAGAACGAGAACCAGTTTACCATGACCATCAACGGCGACCCGGTGCTGTCCATCTACACCATCACCGGTGAAAACCGCGAGACCCGCGGCCGCATGGGCACGCGCATCGTCCTGCGCCGCCAGACGGCCACCGTCTACGCCGCCGAGCTGTACGACGCCGGTGTGTATTACGGCATGAACGAGGAGCTGCTGCGCAAGAGCTTCAGCCTCATCACCGGCAGCTGGATCAACTGACAAGGAGGAACGCGCTATGAAGAAAGTCCTGGTACTGGAGGACGAGTCCAGCATCCGCAGCTTTATCATCATCAATCTCCGCCGTGCCGGTTATCAGGTGGTGGAGGCCGAGAGCGGGGAGCAGGCCCTGGAGCTCCTGTCCCAGCACAGCGACGTCCGCGTGGCCCTGCTGGACATCATGCTCCCCGGCATTGATGGCTTTGAGGTCTGCCGCCGCATCCGCGCCACCAATCCCACCATCGGCATCATCATGCTCACCGCCCGCTCCCAGGAGATGGATAAGGTCACCGGTCTGATGACCGGCGCGGATGACTACGTCACCAAGCCCTTTTCCCCCGCCGAGCTTACCGCCCGCGTGGACGCGCTCATGCGCCGCAGCGGCGGCGGTACGGTGGAGGCCGGCGAGATCAGCCAGCCGCCCTTCCTGCTCAATACCCGCAACCGCACCCTGGAGAAAAACGGCCAGCGCGTCAAGCTCACCCAGGTGGAGTACTCCATCGTCAAAATGTTCATGGAGAACCCCGGCAAGGCTCTCTCCCGCGAGGAGATCCTGGACGCCGTTTGGGGACATGACTACTTCGGTGAGCTGAAGATCGTAGATGTAAACATCCGCCGCCTCCGGCTCAAGATCGAGGACAACGCCACCAACCCCATATATATCACCACGATCTGGGGCTACGGCTACAAGTGGGGGCTGTAATACGCATCTTTTGCGCTGATACTGCGTTGCAGAATAGTATGGCTTCGCCCCTGCGCCTCGTCTCGACGCAAAATCTGTGTATTACAGCGGATAAAAGCCTCCCTTGTGTAAAGAGGACTATCCACCCGCCTGAAAGGAGATGACCACCCATGGCAGCCAAACGGAAAATAGTCCAGGGTCTGCGCCGTCGATGGATCACCGGCAGCATCGGCCCGGTGGTGGTCATTCTGCTGCTGGTGGGCGTGCTGATCTCCGTGGGCTTTGCCAGCAACTACTATAACAGCGCCAAGTCTACCCTCCGGGCCAAGGCGGCCGCCGGCGCGGACTATTTCAACACCTACGTCATGACCAGCTATCGAGAGTACTACCGCAGCGCCACGCTGTACGCGGCGGCCTTTGAGGATAGTGACCGCATCGAGCTGCAATTTCTCAACAGCGCCGGCAGGGTGGAGGTCACCACCCGCGGCCTGACGGCGGCCACATATCCCAACACGCCGGAGGTCCTCCGGGCCGTGGAGACCGGTCAAGTGCAGGATTTCATAGGCCGTGACAGCGAGACGGGGGAGCGTATCCTTGCCGTGTCCAGCCTGCTGAAGTTCAACGGTCAGGTGGTGGGCGTCATGCGTTACGTCACCGCCGTCCGGGACATCGACCGTCAGGTGCTGCTGACGGTGCTGGTGGTCTGCGGCGTCATGCTGGCGGTGGTGGGCCTGATCATCCTGTCCAGCATGATCTTCATCAACAATGTGGTGGCGCCGGTTTCCGCCGTGTCGGAGGCCGCCAAGCGTATCTCCAGCGGCAGCTACGGCGAGCAGATACCCAACAAGTATTCCGACGAGATGGGCGAGCTGGTGGGCAATATCAACGATATGTCCCGCAAGATCGGCGAGAGTGAGAAAATGAAGTCCGAGTTCATCTCATCTGTGTCCCACGAGCTGCGCACGCCCCTGACGGCCATCAACGGCTGGGGCGAGACGCTGCTGGCAGACGAGAGCGGCGACGTGCAGCAGCTGCGCCGCGGACTGGGCATCATCGTCAAGGAGTCCCGTCGCCTGACGGACATGGTGGAGGAGCTGCTGCAATTCTCCCGCATGGAGGATGGGCGCTTTACCCTCCAGGTGGAGGATGTGGATCTGCAGGCGGAGCTGGAGGACGCGGTATACACCTACCGGGAGCTGTTCCAGCAGGACGGTATCGCCCTGGAGTACACCAGCGATAAGGCCATCTACGAAGAGCCCATCACCGGCGACCCGGACCGTCTAAAGCAGGTGTTCTGCAACCTGCTGGACAACGCCGCCAAGCACGGCGGCTCGGGCAAACGCATCGCCGTCCACCTGCGGCAGGCGGACGGCGGCTACGAGATCGCCATCCGGGACTTCGGCCCGGGCATTCCGGAGGCGGAGCTGCCCTATGTGAAGCAGAAATTCTACAAGGGGTCGTCCAAGGCCCGGGGCAGCGGCATCGGTCTGGCGGTCTGCGATGAGATCGTCCACCGTCACGGCGGCACGTTGACCATCGAGAACGCCCAGGGCGGCGGTACGGTGGTCACCATCTGGCTGCCGCTGAAGGGATAGGCAGAGGCATAAGCTCTCCAAATTTCAAAAAGTGTTCCCGCGCTGTCATTGCGAAACCAGTCAGCAGACTGGTTGTGGCAATCCGTTCTCCCCGGCCTGAGGAAACGGATTCCCACGCCAGTGTGAGCACTGGCTCGGAATGACAGAGCTGGGGAAATAGCGCGGGAACAAAACTACCTCAGAAAATAATCGAACAAGTGTTGCATTTTGCAAATAACTGTGCTATACTCACGGCAGAAAGGATCTTTAGCGCGTATGGACAAGAAAAAGGGCGCTTTCCGCACCAGTATCGGCGGACAGGCGCTGATCGAGGGTATTCTGATGCGCGGCCCGGAGAAGGACGCCATCGTGGTCCGCTCCCCGGAGGGCCTGGTCACCAAGGTCACGGAGCGCAAGCTGACCCGTGCCAACTATCCTATTTTGGGCGTACCCATCATCCGGGGCGCCGTCACCTTCCTTGGCTCGATGATCACCGGCGTCAAGGCGCTGATGTTCTCCGCCGACTATTTTCCCGAGGACGAAAATGCCAAGCCGGACAAGGTGGAGGAGTGGCTGGAAAAGCATGTCCCGGCGGACAAGCTGCAAAACCTGCTGGTGATCTTCTCCGTGATCCTGAGCATCGGCATGATGCTGGTGCTGTTCATGCTGCTGCCCACGTTCCTGGCCGGGCTGTTCCACGCACAGAGTGCCGCCGTCCACAACATCATCGAGGGCGTGGTCAAGGTGCTGGTGCTGCTGGGCTATATGATCCTCTGCTCCAGGCAGAAGGACGTCCACCGGGTGTTCTGCTACCACGGTGCGGAGCATAAGACCATTTTCTGCTACGAGGCGGGTCTGCCCCTGACGGTGGAGAACGTCCGCGTCCAGCCCCGCCACCATCCCCGCTGCGGCACCAGCTTCCTCTTCGTGGTGGTCATCGTCTCCATCATCGTCTCCAGCCTGGTGTTCCCCTATATCAACTGGCAGAGCGTCTGGGTACGGGTGGGCGTCAAGCTGCTGCTGCTCATCCCCGTGGTGGGCATCACCTATGAGTTCAACCGCTTCGTGGGCGGCCACGACAACGCCGTCACCCGGGTGCTGTCCGCGCCGGGTATGTGGCTGCAGAACTTCACCACCTTTGAGCCGGATGACAGCATGATCGAGGTGGCCATCGAGGCCATGAAGCTGGTTATTCCTGACGAAAAAGGGAAAGATACATGGTAAAAAGCGATAACAGGACGTATTATGGCGATAACATATAACAATTTGTATTTGGATTTGCGGCAGCGCTTCCATAAAGCCGGCATGGCTGACCCCACGCTGGAGGCCCGGGAGCTGGTGTGCTGCGCCGCCGGCAAGAGTCGGGAGGAGCTGAGCCGGGACGGCCGGCTGTACGTCCCTGCTGCCGTGGAGCAGCAGGTGGAGCGGCTGGCCCAGCGTCATCTGGCGGGCGAGCCGGTGGCGTACCTCATCGGCGAATGGGAATTTTACGGCCTGCCGCTGGACATCTCCGAGAGCGTGCTGATCCCCCGCCCGGACACCGAGGTGCTGGTGGAGCAGGCACTGTCCCGGCTGCAAGGCGTGTCCGAGCCGCGGATACTGGACCTGTGCGCCGGCTCGGGCTGCATAGGACTGGCACTGGCCAAGCATCTGCCCGGCAGCCGCGTGGTGCTGGGCGAGCTGGACGAGGGCGCGCTGCGTATCTGCCGCCAGAACATCCGCCGCAACGACCTGACAGGCCGGGTGGTGTCCCTGCAGATGAACGCGCTGGAAAAGCCCCCCGCCCACCTGGGTGAGTTTGACACCATCGTGTCCAACCCGCCCTATATCCCCGACGGCGACATCGCCGGGCTGGACGTGTCCGTCCGGGACTACGAGCCCCACCTGGCCCTGAGGGGCGGTGAGGACGGGCTGGATTTCTACCGCGCCATCTGCGCCCAGTGGCGCACCGCCCTCCGTGCCGACGGCCGCCTGCTGTTCGAGGTGGGCATCGGCCAGGCGGACGACGTGCTGCGTATCATGCGGAGCTGCGGCTTCGGCGATGTGGAGATCACCCCCGACCTGAACGGCATTCCCCGTGTGGTATCGGGCATTTTGTGTACGGAAGTGTGAACTGTCCGTTTTTCCGGACAGGCTCTTTGAGATAATTAACACAGCATCCGGGCGGCGCGGGCCGCCCGTACAGAATTTGAGGAGGACGGAACTATGGCAGTTAAGAAAGAACCCGTTGGTGCCGCGCCGGTGGTGTCCGACAAGAGAAAGGCGCTGGAAACGGCCATGCAGCAGATCGAGAAGATGTACGGCAAAGGCTCTATCATGCGCTACGGCGCGGAGAGTACGCTGAACGTGGAGGCCATCCCCACCGGCTCGCTGTCTCTCGACCTGGCGCTGGGCATCGGCGGCCTGCCCCGCGGCCGTATCGTGGAGATCTACGGCCCTGAGTCCTCCGGCAAGACCACGCTGGCACTGCACGTGCTGGCGGAGGCCCAGAAGATGGGCGGCGAGGTGGCCTTTGTGGACGCCGAGCACGCCCTCGACCCTACCTATGCCAAGGCGCTGGGCGTCAACGTGGAGGACCTGCTCATCTCCCAGCCCGACACCGGCGAGCAGGCGCTGGAGATCACCGAGGCGCTGGTGCGCTCCGGCGCCATCGACGTGGTGGTGGTGGACTCCGTGGCTGCCCTTGTGCCCCGCGCCGAGATCGAGGGCGAAATGGGCGACAGCTTTGTGGGCCTCCACGCCCGCCTCATGTCCCAGGCTCTCCGTAAGCTGACGGGCATCATCAACAAGACCAATTCCATCGTCATCTTCATCAACCAGCTCCGGGAGAAGGTGGGCGTTATGTACGGCAACCCGGAGGTCACCACCGGCGGCCGTGCCCTGAAGTTCTACGCCTCCGTCCGTATCGACGTGCGCCGCATCGAGACGCTGAAGTCCGGCGGCGAGGTCATCGGCAACCGTACCCGCGCCAAGGTGGTGAAGAACAAGGTCGCGCCTCCCTTCCGTGAGGCGGAGTTCGACATCATGTACGGCGAGGGCATCAGCAAGCTGGGCGACCTGTTGGATCTGGCGGTGAAGCTGGATCTGGTGCAGAAGAGCGGCTCGTGGTTCAACATGGGGGAGCTGCGGCTGGGCCAGGGCCGCGACGCGGCCAAGCAGTATTTCCGTGACCACCCGGACGAGGCCGACAAGCTGGAGACGGCGGTGCGGGAGAATTTCCACAAGCTGATGGGCAGCCAGTCCCGTGTGGCCGCCAAGGCCGCGGGCCGTGCCGTGGACGTGTCCGCCGACGACTTTGACGACGCCGACTGATGCGCATCGACCGGATCGAAAAATCAAAGCATAAGCAGGAGCGCGTGCTGGTGTATCTGGAGGGGGGAGACCTCCTTCGGATCACCGGCGCGGAGCTTCTGCGCTTTGGCTTATATAAGGGGATGGACGTGCCCCCGGAGCTTGTGGTAGAATTACAGGCGGCGGGGGAGAGGTCGGAGCGGAAGCAGGCGGCGGCCCGCATGGCCGCCGGACGGATGCTCTCCAAGCAGGAGGTGCAGCGCCGCCTGACGAAAAAGGGTGCGGCGGAGAGCGAGGCGGCGGAGACGGCGGACTGGCTGGAGGGCCTGGGCGCAGTCAACGATGAGGCTTACGCCGGGGTCATCGCCCGCCATTACGGCGCGATGGGCTACGGCCCGGCGCGGGTGAAGCAGGAGCTGCACCGCCGGGGCATCCCCAAGGAACTGTGGAACGGGGCGCTGGCCCAGCTTCCCCCGGCGCAGGACACCATACGTGCTTTGGCCCACGCCAAGCTGCGTGGCAAGAGCCTGGACACCGACACGTCCCGCAAGCTGGCTGCCTATCTCCAGCGCCGCGGCTTTTCCTGGAACGACATCCGCCCCGTCCTCAACGAGCTGGGGCAGGACATAGACGAAGAGTGAGGTATACACCGTGAAAGTATCGTTCATATCCCTTGGCTGTGCCAAGAACCTGGTCAACACCGAGCAGATGATGGCCCTGTGCCGGGACGCCGGGCACACGCTGCAAACTGAAAACGCCGGCGCGGACGTGGTGGTCATCAACACCTGCGGCTTCATCGACAGCGCCAAGGAGGAGGCCATCGACACCATCCTCTCCGTGGCGGCGCTGAAGGCCCAGGGGCTGGTGGGTAAGATCCTCGTCACCGGCTGTCTTACCCAGCGCTACCAGCAGGAGATCCTGGACGAGCTGCCGGAGGTGGACGGCATCATGGGCACGGGCAGCTACGGCGAGATCGTTCCGGCGCTGGAGGAGGTCGTCTCCGGCGGCACGCCCCGCCGCTTCGGCGACATCCACGGCATGATCGACGAGTTTGACCGGGTGCTGACCACGCCCAAGCACTTCGCCTACCTCCGCATCGCCGAGGGCTGCGACAACCGCTGCTCCTTCTGCGTCATTCCCACCCTCCGGGGCAAGTACCGCAGCCGCCGCATGGAGGACGTGCTGGCTGAGGCGGAGAAGCTGGCCGCCGCCGGTGTGAAGGAGTGCATCGTCATCGCCCAGGACATCACCCGCTACGGCATCGACTTGTACGGCCAGCGTAAGCTGGCGGCCCTGCTGCGGGAGCTGTGTAAGCTGGACTTCCACTGGATACGGCTGCACTACCTCTATCCCGACGAGTTCACCGATGAGCTCATCGACACCATCGCCGATGAGGAGAAGGTGCTGCCCTATCTGGACATCCCCATCCAGCACTGCAACGACAAGGTGCTCAAGACCATGAACCGCCGGGGCGACAAGGCGGAGCTGCTGGCGCTGTTCCGCAAGCTCCGCGCCCGCATCCCCGGGCTGGTGCTGCGTACCAGCCTCATCACCGGCCTGCCCTACGAGGACGAGACTGCCTTCGAGGAGCTGTGCGAGTTTTTGCAGGAGGTCCGCATCGAGCGGGCCGGTGTGTTCCCCTACTCCCCGGAGGAGGGCACGCCTGCGGCCAAAATGCTGAACCGGGTGGACACCGCCGAGGCCGAGCGCCGCGCTGAGCTGGTGGTGGACGTGCAGTCCCGCATCATGGACGACTTCAACGACAGCCGCATGGGCACGGTGCTGGAGGTGCTGTGCGACGGCTTCGACGAGCAGGCCATGCAGTTCGTGGGCCGCAGCTACGCCGAGAGCCCCGACATCGACGGCTGCATCTACTTTACCGCCGACCACGAGGTGGAGGCCGGGGAGTTCGTCCCCGTCCGCATCACCGGCACGATGGACGGCGACCTGACCGGCGAGCTGGCGGAGTAAAAAGGACTTTCCATTTCGCGCTCACCGTGCTATACTGTACCGAGACATGAGAGAAAGGCGGATACATATCTATGACGACCGCGAACAAGCTGACGATCCTGCGGGTGCTGATGATCCCCGCGTTTTTGGCGGTGCTGTACTGGGGCTTCCCCGGCAGCCGCTACGTGGCGCTGGCCATCTACGTTGTGGCCTGCCTCACCGACCTGCTGGACGGCTACATCGCCCGCCACTATAACCAGATCTCCGACTTCGGCAAGTTTATGGACCCCCTGGCGGACAAGTGCCTGGTTATGGCGGCGCTGTGCTGGTTCGTGGAGGAGGGCACGTTTGCTGCGTGGGTGCTGGCCGTCGTGCTGCTGCGGGAGTTCGCCGTGTCCGGGATGCGCCTTGTGGCCGTGGAGAAGGGCCGGGTCATCGCCGCCGGGTGGTCGGGCAAGATCAAGACCGCCAGCACCATGGTGTGCATCTGCCTCATCCTGTTCGGCATTCCTCAGTGGCTCAACTATGTGTGTCAGGGCGTGATCCTGGTGACCACCGTCTATTCCGGCATCGAGTATTTCGCCAAGAACGCCGATGTGTTCAAGGAGGTCAAATGACTTGACACCGCGCCGAAATCCTGCTACTATTAGTGACAATCAAATAGCGCGATGATCGGAAGGAGTATGTCCACCCCACGGGGCAAGAGAGAGAGGGCCGCCGGCTGCAAGCCCTTTTACCCGCTGCGGACAGAAAGTGCGTCCGGGAGCGCGGGGGATGTGGACGCCCTCCGGCTGGCCGCCGTTACAGGCCGCACCGAGTGATAAACGAGAGTGGAACCGCGAAGTATTCTTTCGCCTCTCATGCCTCAGGGCATGGGAGGCGTTTTTATTCGGCATAATAATATAATGTAGATAGAAGGAGAACCGTTATGTATCTGTATAATTCCGCCACCCACAAGAAAGAGGAGTTCAAGACCCACACCCCCGGCCACGTGGAGATGTATACCTGCGGCCCGACGGTGTATCACTTTGCCCACATCGGCAACCTGCGCTCCTACATCATGGAGGACGTGCTGGAGAAGTACCTGCGCTACGCCGGGTATGACGTGAACCGCGTCATGAACATTACCGACGTGGGCCACCTGACCTCCGATGCCGACGAGGGTGAGGACAAGATGCTCAAGGGCGCGAAGCGGGAGCACAAGACCGTTATGGAGATCGCCAAGTACTACACCGATGCGTTCTTCTCCGACTGCCGGAAGCTGAACATCAAGCGCCCCGACGTGGTGCAGCCCGCCACCGGCCTGATCGACGACTATATCAAGATCATCACCAAGCTCATGGACACCGGCTACGCCTACTTCGCCGGCGGCAACGTGTATTTCGACACCAGTAAGCTCCAGCGCTACTATATCTTCAACGACCACAACGAGGAGGATCTGGCGGTGGGCGTCCGGGAGGGCGTGGAGGAGGACCCCAACAAGCGCAATAAGAACGACTTCGTCCTGTGGTTCACCAAGTCCAAGTTTGAGGATCAGGCCCTGAAGTGGGACTCCCCCTGGGGCGTGGGCTATCCCGGCTGGCACATCGAGTGCTCCGGCATCTCCATGAAGTTCAACGGCGAGTATCTCGACCTGCACTGCGGCGGCGTGGACAACGCCTTCCCCCACCACACCAACGAGATCGCCCAGTCCGAGAGCTACCTGGGCCATCCCTGGTGCCCCCACTGGTGCCATGTGGCCCACCTGAACACCGACCACGGCAAGATGTCCAAGTCCAAGGGCGAGTTCCTCACTGTCTCCCTGCTGGAGGAGAAGGGCTACGACCCGCTGGCCTACCGCTTCTTCTGCCTGCAGAGCCACTACCGCAAGAGTTTGGTGTTCACCTGGGAGAACCTGGACAACGCCACCGTGGCCTACAACAAGCTGTTGGCCCGCATCGCCGCGTTGAAGGACGAGGGCGAGGTGGATCAGGCCGCCTTTGACGAGTACAAGGCCAAGTTCATGGCCGCCATGGATAACGACCTGAACACCTCCATGGCCGTCACCGTGCTGTACGATGTGCTGAAGGCCAAGACCAACGACAAGACCAAGCTGGCCCTGCTGGACAGCTTCGACACCGTGCTGGGCCTGAAGCTGCTGGAGAAGGCCGCCGCCCTCCGCGCCAAGCAGGCCGCCGCCCCCGCCGCCGGTGAGTTCGCCGTCATCAGCGAAAGCGGCGAGGCCAACGCTGACGTGGAGGCGCTGATCCGCGCCCGCGCCGACGCCAAGAAGGCCAAGAACTTCGCCGAGGCCGACCGCATCCGCGACGAGCTGAAGGCCCAGGGCATCGAGGTCACGGACATCCCCAACGGCGCAAAGTGGAAGCGCGTGTGAGTGTAAAAACGCGAAAAGGCCGCCATTGGCGGCCTTTTTCATCCCTATGGGAACAAATCCCCGCAAGTCTCCGTCAAACAGACAGCTGGAAGAAAAGGAGGAATTTCCCATGAAGCGACTGAGAGCCATACTTTGCGCCCTGCTGGCGGGGGCGCTGCTGGCGGGCTGCGGCGTGCAGCCCCGGACGGACGATAAGCAGGGGGGAGGCGCTGCCGTGGACCTGACGCGGTATGCCGTCAAGGAAGCGGCCTTCCCGGCCTATCCCCGCGAGCCGCGGTACGAGGACTACTTCAACGATAACGGTGAGGGAGACTGGGACGCCTACATGGCGGCGGAGGATGAATACATGGCGGCGATGCAAAAGCTGGGCAAGGGGCGGCTGGACCGGGAGTCCGCCGCGCCGGTGCTGGCCTTTGCCGACAGGACGGCGGGGGCGATCTTCGCCGACAGCGAGAACCGGGTGTACTCGCCCATCAGCCTGTACGCCGCCCTGGCCATGCTGACGGAGGTCACCAGCGGCGACACGAAGCAGCAGGTCATGGATCTGCTGGCTGCCGATGACGCGGAGACCCTGCGCCAGCAGATCAGGGATCTGTGGATCGGCGTCTACACCGATGACGACCAGTCCGTGTGCCGCCTGGCCAACGGCGCGTTCCTGCGGGAGAACGCGGAGGTAAAGCAGGAGGCCGTGGACACGCTGGCGGACTGGCACTTTGCGTCCACCTACCGCGTGCCCATGGGCACGGAGGAGGCGGACAAGGCCATCGCCGGCTGGCTGAACCAAAACACCGGCGGCCTGCTGTCCCAGGAGACGGGGAACATCCGCACCGATGGGAACGACCTGCTGCGGCTGTATAACACCATCTACTACAAGTCCGGCTGGCAGGACGCCTTCAAGAGCAGCCGGACGAAGCAGGACACGTTCACCGCCGCCGACGGGTCGGCGCAGAGGGTGGACTTCATGCACCGCACGGAGAGCGGCGGCTATCGGAAGGGTGACGGCTACACCGCCGCGCCCCGGTCGCTGAACTACGGGCGCATGGTGTTCGTGCTGCCGGACGAGGGCGTGACGCCGGAGAGTCTTTTGCAGCGGGACGGCTTCCTGGCGGAGCTGACGGGGGACTACAACGCCGCGGAGCTGGTGTGGTCCGTGCCCAAGTTCGATGTGAAGTCCTCCACCGAGCTGAACGAGGTGCTGCAGGCGCTGGGCGTGACGGACGCATTTGACTGGACAAAGGCGGATTTCGCCCCGCTGACCGCCAACGGCGCGTTCCTCAGCAGCGCCATGCAGGCCGCCCGGGTGAAGATCGACGAGGAGGGCGTGGAGGCCGCGGCCTACACGGAGCTGGTCTGCGCGGATTCGGCCATGATGGAAGTGCCGCCCACCGTGGAGATGGACCTGGACCGCCCGTTCCTGTTCGCGATTTTCGACTACAACAATATCCCCCTGTTTGTGGGCACGGTGAACGCCTTGAATTAGTTGGAGAGTTCCACAAAAATTCTTCAAAAATTTTGTAGACAAAATAGAAAAATCCCCTTGACACAAGGGGATTTTTCCTTTATTATATGCAGGTACGCGCGCAAAGGGTGCTGCACACCCGGAGGCGTTTACGATGCGATGAACCGGGAGATTGCTCCGCAAGGAGGTAACTTCCGGGGAGTATGTCCGATAATCGGGCGGCTGAGAGATCTCTGTACGTCGGCGTAGATCGCCGCGCCAGAAGGACACCGGCCTTATCGCCGGTGTTTCTTGTGAGCCGGAATGATACGCACGGAACGGCGTATAAGAAATTTTTCACCGTACGGCATTGGTCAAAGCAAGAAAAAACCGTACAAAACAATGGAGGAACAAACCAAATGGCAAAAGAAATGATCCGCATTCGTCTGAAGGCCTATGACCATCAGGTCATCGACCAGTCCGCAGAGAAGATCGTCGAGACGGCCAAGCGCACCGGCGCTACCGTGTCCGGGCCCATCTCTCTGCCCACCAAGAAAGAGATCGTCACCATCCTGCGCGCTACCCACAAGTATAAGGACAGCCGTGAGCAGTTCGAGCGCCGCACCCACAAGAGACTCATCGACATCACCAACTCCACCCCCAAGACGGTGGAGGCCCTGATGGCCCTGGATCTGCCCGCCGGTGTGGAGATCGAGATCAAGCTGTAACCCACCTTATATAATATCCCCGCAACATTTGCTTGCTACCCGACTGTCCGCCGACTTGCGTGAGGCGGGCAGGGGTTACGTCGGCAGAGCAAGCGTTCCGCTCCCCAATGGGCGGGATCGAATCTATGCCGACCAATAACCTTTAAGGAGGATCATACATGAAGGCAATCATTGGCAAGAAAGTCGGTATGTCTCAGATCTTCGACGAAAACGGCAAGGTCATCCCCGTTACTGTTATCGAGGCCGGCCCCTGCACCGTCGTTCAGAAGAAGACTGCCGAGAAGGAAGGCTACGCTGCCGTGCAGCTGGGCTTCGAGGACGTGGCGGAGCGCAAGCTCACCAAGCCCGAGATGGGCCACCTGAACAAGGCCGGCGTTGCTCCCAAGAAGTATCTCCGCGAGTTCGACCTGGAGAATGCCGCCGAGCTGAACGTGGGCGACATCATCAAGGCCGACACCTTCAAAGAGGGCGACTTCGTTGACGTGACCGGCACCAGCAAGGGCCACGGCTACCAGGGCGTTGTGAAGCGCTGGAACGCCGGCCGTACCCCCATGAGCCACGGCGGCGGCCCTGTCCACCGTCATGCCGGTTCTATGGGCTCTACCACCGACCCCAGCCGCATCTTCAAGGGCAAGATCGGCGCCGGTCAGATGGGCTGTGACCAGGTCACCATTCAGAACCTGGACATCGTCAAGGTCGATCCCGAGCTGAACATGATCGCGGTCCGCGGCGCTATCCCCGGCCCGAAGGGCGGTCTGGTGCTCATCAAGTCCACCGTTAAGACCCACCGCATCAAGCACGCTGATGCCGGCATCAGCAACAACCCGCAGAAGGCTTCCGGTCGTAACCCGCAGAAGGCTTCCGCCCGTACTAAGTAAGGAAAGGAGTGCTTAAGGAAATGTCTGCTATCAAAGTTTTGAACATGGCCGGCGCTGAGGTCGGCACTGTTGAGCTGAACGACAGCATCTTCGGCATCGAGCCGAACACCGCTGTTGTCCACGAAGTGGTGAAGAACCACCTGGCCAACTGCCGGCAGGGCACCCAGAGCGCTCTGACCCGCGCCGAGGTCTCCGGCGGCGGCAAGAAGCCCTGGCGTCAGAAGGGCACGGGCCACGCCCGTCAGGGCAGCACCCGCGCGCCCCAGTGGACCCACGGCGGCATCGTGTTCGCCCCCAAGCCCCGCAGCTACTCTTACGTTCTGAACAAGAAGGTCAAGAGACTGGCTATGAAATCCGCTCTGTCCGCCAAGGCCGCTGCCGGCGAGATCATCGTCATCGACAGCATCAAGATGGACAGCATCAAGACCAAGGACTTCCGCGCTTTCCTGACCGCCGTCAAGGCTGACGGCAAGTCTCTGGTGGTCACCCCCGCCAAGGACGACGTCATCGTCAAGAGCGCCCGCAACATCCCCGGCGTCCAGACCTCCATGGCCAACCTGATCAATGTCTACGACATTCTGAAGGCCAAGTACCTGGTCCTGGATAAGGAAGCCCTCACCGTGATCGAGGAGGTGTTCGCGTAATGACTAACGTGTACGACATCATCATTCGTCCCATCATCACCGAGCGTTCCATGGCTGCCACTTCCGACAAGAAGTACGTGTTCGAGGTTGCTCCCACCGCCGGTAAGATCGAGATCAAGAACGCTGTGGAGAAGATCTTCGGCGTGAAGGTCGCCAAGGTCAACACCATCAACTACGATGGCAAGACCAAGCGCATGGGCGCTGGCCGTCCCGGCACGCGCAAGAGCTGGAAGAAGGCCTATGTCCAGCTGACCCAGGATTCCAAGACCATCGAGTTCTTCGAGGGTATGGTATAAGAGAAGGAAGGAGTGTAAGAAATGTCTATCAAAACCTTTAAGCCGACCACCCCTTCCCGCCGTCACATGACTGTTTCCGGCTTCGACGGCATTGACAAGCACGCCAAGCCCGAAGCCAGCCTGACGGAAGTCCTGAAGAAGAACGCTGGTCGCAACAGCTATGGTCATATCACCGTCCGCCATCGCGGCGGCGGCGAGAAGCGGAAGTACCGCATCATCGACTTCAAGCGCGACAAGGTGGATATGGAAGCCACCGTTCTGCGCCTGGAGTATGACCCCAACCGCAGCGCCAACATCGCCCTGGTGCAGTATGAGGACGGCGAGAAGCGCTACATCATCGCCCCTGTGGGTCTGACCGCAGGCGACAAGGTGCTCTCCTCCGCCTCCGCCGATATCAAGCCCGGCAACTGCCTGCCCATCGCCAACATTCCCGTGGGTACCGTGATCCACAACGTGGAGATGCACCCCGGCAAGGGCGCCCAGCTGGTGCGCTCCGCCGGCGCCTATGCCCAGCTGATGGCCAAGGACGGCGACAACGCCCAGATCCGTATGCCCTCCGGCGAGGTCCGCATCATCCGCACCAACTGCAAGGCCTGCATCGGTCAGGTCGGCAACCTGGAGCACGAGAACATTCAGATCGGTAAGGCCGGTCGTAAGCGTCACATGGGCTGGCGTCCCACCGTTCGCGGCAGCGTCATGAACCCCTGCGATCACCCCCACGGCGGCGGTGAGGGCAAGTCCCCCGTGGGTCGTCCCGGCCCTGTCACGCCTTGGGGCAAGCCGGCTCTGGGTTACAAGACCCGCAAGAAGAAGAACCCCACTGACAAGTTCATTGTCAAGCGTCGCAACGTGAAGTAAAGGAGGCAAGAGAATATGAGCAGATCTATTAAAAAAGGCCCGTATGTTGCCCCTGAGCTGCTGAAG
>ENA-UOIW01000867-UOIW01000867.1-human-gut-metagenome-genome-assembly--contig:-P58-NODE-867-length-20678-cov-9.518450_pt1 | contig 20678 bp, 24 predicted proteins | sample MGYA00242334_ERZ723881 | MGnify/ENA metagenome assembly ERZ723881 | reverse complement strand
CCCGAGGCCCAGCGGGACTTGGAGCTGCTCCTGCCGGAGGACTTCGGCTTTTAAGCATGCAAAGGATACGCGAATGCACCACAAGAAAAAGGACATCCCAAAAGCCCGGGGTGTCCTTTTTTGCTTGTCTTTTTGCTTATTCCTTCTCCAGCACCTTTACAATCTCCCCAATGAACATACGGTGCAGGTCGTTGTCATACCACTTTTCCAGCAAGCCCTTGTCCAGGAAGGCGCTTTCCTCCATGTCCTGGCGGTACAGCTTGCGGCAGAGGAACACCAGCCGCGCCTGCTCGTAATAGGGGGCGGCCTGGTCGAAGCAGGGGGTCAGGCCGGTGGCGGCGTCCTTGTCCACGTCCCGGCCGGATTTGCTCCCGCACAAGCTCAAAGCTTGGCGGTACTCCGGGCCGAAGAAGCACAGGGAGTAGTACTCCTCCCGCTCCACAAACTCCAGTGTGTACCGCTGGGGCCGGATGTAAATGGTGGACACATACTTGCCCCACAGCTCGCCCACGCCGCCCCAGCTGGCGGTCATGGTGTTGTGCTTCTCCCCGTCCCCGGCGGTGATGAGCATCCAGTCCTTGTTAATCAAGGTAAAGGGGTTGTCTTTCAGCTGTTCTACAGAGATTTCGCGAAACGCCATAGCTTACCATCCTTTCTAAAAAATAGGCTGCCTTTCAGTCTATGCCGGCCAATCTCCCTTCTTCACACGACAAAGCCGCCCAGTGGGAACTCCCATGGCGGCTTTGTGAAAAGGAGGGAAGATAGAATCGTGGCCAGGCCGCCCCAGGCAATGCCCAGGGGGCTTATCCTTATTATATCATAAAAATCTAAAAAAGCAAGCTTATATTTTGGTAAGTTTCCTAGAAATGTGCCGGAAAAAGGGCCTCCGCCCCAGCGGAAGCCCTTTCGCCTTCTCTTTACAACAAAACGGGAATCACTCCACCAAATGCCCCTCGGTCCACTGGAAGGCGGCCTGGCACACGTCCTTTACGCAGCCCTGGTCAATGGGGGAGCGCAGGTCCACAGAGTGGGCCAAGTCCACAAAGGTCTTGGTGCCGCCCTGGCGCACAAAGGCCATGTACTTCTCCCAGGCCTTCTCCCTATCCTCCAGGGACAGGGCGTAGAACTGCAGGCTCATCACCTGGGCCATGCAGTAGTCGATATAGTAGAAGGGGTACAGGTAGATGTGCAGCTGCCGCTGCCAGCCGGCGCCCCGGCCGTAGAAGGGCAGGCCGTCAAAGTTGATATAGGGGCGGTAGCGGCCCTCCAGCTCCAGCCACTTCTGGTTGCGCTCCTCGGGGGTCATCTCCGGATGGCGGTAGACCTCCTCCTGGAAGTGGTCCACCAGGCAGCCGTAGGGGATGAACAGCAAAGCGTCCTCGGCGTGGGAGAGCTCGTACTTGTCGGTCAGCTCCCCGAAGAACAGGTGGTGCCAGGGGGCGGTGAGGAACTCCATGCTCATGGAGTGGGTCTCGGCGCCCTCCATGGTGGGGCAGCTCAACGCCCGCACCGCCACGGTCTGGCTGGCGATGAAATCCGCGAAGGCGTGGCCCGCCTCGTGGGTGAGCACGTCCACGTCGCCGGAGGTGCCGTTGAAGTTGGAGAAGATAAAGGGGCACTGGTAGTCCGGCAGGCTGGTGCAGTAGCCGCCGGGGGCCTTGCCGTCCTTGGCCAGCACGTCAAAGAGCTCGTTGTCAAACATCAGGTGGATGAAATCCCGCGTCTCGGGGGAGAGCTCTTCGTACATCTTCTTGCCCGCTGCCAGGATTTCCTCCGGGGTGCCCTGGGGCGTGGCGGAGCCGTCCTTGTAGCTCAGGGCGTTGTCCGTAAAGGTGAAGTCCTCCCAGGCAATTCCCAGGCGCTTGGCCTGGCGCTCCTTGATTTTCACCGTCAGGGGAACCAAATCCCGCACCACCTGGTCCCGGAAGGAGGCCACGTCTGCGGGGGTGTAGCAGTTGCGCATCCGCCGGATGGCGCCCAGCTCCACAAAGCTATCAAAGCCCAGGGCCTTGGCCTGCTGGGTGCGGTTCTTCACCAGCTTGTCGAAGAGCTCGTCGAACTGCTCCCGGTTCTCGTCGAAGAAGGAGCCCTCGGCCTCCAAAGCGGCCCGGCGGGTGGCCCGGTCGGTGCTCTCCTTGTAGGGGCCCAGCTGTGCCACGGTGACGGTCTTGCCCATAAAGGGGATTTGCGCGCTGGCGTACAGCTTCTGGTATTCGTTCGCCAGCCGGTTCTCCTCCTGCATCAGGGGGACAATCTCCGGGGAGAAGGCCTTCTCCTCCAGCTCCATGTTCTGGAACAGCAGCTTGCCCAGGCTCTCCTCCAGCTCCGCCCGGTAGGGGGAGGCCAGCAGCGCCTGGCGGAAGGGCTGGAGCTTTTCCTCCAGCAGGGGGGCCTGCTCGTCGTTGTAGTTGTTCTCCTCCTCGTAGAAGGCGTCCCGGGTGTCCACGGTGTGGCGGATGGAGCACAGCGTGGCCTGGGTGCTCAGGTGGGAGAGCAGCGTCTCATATTCCTTGTAAAGGGCCACCTGCTCCTGGGCGCTGGCAGCGCCCCGCAGGCGGGCGGTCAGGCTGTCCAGCTCCTTGGCGGCAGCGGCGTAGTCCGGCCGGGTGTAAGGCATTTCAGAAAATTTCATGTGGGTACATCCTTTCTTTCCTCCCCGCCCGCTGGGGCAGGGGACATTGCGTGTTCTTCTTCCCCCGGGGGAAGGGGCTCCCCCTTTAGGAACTCCATGCCGTGGAACATGATGGCCTCCGCGGCCCGGGCCATGTCCTCGGCAGGGGTGGCCATGCCCTCCTGCACCCACCGGCGCAGCAGCTCCATGTTGCCGCCGCTGGCAAAGGCGTAGAAGTATTCCAGCCGCTGGGGGGTGGCCTGGGGGAACTGCCGGGAATAGGCCAGCAGGCAGCTCTCCCGGCCGATGTTCAGCAGGCGCAGGGCAAAGTCCTTGTCGCCAAACTCCCCCAGCGTGACGGTGCACACGTCGGCGTTCTCCTGCAGGCAGCGGTAAATCCCCCGGGTGATTTCCAAGGGGGAGATGGCCTCCGGCCCCGGCTCCAGCAGGGGTGCCAAGGCGCGCTGGAAATCCTCCAGCATGTCCTCCTCTATCTTGGTCAGCAGGTCGTAGATGTCCTGGTAGTGGGCGTAAAAGGTGCTGCGGTTCACCCCGGCCTCCTGGCAGAGCTCCTTTACGGCAATGCGCTGGATGGGCTTTTCCCGCAGCAGCTTTGTAAAGGCCTGGCGGATGCGGGCCTTCGCCTGCTTCCCCCGGCTGGCCTGTGCTGTTTCTGGCAAGACGCTTCCCTCCCTGTTCCGGCATGGTCCATTGTCCCATTATAATATAAGAAACCCCAAAGCGCAATGGAGCCGGGCAAATCTTCCCCCTTGCGCCCCTGGGGAGGCGGTGCTATACTAGGGGCAGATTGTATCGGAAAGGCGGCTTTTGCTATGGTAAAAGAGGAGGAGCGCATCTTTCAGGGCATTGTGTTCTGTCCCGGCGACCCGGAGCTGGTGGCCCTAAAGCTGCGCACCCACAACTTAAACGTGGACTACAACAACACCTACGAGGACGAGTACGAAAAGCGCGCTGCCATCCTGGGGGAAATCCTGGGGGAGATGGGGGAGGGAACCCGCATCCAGGGGCCCATCGCCTTCCACTATGGCAAGCACACCAAAATCGGCCGGAACTTTTTCGGCAACTTCAACCTGACCATCCAGGATGACGGCGAAGTCACCATTGGGGACCGGTGCAACTTTGGCCCCAATGTCACCATTGTCACGCCCATCCATCCCATGGTCCCTGAGGAGCGCAACGCCCTGCTTGGCCCCGATGGGAAGCCCAAGCGCCTGTGCTACGCCAAGCCCGTCCACATTGGCAGCGACGTGTGGCTGGGCGCCAACGTGGTGGTGTGCCCCGGCGTCACCATCGGGGACGGCTGCGTCATCGGCGCGGGGGCCGTGGTCACCCGGGACGTCCCGCCCCGCACCTTCGCCGCAGGCAACCCCTGCCGGGTCATCCGGGAAATCACCGAACAGGACAGCATGGCCCACAAGCCGGAGATTTTGGCAGATTTCACTGTGCCCCAAAGCTTCGAGGGCTTGTACTGACACACAAAAAAGGCTCCCACGCCGGGGGCCTTTTTATGTCCGCTCCTTTTGAAAAATCCCACAAAAAAGGGGTAAGGGGCCGCTTTGGGAGGAAGCGGCCCCTTAAAAGAGGAAGTAAGGAGATAAAATGAGGATGTAATGAAAAAGATTTTGTTCAGTGGCCTTTTCTTGACCACAGTTATAGGATACCGGGAAAATGTGAAGGTTTTTTGAAGATTCCTGGAAATTTCCCTAAACATCCGGTTACATTCTCCTGGCTTTCCGCTCTTGACAAGGCCGCGCCACTCATGGTACACTATCAAGCGAAATGGGGGAGTAGCCGGCATGGCGCCATGCAGCTAAGTCAACATCTTGGGCGGGCCCGCGCCCTGGTTTAGCTTGAAACGGCAAGACCTGTGCTTTTTGCATAGGTCTTTTTTCATACCTTCCCCGTTGCGGGAGAGAATTGTTTTCAAAAAAGGAAGGATGAACGAAACAATGGAATTCTTGTGGGAAGGCCTGTTGTCCATCACCTGGCAGCAGGTAGTCATGTATGTGGTGGGCGCAGTGCTCATTTGGCTCGCCATCAAAAAAGAGTACGAGCCCACGCTGCTGTTGCCCATGGGCTTCGGCGCTATCCTGGTGAACCTGCCCAGCTCCGGCGTGCTCAACCAAATGATGGAGGGTGCCGGGGAAACCCATGGCATCATCCAGTGGCTGTTCGAGGTGGGCATCGAGACCTCCGAGGCGTTCCCGCTGCTGCTGTTTATTGGCATTGGCGCGATGATTGACTTTGGGCCTCTGCTTTCCAACCCGAAGATGTTCCTCTTCGGCGCTGCGGCACAGTTCGGCATTTTCCTCACCATCGTCCTGGCCGCCCTGCTGGGCTTTGAGATTAAGGACGCCGCCTCCATCGGCATCATCGGCGCCGCCGACGGCCCCACCTCCATTCTGGTCAGCCAGGTGCTGGGCTCCAACTACATTGGGCCCATCGCGGTAGCCGCTTATTCCTACATGGCCCTGGTGCCCATCATCCAGCCCGCGGCCATCAAGCTGGTGACCACCAAGAAGGAGCGGGCTATCAAGATGGAGTACCGCCCCAATGCTGTGACCAAGACCACCCGCATTCTGTTCCCCATCATGGTCACCTTCGTGGCCGGCCTGGTGGCTCCCGCCTCTGTCTCTCTGGTGGGCTTCCTGATGTTCGGCAACCTCATCCGTGAGTGCGGCGTGCTCAACCGCCTGTCCGAAACGGCACAGAATGATTTGGCCAACCTCATCACGCTGCTGCTGGGCATCACCATTGCCTTCTCCATGCGCGCCGACCAGTTCGTCACCGTGCAGACCATCATGATTATGGCCCTGGGCCTGGTGGCCTTTATCTTCGATACCATCGCCGGCGTGGTGTTCGCTAAGATTCTCAATATCTTCAGCCGCACCAAAATCAACCCCATGGTGGGCGCCGCTGGTATTTCCGCGTTCCCCATGTCCGCCCGTATCGTGGAGAAGATGGGCATTGCCGAGAACAACCAGAACCACCTGCTGATGCACGCCGTGGGCGCCAACGTCTCCGGCCAGATTGCCTCCGCTGTGGCTGGCGGCATCATTTTGGGCTTCTTTATGTAAGGTGAACATCTGGCGATGTTCACCCAGAGAAGACCTCGAACACGCAGTGTTCGCCTTTCCCGCCACGGCGGGAAAGTACCGGTCTTCTCTCCGGCAGCTTTCCGGCAATGGAAAGGGAGTGGCGTGAAGCACTTGCCTTTTTCCTACGGAAAAAGTACCGGAGTTCTCTGCGGAGCAAGGAGCGGTTTTCCCGCCACGGCGGGAAAGTACCGGTCTTCTCTCCGGCAGCTTTCCGGCAATGGAAAGGGAGTGGCGTGAAGCACTTGCCTTTTTCCTACGGAAAAAGTACCGGAGTTCTCTGCGGAGCAAGGAGCGGTTTTCCCGCCACGGCGGGGTAATCCTCTCTGGCTCACTAGAAGCGCCGTTTTCGCGGTTCTCGCAGCAAGATAGAGTAAACAACAACTGGTTTTCCATCAAGTCGCGCCCACGCGCGGGAAGGAGAAAGCACTTTTATGAACATGGACGTCGTAATGGAAGCCCTGGGCATCATGGGCAAAGGGATGCTGGGCATCTTCGTGGTGATTGTCGTCATCGCGTTGCTGGTCTACCTGTTGACCAAAATCACCTCCCGGAAAAAGTCCTGACACACGGAATGAGAGGGGCGGGCCTTGGCGGCTCGCCCTTTTCTGTCTCTAAAAAGTAAAATATACTTGACTTTTAGATTGGTAAAGCATACAATATTCTTGAGAGGTGAGCCCATGGGAAAAAACTTAAAAATGAAAGCCGCCCGGGCCGCTTTGGGCCTGACCCAGCAGGACTTGGCAGAGGCGGTGGGTGTCACCCGCCAGACCATTGTGGCCATCGAGCGGGGGGACTACAACCCCACTATCAAGCTCTGCGTGGAAATCTGCAAGGCCCTGGGCAAGACTTTGGACGAACTGTTCTGGGAACCGTGAGAGGAGTTGTGCACCATGAGAAAACGAACGGAGTTAGACGAGCGCCAGCTGTGGCAGCGGGGCAACGTGTTCAAGCATGCCTTTGTGTTTTTGCTTGGGGCCCTGGCGGCAGAAGGCGCCTGCAAAGCCTTTGGCATCACCTGGGCAGAGGGCCCCTGGGAGGCGGTCCTGCTTATCTGGGCCAGCGTGGCCCTGTGCTGGTGGGAGTTCATCCTGCGGGACATCAGCCCCATGGGGAGGAGCCAGAAGACCTTCTTTTTCGCCATGGGCCTGTGCGGCCTGTGCATCGTGGTGATGGAGCTGGCGTCTCTGGCGGCCGGCCGGGGCCCGCTGCTGAAGGAGGCCATGCTCACCTCCGCGGGGGCCACCACCCTAATCGGCTGCCTGATGGCCAGCATCCTGGGGGTGTACCTGGCGAAGTCCTTCCGGGATAAGCGCCGCCCCGCTGGGGACGAGGAGTAAACTTGCAGCTGCCGTGGCCGCCTCCTGCAAAAATCCCTTCCCATCCCCGGCAAAACCTGCTATAATAAAAAGGATTTTGAAACAAGGGGGAACCACTATGACCGTCCTGCCGGAACACTACCAGCCCGCCCTGGGCCTGTACGAAACCCAAAAAGCCATCGGGCTCATTAAGAATATCTTCCAGGTAAAGCTCTGCGCGGCCCTGCACTTAAAGCGCGTCACCGCGCCCCTGTTCGTGGACCCGGCCACCGGCCTCAACGACGACCTCAACGGCGTGGAGCGCCCCGTGGGCTTCGACATCCCCGCTGTGGGTATCGAGGGCCAGGTGGTGCACTCCCTGGCCAAATGGAAGCGCCTGGCCCTCCACGACTACAACTTCTTTGTGGGCAACGGCCTGGTGGCGGATATGAACGCCATCCGCCGGGACGAGGAGCTGGATAACCTCCACTCCATCTACGTGGACCAGTGGGATTGGGAGAAGGTCATCGACGAATCCACCCGCAACGAGGCCTACTTAAAGGACACGGTCCGCCGGATTGTCAGCGCCATCTGCGGCACGTTGGACGAGCTGAAGTGGCAGTTTTCCAGCCTGGACACCGACCTGTGCCGGGACGTGTTCTTCATCACCGCCCAGGAGCTGGAGGACATGTACCCCCAGCTCACCCCCAAGGAGCGGGAGGGGGTCATCACCAAAAAGCACAAGACCGTGTTCATCCAGCAGATCGGCGGCAAGCTGAGAAGCGGCAAGCCCCACGACGGCCGCGCCCCCGACTACGACGACTGGAGCTTAAACGGCGACCTGCTTTTCTGGCACGAGCCCTTGCAGTGCGCCCTGGAAATCAGCAGCATGGGCATCCGTGTGGACCCGGAAAGCCTGGATAAGCAGCTGTCCCTGGCGGGCTGCGACAACCGCCGGGAGCTGCCCTTCCACAAGATGCTCCTAAACGGCGAGCTCCCCCTGACCATCGGCGGGGGCATCGGCCAGAGCCGCCTGTGCATGCTGCTGCTGGGCAAGGCCCACATCGGCGAGGTCCAGGCCTCCCTGTGGGACGAGGAGACAAAGCGCCTTTGCAAAGAAGCAGGTATCGTCCTGCTGTAAGGAGTGTTTTTCATGAAAGCCTTTTTGAAAACCTATTGGCTGGAGCTGGCGTTGTTCGCCGTGGCCTTGGTGGGTGAGGTGATGGTTCTGCCCTTTCTGCCGGAGTCGGTTCCCGTTCTGTGGAACCTTCCCGCCCGTTTAGCGCCCAAGTGGTCGCTCCTGTTTTTGGCAGTGATGCAGTTCGCGGGTGCCTGCCTGGTGCGTTTCGGCTTGCATGCCTATTTTGAGCGGTATCCCGCGCGTGCGCTCACCTTCGGCAGCCTGGAGCGTTTGGTGCCCCTGCTTTTTTCAGTGGCGCTGATTCTCTGCCAGCTCAGTTCAGTTCTGGGGTCCTTTGGCCTATTCTTTCCTGTGCTGTATGTCCTTTTAGCGGAGCTGGTGTTTCTGGCCCTTCTCTGTATTGGCCTTGCCGCATCCAAGCATAAGGGCAGAAGCGGCAGGCCGAGATAACCTCACTACGTTGTAAAAGGGGTAATACTCATGAAAATGCTGAAAACCTATTGGCTGGAGTTTCTCTTTTTCGCCGTGGGCCTTGTGGGGGCGGTCATCGCCATGCCCTTTCTGCCGGCAAGCGTGCCGCTGCAGTTCCAAGGGGACGGCGTCATCACCCGCACAGGCCCCAAGTGGGCGGTGTTCATCGTCCCGGTGGTGCAGCTGCTGGTGTGCTACGGCTTCCACTGGTGGATAAACCGCTGCCTGGAGAAGCTCCCCGCCCTGGCCCACACCCTCGCGGGCATGGAGCGCCTGCTGCCTGCGGTGCTGTCCATCATCCTTCTGACGTTGGAGCTGTGCGTGCTGCTGGCCGCCTGGGGCGTGACGGTCCCTGTGGGCACCGTGATGCTCATCGAGCTGCTGCTGGTGCCTATCGTGTTCATCGGCTTTGTGGCCGCGAAAATCCTGGGCAACATCGGCAAACTGAAATAACCGCGGGGTGCCCTTAGGGGCTGTTCCCATCGGCGGGGGAGGGCGGTTCGGTGAAGATATACATTGTAGGGTCCGTGGCAAGCGGGAAGTCCACCCTGGCGCGGAAAATCTCCCACATCACAGGGGCGCCGTGCTACCATTTAGACGAGGCGGTCTACACTGTGGACCCCTCCGAGCCCTGGGGCAACAAAAAGCGGCCCCTGGAAGAGCGGGACCGCCTGTTCCAAGCGATGCTAGCCCAGCGCCACTACATCATGGAGGACGCGGGCCGCGACTGTTTCCGCGCGGGGATGGAGCAAGCGGATACCGTCCTGTTGCTGGAGATTCCCCGCATCGTCCGGGAAAAGCGCATCCTCCTGCGCTGGGTCAAGCAAAACCTGGGCCTGGAAAAGTGTATTTACCGCCCTCGCTTTGCCATGCTCCAAGCCATGTTCCGCTGGGCCCGGAATTACGACACCGGGGCGGATGGGACAAAAGCGCTGGTGTCGCAGTTTGCAAGCAAGACCATTGTGCTGCGCAATGGTAAAGACATACGGCGCTACCTGGAAACACTCAGCCGGGTAGACGAATAATCTGCATGAAAAAACCTGCTGCGGCCTATGCTGCAACAGGCTTTTTTCGTTTCGTAAGGCTTTTATGATTCCATCCGCTCCAGCGCCCGGCGGACTTCCTCCACAGTTTCCTCCAGCGGCGCCGCCCCGTCCAAGTGAAGCACCGGGCAGGGGAGAAGCTTCTCCCAGGCGTCGTGACGGGCGCGGCTGCGCATGTTTAGGCCGCCGGTGTCGTAGCCCCGGGCGTATTCCAAAAATTCCAGAAAGTCCTGGTACATGTCCCCGCCGGGCTCGATGCGGCTGCCAAAATCTGCCCGCTCCCGGGCCTTGAGCCGTTCCAGCCGCAGCTGGGTTTCCGCCTCCAGCCGCACCACCAGCGTAAACCGGGGAATCAGCGGGTTGCCCCAGGGTATCAGCGCCCCGGAGAGCACCACGTCCCCCGGCTTGTCCAGCTCCTCCTCCAGCAGGGCCAGGCGCTCCTCCAGGGGGCGCTTCTGGGTGTACTGGGGGTCGGTGGGCATCCAGAAAAAGTCGTCCGTGTCCAGAAAGCGGAACCCCAGCCGCCGGCCTATCTCCCGCCCCAAGGTGGACGTCCCCGAGCCGCAGGGCCCGTAAATGTGGACGATGTGCTTCATGGCTTCTCCTTTCAGCTGTTGAGGTAGTGCTCCAGCTCCTCCCAGCGCTCTTGGCAGACTTGGCGGCCCTGGGCGTACAGGGCCCGCAGCTTCTTCACGTCCTTTTCCGTGCGGGACACTGTCACCGGCTCCGGCGGCCGCAGCACGAACACCTTGCCCTGGGCCTCCAGGCGGTCCAGCTCATCCAGTTCCCGGGCGTAGCGCCGGGGCGTTTCCAGCAGGGCCCGCACCAGCTGGGGATAGGGCTTGTAGTACTTGGCGTAGAGGTTCGCCAGGGCCCGGGGCGTCTGGGGCTTGCGGTAGCCGTGCTCCCGGGTGGTGATGACCACCACTTTCCCGTAGCCCTCCTCCAGCGGCTTCCGGTAGGGGATGGACACCGACACGCCGCCGTCCACGCAGTGGGTGCCCTCCACCTCCACTGTGGGGGAGAGCAGGGGCATGCTGGCGCTGGCCCGGATGGCCCCGTAAATGTCCCCGCAGCGGTGCTTTTCCCAGTAGGCGGGCTGGCCGGTGCGGCAGTCCGTGGTCACAGCGGTGAACTCCATCTCCGAGCGGGCGAATTCCTCCCGGTCCAGGGGCAGCAAAGAGTCGGAAATCTCCCCGAACAGGAAGTCAAAATTGAAGATGCTCTTTTTAAAGATTAAATTTCCCAGCCCCAGATACCGCTTGTCGTTGACGAAATCCAGGTTCACCTGGGCGGTGCGCCCCACCTGCCGGGAGACGTAGTTCACCCCGGTCAGTGCCCCGGCGGATACGCCGAACACCCCGTTGGCCCACAGCTGGCGCTCCATCATCACATCCACGGCCCCGGCGGAAAACATGCACCGCAGGGAGCCTCCCTCCATGGCGAGGGCCCATTTTTCCATCGCACTATCCTCTCCTTTCCGATAGCCCCATTGTACACCAACTTCCCCCAAGATTCAACGTCCCCGCTTGATTTCCTGGCCGCCGCCAGGTATAATAGTCCCTGCGAAATCACAGCAAGGAGAGGTACCATGCGCATACGTAGAAAGACCTGGGCCCGGCCGGAGCTGGCCGCCTGCCCTTACTATATCCCCCAGCCGGAGGCGCAGAAGGGCCACTGGCAGGAGGTGTTCAGCAGCCCCCGGCCCATCCACCTGGACTTGGGCTGCGGCAAGTGCGTGTTCCTGGCCCAGGCGGCCCACACCCACCGGGACGTGAATTTCATCGGTATCGATATCAGCCTGGACATTTTGGGCGTGGCCCGGCGGAACATCCAAGAGGCCTACGGCGAGGAGCAGCCGGACAACGTGGCCCTGTGCGCCTACAACATCGAGCGCCTGCCCCAGCTGTTCGCCCCCGGCGAGCAGGTGGAGCGCATCTACATCAACTTCTGCAACCCCTGGCCCGCGGCCGGCCACCACAAGCGCCGCCTGACCCACACCCGGCAGCTGCTCAGCTACAAGCCCCTGCTGGTCCCCGGCGGGGAGATCTGGTTCAAGACCGACAACGACGACCTGTACCTGGCCACCCGCCGCTATTTCACCGAGGCGGGCTTCGAAATCTTCTTCGACACCAAGGACCTCCACCGGGAGAACGACCCGGAGAACCTCCTCACCGAGCACGAGGTGCGCTTCACCCAAGAGGGCATCCCCACCAAGGCCTTGCGGGCGAGGTTGTCTTAATCACACGGTGTGCCTGCCCCCAAAGCCGTCTCTCGCACGGAGAGGCGGCTTTTCCTTTGACAGCGCTTTAGCGTCAATTTCTGGATAGAATGGGTAGAAATAGCATGTCTGCTCTTGACAGCTTTGTAAAAATACGCTATGCTTTTTCTGCACGCAAGTATAACGTTTTCCTGTGGGCGGACCATTCGCGCTTCGGTGAAAGCGCCCCGGGGATCCTTGCTTGCTTGTGGGAGAGAGTGTGGAACAGGCTTTTCCATGCGCCCGGCTCCCATATTTGTTTAGGAGTTGATTTGAATTGGCTAATTTAGAACAGTTTCCGTCCGCGGCGCTCAACGGCGCCTACTACGACACCCCTGTGGCCTTTGAGCCCCAGCTGCCCATGGGCCGTCCCGCGGGCACCAACCCCTTCGCCGACAGCGACACCGTGGTGCCTCCCGGCGCCGTGCTGCTGGAGGGCGGCAAGCTCCGCCTGAACTTCCTGGCGCCCACCGCCGCCAAAGTGGACGCCGTGCTCCGCTACCGGGAGCGCCACGACCTGGAGAAGGGCGAGAACGGCTTGTGGACCGCGGAAATCGACGCTGGGGACGGCGGCTTTATCCCCATCCTGTTCCACGTGGACGGCGTGGAGGTGCTCAACCCCCTGGCGCCGGTGGGCTATGGCTCCTCCCGGCCCATCAACTACGTGGACGTTCCCCAGCCCGGGGTGGATTTCTACCTGTGCAAGGACGTGCCCCACGGCACCGTCACCCAGGATTACTACTTTGCCCCGTCTGTAGGCCTGCTGAAAAGCTGCCTGGTCTACACCCCCGCCGGCTACATGAAGGACGATACCCAAACCTACCCGGTGCTCTACCTCCAGCACGGCCACGGGGAAAACGAGAAGTGCTGGGTCCACCAGGGCCGGGCCAACTTCATTTTGGATAACCTCATCGCCGAGGGCAAAATGCCCCCCTGCGTGGTGGTGATGAACAACGGCATGGTCCAGCGGGAGCAGGAGGGCCTGCGCGTGCTGGAGACCAACGCCATCACCCGCCTGCTGCTGGAGGACTGTATCCCCTATATCCAGTCCCACTACCGGGTGCGCACCGACAAGTGGAGCCGGGCCATGGCAGGCCTGTCCATGGGCTCCATGCAGACCAGCATGGTCACCTTGGGCCACCCGGACCTGTTCGGCTACGCCGGGGTGTTCAGCGGCTTTGTGGGTGCGCTGAAAATCGGCCAGTCCATGCCGGACCAGTCCTACCTGAAAGAGCTGGACGACAAGGAGAAATTCCAGCAGGACTTCAAGGTGTTCTTCCGTGGCTGCGGCGACACGGACTATATTGCCCTGGACCGCTTTGAAAAGGACAGGGAACTGTTCCGGGAGAAGGGCCTGGCCCCCGAGGACTGCCCTGCCCACGTGGAGAAAATCTACCACGGGGAGCACGAGTGGAACGTGTGGCGCATGTGCTTGCGGGACTTCTGCCAGCTGCTGTTCCGCTAAAGGTATCATGAGCTGGCCCTTTGGGTGTGGTGTGGCGCGGAGAACGCCGGCGCCTTTTGCGGTGCTTTCGGAAAACACGGGGCGGCTTGCGCGCCCTTTTCGCTGAAAACGGGAGGAACGCCAATGGTAACGTTAAAGGACATTGCAGAGCGGGTGGGGGTTTCCATCACCACGGTTTCCCGTGTCTTAAATGGGAAGGGCTCTATCAGCCAGGAGACAAAGGATAAGGTGTTCCAGGTGATGCGGGAGCTGAACTACTATCCCAACGAGATGGCGCGCTCCCTGGTGAACAAGAACAGCCACATCATCGGCCTGATTGTCCCCTATATCGACCACCCCTTTTTCAGCGCCCTCACCGCCGCCATAGAGGAGGCCAGCTCCCATGCGGGCTACAAGCTCTTCCTGTGCATTTCCGGCGGCAACCAAGAGCGGGAACTGGAGCAGTTCGCCGCCCTCCAGGCCAACAACGTGGCCGGGGTTCTGGTGTGCACGCGGGACAGTCACAATATGGATGAGCTGCTCAACCGGCGGAATATCCCCCTGGTGAGCATCGAGCGCAGCATAGAGGGCGTGCCCTCCGTGGCCTGCGACAACTACAAAGGCGGTGTGCTGGCAGCCCAGGAGCTGCTGGCCAGCGGCTGCAAAGCGCCGCTGCTTTTTGGCAACCGCATTGTCTCCAGCCGCATACCTGCCTTTGGAAGGTACCAGGGTTTTTTGGAAACCTGCCGCCAAGCAGGCTGCCCCTGCAATGCGTATTACATTGGAGCAGAGGATTTGTTTGGCAAGCATCTGGAAGAGGACATCCTCCACGCCCGAGAGCTGTATCCCCACACCGACGGCATCTTCGCTACCAGTGATGTGCTGGCCGCCGGCATCCAGACTGCCTTGTGGCGCCTTGCCCCGGATTACCCGGCTTCCCTGCCCCTGGTTGGCTTTGACGGCGTCAGCGTTTCGGAGTACTGCCGCATCAGCACCGTGGCCCAGCCCATTTACCAGATGGGGGAACAGGCGGTGCTGACGCTGGTCCAGCTCATCAATGGGGAAGAGGCTCCCGCCAGTTCCATCCTCCCCGTGCGGTTCATCCGCCGGAAGAGCTCGGGGCCCCGTTCCTAAAAGAGAATCCTGTCTCACGGAGCGCCTGGCCGCGAAAAGAGCCGGGCGCTTTTTTGTCCCCATAAGGAAAAGGAGCCGCCCAGTGCAGCTCCTTTCTTTATTGCGCCATCTCCAACACATACCCCGCCCCCTGCAAGAAGCGTATCCCTGCCGGGGCGCCCAGCCGGGCCAGCTTTTTGCGGATGTTGGAGATGTGCACCCACACCACGCTGCAATCCAAGTCGCTGTCCCAGCCCCACACGTGGGAGAGCAGCTGGTTGGTGGTCACCACAAAGCCGGGCCGCTCCATGAGCATCTCCAGGATTTGGAACTCCCGCCCGCTGAGGCTTTGGCTTTTCCCCTGCCAGCTCAGCTCATAGGTGGAGCGGTTCAGGGCAAGGCCGCCCACCGTCAGCAAGTCCGGCAGGTAATTCTCCTTGCGGCGGAGCATAGCCCGCACCCGGGCCAGCAGCTCCGGGGTGGCGCAGGGCTTGGAGAGGTAGTCGTCCGCGCCGGCGTCCAGCCCCGCCACCCGCTGGGGGATTTCCGCCATGGCCGTGAGGAACAGCGCCGGGGTGGATACCCCCTGGCTTCGCAGCTGCCGCAGCACCTCCAGGCCGTCCACGCCGGGCATGGCAATGTCCAAAATCAGCCCGTCATACTCGGCGGTCTCCGCGTAGCGCAAGGCGCTCCAGCCGTCGCTTACGCTGTCCACCACATATTGGTTGTTCTCCAAAAGGCGCTTAAGGGCCGTGCGCATCTTGGGGTCGTCCTCCGCGATTAGCAGCCGCACACCATCACCGTCCTTCTTGTTTCCTCCATTGTAGCCGCCTTATCTGAAGGGTTTCTAAAGGAAATGCGAAGGTTGTGTGAGCTTTCCCTTCCCAGCGCGCCCTTAGAGTGCTTAAAGTATCCTCCACCTGGATTCCCGCGGATACCTCGGGCGGCGCCGCGCCTTTGTGGCACGTTTCGAGCATCACGTTTTTTTCGAACACCAGCCGGCCACACGCCAGCAGCTTTCAGGGGATTTTTCTTGAAAGAATTTACAATTCTTGAAAAATGTGATATATTTGAAACAAATTTAAGAAGGGTATAAACAAAGCGAAGGGAGTGGTTTTCATGGAGGAAAAATCGATGGTAAAGAGAAAGGCGGCAGTCCTCGTTGTGGGGGGTACCCTGCTCGTGGCTGTCATAGGAGGTATAGCGTGGTTTCTCTATTGGAACTCCTTGCCGCCCCAGCAGTTTGCCTGCTGGCCTCCTGTGACAGTCGATGAGGACCGCAGCAGAACATTGGTAGATGAGGTGTCCAAACCCTATTCCTCTACAGACCCCCATAGCACCATCTCGCTGACGGTGGATGAGGTGAAAACGAACAAGGACGGCTCCGGCTTCCTCACCTATACCCTTACCAACACCGCGGACCCCAACGACCCTACATACAGAGAGGAAAGCGGGAAATATGGTGGAAGTGGCCCATGGCTGGATTACCAGTACCAGGGGCAATACTACCAGATTTATCCCCGCGCGGATTCCATGACTCTGTATGCCCCATCTCCGAACAGTTTGGCGCCAGGCGAGACATATACAGACACCCTTCTATTCGAAGAGAAGACCTTAGCCGCCACTGGCTTCTACCGGTTTGAGGTGCAATATGTGGGAGAGGTTTCTTTCCTGCTGATGGATGACGGCGAAGTAGTTTTTTAGCGTTTTTCGGCGGTTCCATAGACGATGAAACGGCGTATACAGGAAGTTTTTGTGAGCTTTAGTTTCCCTTAAGGCCCTCGGCGTACAATGGAGGAAAACCGCAAGACCGGAGGGTTTCCCCATGGAACAGGAATTGTTTGAAGGCTTACACAAAAACAGGCGCTGGGCGCTGGAGGCCGTCTGCCAAGAGAATCTGTGCCGCAGCTGGTATCTCAGCTACCAGCTGGCCGGGGACGCCGCCGGCGCCGCGTCCCTGCTGCTCTCCGCCTGGAGGGAAGCCCTGGCCGCCCTGAAAAACGCCAAAGAGGCCCCTGGGGAGGACTTTCAAGGGCTGCTTTCCGAAAAGATTTTGGCCCAGTACCAGCAGGGCGTCCAGCCCGATACCCGCTTTGAGAACCTGCCCCCGCCCAAGGTGGGGAAGAGCTACCAGTATCTGGTGGGGGAGGTGAAGCGCCTTCCCGCCGCCCTGCGCCCCCTGTATTGGCTGTATGCCTACGGCGGCCTGGACGCCTCCCAGCTGGCTGCCGTCACCGGGGAGGACAGCGAGGCCTTGGCCCAGCGCCTCTCCCAAGGGGAGGAGCAGCTGGCCCAGCGCCGCGCCTCCTGGACCAAGCCCCAGCGGGCGGCCTATGTGCGCCTTTCCACCCAGTTCCGGGACCCGGGCGGCTATGGCTTCCAAGAGGCACGGTTGCCCGTGTCTTTGCTGCATGTCCTCTGGAAGGAGCTGGGCCTGCCTGTCAAGCCCCCCAAGGAGCGGCCCAGAAAGCCCTGGACCACCAAGTGCCTCACGGTTTTGGGCATAGCCGTGGGGGTGGCCTCCCTGGCAGTGACGGCAGCCGTGCTGGCGTTTGTCCTCCTGCTGTAAAGTGCCTATACCATCTTTTCCATACCCTGGCCTGCCGCCTTCCCGCGGCGGGTCTTTTTTTGCGGCTGCCTACACAGTTTGATAAGAAAGCTTTCACACTGTCTTCACCCCGGAATTAAGCGGGCCTTAAGGCACGTCCCTTACACTGAAGTTACAGGCCGTTTTCCCGGCCTGTGGGGCCTGCGGCCCCTAGAAATCCATTCCAAGAAAGAAGGGTACAGAAGATGAAACAACACCTGCGCGTTTCTGCGGCCCTGTTGGCGGGGCTTTTCAGTTTATGCCTGTTGACCGGATGCTCCGGCAGCACTTCCAGCAGTTCTTCCTCCACCAGCTCCAGCGAGGACAGCTCCAGTTCTGAGAGCACCGCTTCCACGAATTTCAGCAGCAGCGAGGGCAGCCTCTCCCAGGACATCGTTGGCGAGCTCACCTACATCGGCTCCAGCTCGTTGGTGCTGGACCTGTACGAGCCTGACACCGACATCACCGATTACACCGACACCGCGGACATAACCTTCACCAGCGCTGGGGAATCGGAAACCGTCACCTTGGAGGACGGCGTAGAATACCAAACTGTGTCCGACGGCGCCTTGACTGTCATCGCGTTGGATGACCTGGCCGAGGGCGACATGGTAGCCGTCACCACCAGTGAGGACGGCGCCCAGCAAATCATTGTTCTGGAAGTGGCCCATGTGGAGGACGACCTGGCTTCCAGCAGCAGCGTCTCTGAATACGCGGAGTTGGCAACGGAGGAATCCGCCTTGGAAGAAGCCACCGGCGAGTAGGCGCCTCCAGGGGGGCGGCCCTCCCCTATGAAATCCCAAGAAAGGCAGGAAATCTACCATGAATTTGACCGATAAAGCCCGCCGGGGCAGCCAAGAGGCCATGGAGGCCCTTTTTGACATGACAAAAAACGATGTGGCCTACCTGTGCCGTCTGCTGCTGGGGGATAACCAAGCCTCCGGCGTTGCGGTGCCCCGCATCTACCGCAGCCTGTGGGAGCAGGTGCTCGCCGGGCGCATCACCACCGAGGAGGACTTCGCCCAGGCCGCCCTGGTGAAAACAGCGGCTTTCTGCAAAACCGTCCTCACCAAAAAGGACTCCAAGTCCTTCCGCATCCCCCAAAACCGGGATTTCGTCCTGGGGATGGGGGAGGGGCGGCTGTCCCTCCAAGGGGAGCTCTGGGAGCTGGCCGTGGACAACCTGCCGCCGCTGCACCGGTTCCTCTATGTGCTGCCGGTGCTGTGCGGCTACACCCAGGCGCAGCTGGCCAAACTGTTCCACACCAATGAGGAAACGGTGCGCCTGGCCCAAGTGGCAGAAGCCATTTGCCTGAAGCGGCTGTTTGCCGCCCTCTCCCGCCTGCTGGGAAGGGAGATTTCCCTTACACAAGAGGAGTTTCACCGGGCCCTGGAGGCAAACCGTCCCCGGGCCGAGGTGCCGCCCACTGTGGATTCCGCCGTCCTCCACGCCATCCGGGCTGTGTGCAGGCCCATCCAAAGGCGCCTGGCGAAAAAGCGGAAACGCGTGGCCTTGGCCGCCGGCACCGTGGTGGTGCTGGTCTGCCTCACCGGGGGCATCGTGTACGCCTCTGTGGCCGGGGACGGGGGAGAGGCTGCGGAAAGCACCGCCTCTGTCTCCTCCGCGGTGGAGGAGTCCAGCGCCGCGGAGACTTCCAGCGAAACCTCCGCCGCGTCCGAGGAGAGCTCCGCCCTTTCCGAAAGCTCCACTGTTTCCGAGGACACCAGCTCCTCCGAAACCTCCGCCGTGGACAGCGAAGCTGCCTAAGCCAGAGAGGAAAGCCAGCCTGCCGGGCTGGCTTTTTCGCGCAAAAAAACACTTGACAGACGACCCCCTGTGTGGTTACATGGAAGGGAGACTGGCGGCCGCGCTGCCGCCCTTGGAAGGAGAACCCTATGGAGCAGAAAACACTTCTCATCACCGGCTTTGAGCCCTTCCAGCAGGAAACCATCAACCCCTCGTGGGAGGCGGTGGCCCTGCTGCCCGAAACCATCGGCCCCTGGCGGCTGGAGAAGCTGCGCCTGCCGGTGGTGTTTGGCAAGGCGGCGGACTTGGCCATCGCCCGGGCCCAGCAGCTGTGCCCTCAGGCCATCCTCGCCGTGGGGCAGGCGGGAGGCCGCGGTGCCGTCACCCCCGAGCTGGTGGCCATCAACACCCGGGACGCCGCCATCCCCGACAACGAGGGCAACGCCTTCCAAGGCCAGCCCGTGGTGCCCGGCGGCGGGGACGGCTACTTCGCCACGGCCCCTGTGCGCCAGATGGTCCAGGCGGCGGCCGCCCAGGGGTTTCCCTGCAAGCTTTCCTACACCGCCGGGGCCTATGTGTGCAATGACTTGTTCTACCGGCTGCTCCACCAGTACCGGGGCACCGGGGTGCTGGTGGATTTCATCCACGTGCCCTTCCTGCCGGAGCAGGCCAAAAACGGCGAGCCCAGCATGGCCCTGGCGGACATGGCCCGGGCTCTGGAGGCACTTATCCTGGCCCTGGAGCCGTAAGCCTCGCCCATCCGACAGGATGCACTTGCTTTCCCCACCGCAGATGTGATATAATGTCTGGAGAAGATGGGGGCGCGGGCGGCGAGGGAGAAATCCCCGCCTAGCCCAGCGGCTGGAAAGCCGCTTGCGGGACATGACACCGCAGGTGCCACGGCCCAAAGGGGCGAGCCATCGGATTTCCCAGTTCTATCGAAACTTTCAAAAAGGAGGAGTGACCGTGGCAGGCAAGGCCAACACAAAGACCATTGCGCAAAACAAAAAAGCCTACCACGATTACTTCGTGGAGGAGAGCTTCGAGGCCGGCATCGAGCTGAAAGGCACCGAGGTGAAATCCCTGCGGGCTGGCCGGGCCAACTTAAAGGACGCCTGGTGTTCTGTGGTCAACGGGGAGATGATGCTCAACGGGTGCCACATCAGCCCCTACGATTTCGGCAACATCTTCAATCCCGACCCCATGCGGGTGCGGCGGCTGCTCATGCACAAGAAGGAAATCCTGCGGCTGTACGGCGTTGTCAAGCAGCAGGGCTATTCCCTCATCCCCCTGTCTTTGTACTTCAAAGACTCCCGGGTGAAGGTGCAGGTGGGCCTGTGCCGCGGCAAAAAGCTCTACGATAAGCGGGCCGATATGGCGGAGAAAGCCGCCAAGCGCGACATTGAGCGCACGCTGAAGGAGCGCAACCGCTAAATGTTTCTCTCCGGGCGATGTACCGCCCAAACCCCAAAGGCAGCCTTGGCTGTCTCAGATACGGGGATGTAAAGGTTTCGACGGGGAAGGAAAGCCCTGGTAAGCGAGCAGCGGTGCGGGACCGCTATAAAATCCGCAACCTTTAAAATTAAACGACAACGAACCTGTTGCTGTTGCTGCCTAACTAAGGCAGTCGTCCTCCCCCGGAGCACCGCGGCCGGGGCTAGGGCGTCGATGAGCGGTGAACGTGAACGGGGCCACGCCCTTACCCCCGTCATGACCTAAGGGCTACCAAAACCCCTAGCCTGCTTTTGGGCGGGGGGCAGCGGGAATTCTAAAACAAAAGCTACGCTCGTAGAAAGCCTTGGTAATCCTTTTTCGGACGCGGGTTCGATTCCCGCCATCTCCACCAGA
>ENA-UOIW01000865-UOIW01000865.1-human-gut-metagenome-genome-assembly--contig:-P58-NODE-865-length-20731-cov-22.965516_pt1 | contig 20731 bp, 27 predicted proteins | sample MGYA00242334_ERZ723881 | MGnify/ENA metagenome assembly ERZ723881 | reverse complement strand
GATATTATCTCACATCGTTGGGTGAGATGCCATGCGGGGGTTATTGTGCGCTTACATTGCAACATAGAAGATATAGTAGAAGTTATTTCGGACGAGGAGGAACAGGTCAATGGCGAATGATAAATTTACCGTAGTCGGTACGAATATAGCAGAAAAGGCAACGATGATCTGGAACGTAGCAGATATGCTTCGTGGTCCGTTCAAGCCTCATGAGTATGGGCTGGTTATTCTTCCTATGACAGTTGTGAAGCGTTTTCACGACTGCCTCATCCCTACCCATCAGGCTGTCCTTGATACATGGGAAAAGGTGAAGAAATTTGCGGTAGTGGACGGTTTCCTTACAAAGGCATCCGGATATCAGTTCTACAATACAAGCAAATTCAACTTTGATTCGCTGCTCGCGGATCCAGAGAATATAGTCCAACATACATTACTCTCCATAAAATGTAGATTTCCGCTGTTGCGGACACCATCATTATGGAGAATTTCCGAACTACTTCAATTAGCTGTCTATATTGGGGTGGCCGTTAGGCCGCACAGCGGCCGCTGAGCTCCGCAACCGTGGCCGCTGGCCACCGCCGTATGCAATTTGCAGTAGAACCTGAAAATTATAAGAAGTCTATGATTTATGAATATGTCGCAGGAAAAAAGGAGGTCTTGTAATGGCTTTTGAAGAATTGTCTCCGAATGCTGAAAAGCTGTTGCAGGAGATTATTGAGCATCGCCTACCAAATGGCTGCTGCGATTCTGAACACTGGAAAAAACGTTTTGAAAATCTATCATTTGATGAAGATGCCAGGATTCGTAGCTTGTTCAAGGAACTTAGAGAACAGGAAATGATCAGTGTTCAATGGGCAGATAACTATCCTTATTTTCTTGTCTTGTTGGATAAGGGCTATTCATACAAAGATAATAAAAAAGCATATACGAAAGAAAAACGAAAACTCAGTCGTCGTGAATATACGAATGGTTGAGGCCCAGTTACCCATTGCGGTAGCTGTTTTTTTTGTTTTCCGACATTCCAATGATGAATGCTCGATGGAGGATCCTGTGAAAAAATTTTTAGAAATTTCTCCGGAGGCTTAATTTTTGCCCTTTCCCGTGATCTACCACTTGAGGGGCAAAAACCTCCGCTCTTTTCTGAAGCAGGATATGGACATGCCGGCCTTCTGGGCATATCTGAAGGATACGCTGGCCGGCAGCGGCATGGTGTTTGACGCGCTGACACCCCGGGAGCTGGCCCAGGTGGAGCAGCTGAAGGCAGAGAAATACGACACCTGGGAGTGGAATTATGGCCGCTCGCCTGAGTTCGGCATGACCTGCAGGCGGTATTGGGACGGCGGCTGCCTGGAAACCGGCGTCTCCGTGGCCCACGGATGCATCACGGATATCCGCTTCAGCGGCGACTTTTTAGCCGTCAGCAGCATGGAGCCCCTGGTGAAGGCGCTGCGGGGCGTGCCCTTCCGCCGGGAGGACGTCCGCCGGGTGCTGGACGGCCAGCCCGTTTCGCAGCTGTTCGGCGCTATCACCGCCGGGCAGGTGCTGGACACCCTGTTCAGATGATTTGCCGCCTACGGGGCTTTTTTGACAAGCTGAGGACATCTATTCTCTGTGAATAGATGCCCTTTTTTGCGCGGGGATGAAAAAACGATTGATATTCTCAAAAATGAGAATATAATAGAATCGTAGAGCAATAAAAGGGGAGGGCACCGTATGGAATTGGCGGAGATCGTCATGAATCCCGTGCGGCAGCGGATCTTTCAGTATCTGCTGCTTCACGAAACCGGCACGGTCAAGGAGATCCGGAAGGCCCTGCCGGATGTTCCCGGCGCCAGCCTGTACCGGCACATGAAGCTGCTGACGGAAAGCGGCATTCTCACGGTGGTGGGGGAGAACCGCATCCGCGGCACGGTGGAGAGCATTTACAGCCTGAACAGAAGCGCCCTGGAGATCGATGACGACGGCACGGTGGTGCAGACCGCGCTGCTGGGCCTCAGCGCCTCCTTTGCCAGATATTTTTCCGGCGGCGGGGCCGACCCCAGGCGGGATATGCTGCTGATGACCACCTGCACCCTGACCCTGACGGATGAGGAATTCACCGGCTTTCTGACGGAGATCAACCAGACGGCCCTGAAGTATATGGACATCGGCGTGAAGGAAGGGAGCCGTCAGCGGCAGATCACGCTGATCTCCTCCCCCACAGACGGGCCGGGGAGCCGGTGAAACGAGAGGAAGGATGAACGATCATGGTAATTGCATTATTCGGAGACAGCTGCACGGGGAAATCCACCATCGCTGCGGCGCTGGCCCCGTCGCTTTCCGCAGAGGTTTTCAGCGGAAGGGACTATCTGAAGCTGGCCAAAAGCGAAAGCATGGCGGCGGCCCTGTTCCAGAAGAAGCTGCGCGGCGAGGAGACGATCCTCTACGTCATTTCCGAAAAGGACCAGCCGGCCCTGCTGCCGGAGGGCTGCGTCCGGGTGCTGGTGACGGCGGGCCTTGCCACCATCAAGGAGCGGTTTGCCGCGCGGATGCACGGGAATCTGCCCGCCCCGGTGGCCGCCATGCTGGAGCGGAAATACGGCCAGTTTGAGACGGAGACCCACGACCTGCGGGTGGATACGGACGCCGTTTCCGCGGAGGAAGCCGCCAACGAAATCCGACTGCTGCTGAATAGAGGAGAACGAGATGCTCAGAATTGAACATTTATCCAAGGCCTACGGCGAGAAAAAAGCCGTGGACGACCTGAACCTGCACATCGCCCCGGGGGAGATTTACGGCTTCATTGGCCACACCCGGGCGGGCAAGACCACCACCCTGAAATCCGTGGCGGGTATCCTGCAATTCGACCAGGGGGAAATCTATGTGGACGGCAAGTCCATCCGGACCCAGCCGCTGGAGTGCAAGCGGACCTTTGCCTATATCCCGGACAATCCCGACCTGTACGACTACATGACCGGCATCAAATATCTGAACTTTGTGGCGGACATCTTCGGCGTCAGCGCCGCCGACCGGCAGGACCGCATCCGCCAATACGCCGGTCTTTTCGAGCTGACGGAGGACCTGGCCCAGCCCATCGCCGCCTATTCCCACGGCATGAAGCAGAAGCTGGCCATTATCTCCGCCTGGCTGCACCGGCCCAGGCTGATCCTCATGGATGAGCCCTTCGTGGGCCTGGACCCCAAGGCGGCCCACCTGCTCAAGGGGATGATGCGCCAGGTCTGCGATGAGGGCGGGGCCATCTTCTTCTCCACCCATGTGCTGGAGGTGGCGGAAAAACTCTGCGATAAGGTGGCCATCATCCAGGGCGGAAGGCTGATCCGCTCCGGCACCATGGAGGAGGTCAAGGGCGACGACTCCCTGGAGGACGTGTTTCTGGAGCTGGAGGGCGAATCATGCTGAAGCTCTTGCTGAAAAAGCAGCTGTTTGAGATTTTCCGGTCCTATTTTTACGACGCCAAGAAGAACAAGGCCCGCTCCCGGCTGGCCACGGCCCTGTATATCGGGCTGTTCGTCCTGCTGATGGCGGGCATCCTGGGCGGCATTTTCACCCTGCTGGCGGTGAAGCTCTGCGGGCCGCTGGCGGCGGCGGGCCTGGATTGGCTCTATTTTGCGCTGACGGGCGGGATCGCCGTGCTGCTGGGAGTCTTCGGCAGCATATTCAACACCTATGCGGGGCTGTACCTGCCCAAGGATAACGACCTGCTGCTGTCCATGCCGGTTCCGGTGTCCAGCCTGGTGGCGGCCCGGCTGTCCGGGGTGTATCTGATGGGCCTGATGTACTCCGCCGTGGTGATCCTTCCGGCGGTGGTCGTCTATTGGGCCACCGTGGGGGTCACGGCGTCCGCCGTTCTGGGCGGACTGGTGCTGACCCTGCTGATTTCCCTGGCGGTGCTGGTGCTCTCCTGCGCTCTGGGCTGGGTGGCGGCAAAAATCAGCCAGAAGCTCCGGAACAAGAGTCTCGTCGTCGTGCTGGCCTCGCTGGTGTTCATCGGCCTGTATTACTTCGTCTATTTCAAGGCTCAGAGCGTCCTTCAGGACCTGCTGGCCAACGCCGGGACCTACGGCGCCCAGATCCGGAGCCGGGCCTATCCCCTGTACCTGTTCGGCAGCGTGGGCACGGGCAGCGGGGCGGCCATGCTGGCGGTCACGGCGGCGGTGGCGGCGCTGTGCGGCCTGATGTGGGTGCTGCTCTCCCGCAGCTTCCTGCATATCGCCACCTCCACCGGGAAAACCGCCCGCCGGACGTACCGGGAGACTGCCCTGCGCCGCCGCAGCGTGGACGGGGCGCTGCTGCACCGGGAGCTGGCGCATTTTGCCGCCAACCCCGCCTATACGCTCAACTGCGGCCTGGGGACCTTCCTGATGCCCATTTGCGCCGCCGCCGTGCTGTGGAAGGGCGGCAGCCTCTTTGCCATGCTGGACGCCCTGTTTGCGGATACCGAGGGCAGCGTCCCGGTGATGCTGTGCGTGCTGCTGTGCGGCCTGGCGTCCATGAATCTCATGACGGCCCCCTCCGTGTCCCTGGAGGGAAAGAGCCTGTGGCTCATGCAGTCGCTTCCGGTGGAGCCGTGGCAGGCCCTTCGGGCGAAGCTGCGGATGCAGGTGCTGCTGACGGTCCCGCCGCTGCTGCTTTGCGCGATGTGCGCGGCCATCGTCTATCCCCTGGGCCTGGTGAGACTTCTGGTCATGGCGGTGTTTGCCGCGTCCTATGCCCTGCTGGGGGCCCTGGCGGGCCTGACCCTGGGGGTCAAAATGCCGGTGCTGACCTGGACCGACCAGCTGATGCCCATCAAGCAAAGCGCGCCGGTGATGCTGACCCTGTTCGGCGGCATGGGCTACACGGTTCTGCTGTTTGCGGGCTTCCTGCTGCTGCCCGGCTGGCGGCTGGGCTTTGCCGGATACGCAGCCTGCTTCGCGGCGGCCAACCTGCTGCTGTGCGCGGTGCTGCACCGGTGGCTGCGGAAAAAGGGCGCGGCGCTGTTTGCCGCCCTGTGACGGGGCCGGTTCCCGGCTTGATTTTTCCGGAGGAATTGCTATAATACCGCTAACTAATACTTGTTAGTGGGGTGCGATGATGAAGCAGGAGGACACGAAGCAGAGAATTCTGGACAAGGCCCTGGAGCTTTTTTCCGCCCGCGGCTATGACGCTGTCAGCGTGGGGGAAATTGCAGAGGCGGTGGGCATCAGGGCTCCCTCGCTCTATAACCATTTTCCGGGCAAGCAGGCGATTTTTGACGCCATTGTGGAGTCCACGGCGGCGCAGTATGAGGCGGACACCGGCAGGCTTGACATCCATGTGCAGAGCGCGTCCCGGGATATCCCGGTTTTTGCGGAGATCACCGAGGACGCGCTTTATGAGAAGGTGCGGCAGATTTTTGCATACTTCCTTCATAATGAGCAGATCAGCCGCTTTCGCCGCATGATGACCATCGAGCAGTTTCGCTCGCCGGAGCTGGCCGCCCTGTATTCCGGGCGCTATGTGGACCGGGTGCTTGCCTATCACGCCGGTATCTTCCGGGCGCTGATGGCGTCCGGCGAGATCGCGGCGGGGGACCCGGACACGCTGGCCATGCTGTGTGTGGCCCCGGTGCTGACCCTGATCGGCATCTGCGACCGTCAGCCGGAGCGGGAGGGCGAGTGCCTGGAAAAGCTGCGGCAGCATGTGACGCTCTTTTTCCGGTTGGTCCGTGGCGGAAACAACCGGGAGATATAGGGATGGAAAGCCAAACCCTCCGGCGGGGCCGGAGGGTTTGGTTTTCCATTGGAAGGGCGTTTGACATTCCTGGGGCCATGTGTTACAATTTGGTTACAAGTATTTATTAAAAGGAGAAGTGTTATGTCTGAGGTTAAAAAGGGCAACGGCCTTGTTTATAAAAATCATCCCCTGCGCCGCGTTGACAACCTGATCTATTACGGCAGTATGGCCGACAAGTATATCGTCCTGCTGCAGATCCTGGACACCAAGAAGGAGCAGGATATGGACGTGGCCACCCGGGTGTCCGTCCAGCTGCAGATGACCGACCCCGACCTGAAGTCCCGGGATCGGGTGGTGAAGAAGTCCGAGAAGGACAGCCTTTACGCCGCCATGGACGTGGGCTGCATCTGGCTGGAGCGCGCCCTGGCCGGCAAGTAAGCCGATTTATCCACACCCGATAAGGAGTCCTGTTCATGAAGCTCAGCCGCAAGGCGGCTGCCGCTGTGCTGGCGGCGGCCCTGACCCTGTCCCTGTGCGTCATTTCCGCGCTGCCCGGCGGGCAGCCCCGGATGGACGCCATGACCTATAACATCGACACCCTGCCTGCCCGGGACCTGCGCCCGGTGGTAGACGGCCCGGAGACGGAGGCGGACTACACGCCCCCGGCCCAGGCCATCCACACCGCCGCCCAGGAGGAAGCAACTGCGGAGGTTTCCGCTGAAGCTCCTGCGCCGGAGGCCCCTGCCCGGGAGAAAACCGAAAGCGCCGCTCCCGCTCAGCCTGCCCAGCCCGCCTCCTCCACGTCCGTTCTGGCCGTGGGCGTCACGGCGGACAGCGTCCGCCTGCGGGCCGCCGCCAACACCGGCAGCGCCATTCTGGCGGAGCTGAACCGGGGCACCGCCGTGTCCGTCCTGGGCCGCCAGGACGGCTGGTACAAGGTGAATTATGACGGAAAAACCGGCTATATGTCTGCGGACTATGTGACGGCCCGGTCCTCTGCCGGTGACCTGCGCTGCGTGGCCCGGGTCATCTCCGACGGGCTGAATCTGCGCAGCGGGGCCGCCGCCTCCGGCGCGGTGCTGGCCACCGTCTCCCGGGGCGAATATGTGGACGTGTCCGGCTTTGAAAACGGCTGGTTCCGGGTGCAGTACAGCGGCAAAACCGGCTATATGTCCGGGGATCACCTGACCCTGGCCGCCGCCCGGCCTGCCGCCCCCGCCCCTGCGCCTGCTGCCCCTGCCTCCGGCACCGGGGCGGAGATCGCCGCCCTGGCCCGGTCCTTTGTGGGCAAGGCCCCCTATGTATACGGCGGCGCAGGCCCCTCCGGCTTCGACTGCTCGGGCTTCACCATGTATATCTATGGCCAGTTCGGCATCCGCCTGCCCCACGGGGCCACGGACCAGATGCGCTACGGCGCCGCCGTGGACCGCAGCCAGCTGCAGCCCGGGGACCTGATCTTCTTCCACGACGACTACTATTCCTCCAGCACCGCCTCCCACTGCGGTATCTATGTGGGCAACGACCAGTTTGTCCACGCCTCTACCTATGGCAGCGGCGGCGTCCTGCTGACGGCGCTGAACGGCAATCCCTACTACTCCGCCCACTATATCGCCGCCCGGCGCATGGGCTGAAACGATGCATATTCAAAACGGTCCCCGCTTCGGCGGGGACCGTTTTTTGTTCTGCTTTCACTTGTCGGCGTCATGGTAGGGGAAATCGTCCAGAAGCATCTGCCGCAGATGACGGCCTGCCGGAGGAAAAAGCCCTTGAAAAAGCCGCGTGTGAAATCACCCTTATATCGCGTTTTTACCTCCCCAATACGGCAAAAAGCTGTGTCAGAAGTGGCACAGCTTTTTGCCGCTTTTTTTGGAAGGAGCGGTACGTTCCGCTCCGTGAGAAGGCCTTGACTTTCAAGGCTGCTTTTTTTATAATCTTTGCATAAGAAAGGCGTGATCTATCGTGAATGCTCAGATAATCTGCATCCTGTTTTCCGTTCTCCTGGTGCCGGTCAACCTGCTCTGCACCCACTGGATGATCCGGGAGGCCGTGCATCTGACCGGGATGACCTATATGGAATTCAAAGAAGCCACCTCCGGCATCAGTGCGTCGTCCGTTAGAAGAAAGCGGAACTGGTGGTACTACGTCCACTTCTTCAACGAGTACAGCGCCAACCCGGAAAAGTCCATCTGCTTTATGCGGATGCACGTGGCGGCGGTCCTCCCCAGCGTGGCGGCCATGTACCTCTTGGCCCGGGTGTATGCCAATCCGGACTGCCTGTCCTTTGCCATGACCGGCAACTGGATTCTGCTTGCCGTCAACCTGGTTCTGGCCGCCGGGGGCGCACTCTACAGGCGAATCCATCCCCTGGACCCCGCTGCGGCGGAGAAGCTCCGGGAAAAGCACCAGACGGAGCGGGCATACAGCCGGGCGCACCTGGGGCAAACGGCGGCTCGCGCCGCCGTGCCGGTGGGCGTCCTTCTGGCGGTCCTGTATATCTTCGGAAGCGGCGCGGCCTCCGGGCGGACGGAGACGCCGGACCCGGTGCATTTTGCGCAGATTCTGCAGGAAAAGGGGTACGAAACGGCGGACGTATCCCTGACCTATGGGCGGATCGACCGGAACAAGCTCACCCAGGCCATCGCCGGGGCAAAGGGCGGCAGTCGGGTGGAGTGCTATCGCTACGCCGACGATAAAACGGTGGACCTGGTGTATAACCAGATATCCTATGAGACGGCCCCGGACCTGGAGCCTAGGGCGCGGGAAAGCCACGAGACCGCCCTCTCGGGCGGCGGCAAGATGTTCACCATAGTGGCGGACGGCGTGTACTATCTGGTGCTGTTCCGGGGTGACACGCTGATTTATGCCTGTTCGCCGGATTCTCTGACGGAGATCAACGAAATTCTGGCGGAGACCGGCTATCTGCGGAGGTAAGGGAACATGAAAGCACTGCCAAAACACTGCCTGCCGCACCATGCGGTGCTCCTGCTGGTCTATCTGTCCGCGCTTTTTCTTACAAGCCGCGCGGCCAACCTGCCTAACCTGTTTTACATGGCCTTCAACGGCCTTGTGCTGGGGCTGAGCGCCGCCTATCTGCGCCGGGACTTTGACACGGACCTCTTCAGGCTGAAGCGGACCGCCGCCAACGTGGTCCGGCAGGTTCTGACGGGACTGGGGCTGGGGTGCCTGCTGGCGATGGTTTTCGCGGGCGTCGCCATGCTGTTCGAGGACATTTCGCTGTTTCCCCGGCTGGGCATACAGAATGCCGCCGGCTTCATCCTGGTGCAGATGATCGTTGCATTGGCTGAGGAGGCGTATTTCAACTACTACCTGTACGATACCCTGATGCGGCTGTTCAGAGGGAAGGCCGTGTGGAGCATGGCGGCTGCGGCCGCGCTGTTTGCCGGGGTACACTGGGCGATGAACGGCAGCGTGAAGCAGGTGGTCATCGCCTTTGCCTTCCGGCTGGCCGCCCTGCTGGTCCGGCAGATAATCCGCCGGGACAACGCCTTTTACGTCTGCGCCGGGATGCACTTTTTCTATAACCTGATGGTATTTTTTGTGATTTCCATCTGATGGAGGAGCACAGACTCCACTGGTACGAAGCATAAGATTCTGTATGATAAGGCTCTGTTTCAGCGGGAAATGGAGGTGCTGATGGAGCGAAGCAAGGAGGCATAGGAATTAAGAATGTGGAGAAAACAAAATAGAAAATTTCCCCTTTACTTCCGGCTCATGGGCTATGTGATGCTGATCGTGGGTATCGGCCTGATCGTGAACGGGATCAAGGACTATGCAGAGCAATCCCGTCAGAACGACTGGCTCACCACGCAGGCAACGGTCACGGATGTCTCCAGCCATGTCGTCCGCTCCCACGGGAGTGGTGACAGAAGCAGTACCTATTACACCCTCGTATACGAGTATACAGTGAATGGGGAAACCTATACCGGCAAATCGGGACAGCTGTCATCGCCCCGTTTGGTGGGGGATGTCATCACCGTGAAATACGACCCGGAGGCGCCGGAGGAGAGCACGACCACCCTCTCTCCCCATACCCGTGATCTGGTGGTTCTTCTGGTTTTGGGAACGGCTATCGCAGTGGCGGGCTTTTTTCTCTCTGGGATGCCGGAGTTGTTTCGCAATCTTCTGCGAAAGAAACACACGGAGGAGCCGAAGGAATCGGTTCCGGAAACCGACACAGGGTTTGATGCAACGGCCATTGCAAAGATCCCGGCGAAGCAGTGGGTTCCCCGGCTTGTGGCTTGGCTTCTTGCGTTCGTCGCCGTTGTCCTTTTCGTGAAATTTTTCCTCACGTCAAATATCGCAAGCCCGGACGAGTTTCGCAATGCCGCCGTGTCTGCCGGGTACGCCGCCGCAGATTCCACGGAGGATCTCCGCGAGAGCTGGGGCGTCGGTTCCCTGCTGAGCCGCTCTGTGTCCGTGTACGAGAGCTCCCTGCGGCTGGATCTATGCAAGATGGATTCCGCAGACAGCTGCCGCCGCTTATATGCCGGCATGACCCTCCCGATTACGGGCGAGGTGACGGAGAGCAACACCCTTTCCCGTCAGGTCTATGCCGTTGACACCCCCACGAATTTTTCGGCGAAGATCTGCATTGGGCAGATGCTGCTCTATGTTTTTACCACGCAGGAGGACAAGGCCGATGTGCTTGCGTTTCTGGAATCTGTGGGCTACTGGGGCAAATAAGAAAGCGGGAAATATACCGCTGAAGACCTACAAATCCTGATGTCAAAGTAAATGGAGGAGCTATGAAGAGGTTCAAGGGCTTTAATCCCGTGCTGTTTGCGGCGGCGGTGATCTTTCTCTGCGTCACGGTCTATAGCCTGGTCAGCAATGTCACTGTCTATGTGCGGCAAAGAGACTGGCCGGTCACCACGGCGACGGTGATCGACGTGGCCGAAAACGGAAAAGAATACAACATCACCTACCAGTACGAGGCCCGGGGCAACGTTTACACCGGGAAGCTGCACCGGGTGCGCTTGCGCTACGGCTTCGGGGAGACCCTGACCGTCCGGTATGACCCCGACGCGCCGGAGAAGTCCGTCCGGCAGGGGGCCATGACCCGCCGGTCGATCCTGACGCAGGCGGGGCTGTCGGTGGTTTTCTGCCTGGTGGGGTACTGCCTGATCCGGCGGGCCCTGCCCCAAAAGGAGCCGGAGGAGAGCGCTCCGGAGCGGCCCGCCCCCAAGACACCGGCCCGAAAATCCCGGCCCGCCGAAGGAACCGTCGGCGCGGCGGAGGTTCGGCAGGCCGAGGACCGGATCTTCCGGGAGGTATGCCAGCTGGTGCGGGACGTCCAGGAAAAGCACCCGTCCGTGGGATACGCGGTGCGGCTGGAGCGGTCCGCCCCGCTGGAGGCGGCGGGCTATGCACCGGCCCGATATGAAGCCTGGCTCATCGTCTCCCTGGCCCGGAAGCGGACGATCCTGGAAAGCGGCCCGGACACCGGGGAGTGGCCCGACGCCCGGGACAGGATCACCCGCATCAGAGGCGGGAAGCTGACGGTTTCCGACGACTATGGCCGGCTTTCCCGGGAGCTGGAGGCCATCACCGCCGACTATGAGGCCGGGCCCGACGCCTATGCCGAGAACAAAGCAGCCTCCGATGAGATGCTGCGGGAGGCCTGCCGGGTGGAGTGGATCGGATAAGCGGCAGAGCAAAAAAAATCCCGGCGCGGGGCACCCGCGCCGGGAGTTGATATTTTCTTGCTGTCAGCTTTTGCCGTGGATTTCCGCGCCGCACTTGGGGCAGGTGATGACGATGCGGCCCTTGCCCCGGGGTACCCGGCACACCGTGCGGCAGTTGGGGCAGGTGAAATACTTGTGCTCCTTGTCCCGGCTGCGGGACAGGGCCTGCCGCAGGGGATAGACCACCTTGTTCATATAAGCCGCATTCTCTGCCCGGCGCTTGGACAGGTTCTTGGAAAACATGCGGAACACCATCCACACAGTCAGCACCATGGCCACCGCCGACAGAATGCTGTAGGCCACCTGGTTCCGGACAAAGAGGTTGACCACGTCCAGAATAATGGCCGCCCAGAGGGTCACGAACCCCAGCTGGTCCATGCCGTTGCGCCCATACATGAACCGGGCCAGGGAGTTGCCAATTTTTTGGAAGAAATTCATACGAGCGCCTCGTTCTGCAAAAAAATGAGGTCCTTCCGGAAAAGGACGCACTTATTCTACAGGAATCTGCCGCAAACGTAAAGCCTTTCTTTGCAAAATTCACAGAATGGACATGATTTTTTCCGCCGCAGACCTCTGGGACCGGGGAATCGGCCCTTTTCCTCGTTGCAATCTGCCGGGGGGATTGGTATAATGTATGTGTATTCTTTTGCCCAATTGAGGGCCGGCGAACCGCCGGCCCCCTATCTGAAAAGCGGCGGCCGGCGTCTCCTGCGGGGCGGGAGGGCTGCGCCGGACTGGCCGGAGAGCTTCCGGTCCCGGGCCGCTTGAGCCATCCTATGCCGTCTGCCGCCGCCCCGTCACCCTGCTGATTGAAAGGACCGATTCTCATGATCAAAATTTCCCCCTCTATCCTGTCCGCGGACTTTGCGTATCTGGCCCGGGACATTCAGGCCATCTCCACCGCGGATTACGTCCACGTGGACGTGATGGACGGCCTGTTCGTGCCCAACATCTCCATCGGCATCCCGGTGGTGAAGTGCATCTGTCCGGTGACGGACCTGCCCCTGGACGTGCATCTGATGATTCAGGAGCCGGTGCGCTATGTGGACCAGTTCTGCGACGCCGGGGCGGACATCGTTACCTGCCATGTGGAGGCCGACACCCAGGAGAACATCCTGGCCGCCATCGACAAAATCCACGCCAAGGGCAAGAAGGCCGGCGTGGTGGTGAAGCCCAGGACCCCGGCCAGCGCCGTGCTGCCCTTTATCGACCGGGTGGAGATGATCCTGGTGATGACGGTGGAGCCGGGCTTCGGCGGCCAGAAGTTCATGGCCGACATGATGCCCAAGGTGCAGGAGATCCGCCGGTACATCGACGCCATGAACCCCGGCTGCGAGCTGGAGGTGGACGGCGGCGTGGACCCCGCTACCTGCAAGATCTGCGTGGCCAGCGGCGCAAACGTCCTGGTGGCCGGGTCCGCCGTGTACAAGGCGGCGGACATTCCCGCCCGTATCCGGGAGCTTCGGGGCTGATGCGGCCCGATTTCACTTGAAAAGGAAGATACTATGGAATTTTTCCCCGCCCCTCTTGAAAATCTGGTGGAGCAGTTTGCCCGGCTGCCGGGCATCGGCTCCAAGTCCGCCCAGCGGCTGGCCTTTCATGTGCTGAACCTGCCCCAGGACCAGGCCCGGGCCTTTGCCGACGCCATTCTGGAGGCCAAGCGCAGCGTGACCCTGTGTCCCGTGTGCCAGAACCTCACCAGCGGGGGCCTGTGCCCCATCTGTGCCTCGCCCAAGCGGGACGAGAGCACCATCTGCGTGGTGGCGGACCCCCGGGACGTGGTGGCCATCGAGCGCAGCCGGGAGTATAACGGCCGGTACCATGTGCTGCACGGGGTGCTGTCCCCCATGAACCACGTGGGCCCCGACGATCTGCAGATCAAGTCCCTGGTGGACCGGGTGGCCCAGGGCGGCATTCAGGAGGTCATCATGGCCACCAATCCCGACACCGAGGGGGAGACCACGGCCATGTACCTGGCAAGGCTCTTAAAGCCCTTCGGGGTAAAGGTTACCCGCCTGGCCTACGGCATCCCCGTGGGCGGCCACCTGGAATTTGCCGACGACGCCACGCTGATGCGTGCCCTGGAAGGCAGGCGGGAGCTATGAAGCGTGTATGCTGCGCCGTGCTGGCGGCGCTTCTGCTGTGCCTTTCCGGCTGCGGCGTTCAATCGGAGCCGGAGCAGCTGAGTCTGTTTGCCATGGACACCTATATGACCCTGGCCACCTACGGAGACAAGGCTTCGGAGGCCCTGGCCGCCTGCGGTCAGGAGCTGAACCGCCTGGACGGGGCCCTGTCCCGGACCCGGGAGGGAAGCGAAATCTATACCCTGAACGCCCAGGGCAGCGCCGACGTGTCCCAGGAGACGGCGGATCTGATTTCCGCCGCCCTGACTCTCAGTCAGGCTACCGGCGGGGCCTTTGACCCCACCGTTGCCCCGCTTGTGACCCTTTGGGGCATCACCACCGACAGCCCCCGGGTGCCGGAGCAGACGGAGATCGACGCCCTGCTCCCCCTGGTGGGGACGGAGCACGTGACCCTGGAGGGTACCCACGTCACCCTGGATGCGGGCTGCGCCATGGACCTGGGCGGCATCGCCAAGGGCTACGCTTCCGACCGGCTGGCGGACATCTTTGCCCAATACGGGGTGGACAGTGCCCTGGTGAGCCTGGGGGGCAACGTGTACGCCCGGGGAACAAAGCCCGGGGGCGCTGCCTGGAGCGTGGCGGTGCAGCACCCGGAGCAGGAGGGCTATGCCGCGATGCTCGCCCTGACCGACGCCTTCGCCGTCACCTCCGGCGGCTATCAGCGGTATTTCACCGGCCCCGACGGAACGGTGTATCAGCATATTCTGGACCCCAAGACCGGCTGGCCGGTGCAGGGGGATCTGCTGTCCGTCACCATTGTGGCGGATAACGGCACCATGGCCGACGCCTATTCCACGGCTCTTTATGTGATGGGCCGGGAGGCCGCCCAGGATTTCTGGCGGCAGAACGGCGGCTTTGATATGGTGCTCATCACAAAGGACGGGCAGGTGCTGTATACCCCCGGCCTGGCGGATAAACTGACGGAAACCGAGGGAAGCGGCTATGCGTATGCGTGCATCGAGCCCTAAGCTCCGGCCCACCTGGTGGGACGGACTGGCGGCGGCCATTGTGGCGGCCCTGGCCATTTTCACGGCGGCGTGGTATTACGGCGGCCTGGCCCGGTCCGGTCCGCTGACTGCCGCCATTGTCCACCGGGGGCAGGTGGTACAGACCGTGGAGCTGGACCGCCTTACAGAGGAGATGACCGTCACCGTGGAAGGAGACTATCACCTGACCATCCTCCTGGACAGAGACGGCGTCCGGGTGGCGGAGAGCGACTGCCCGGGCCAGGACTGCGTCCACACCGGCACCATCACCCGGGCAGGACAGAGCATTGTCTGCCTGCCGGAGCAGGTGGTGGTGCAGCTGTCCGGCGGTGGTGGCGGCGGCCCCGACGCGGTGCTGGGATAGGAGGGGCGGCATGAAGATATCTACCCGCCAGGTGGCCATGTGCGCGATGCTGACGGCCCTGGCTCTGGGCCTGAGCACCTTGGAAAACCTGTTTCCCGTGACGCTGTTCATTCCCCTGCCGGGGGTGAAGCTGGGCCTTGCCAATATCGTCACGGTGTTTGCCCTGTATCAGTTGGGGGCCGCTCCGGCCCTGTGCATTCTGGTGGCCCGGTGCCTGCTGGGCAGTCTCTTTGCCGGCAACGCCTCGGCCCTGCTGTTTTCCCTGCTGGGGGGAACACTGGCCATGCTGGTGATGCTGGCGCTGTCCCGGCTGCCGGGTTTGTCGGTATACGGCGTGTCCATCGGCGGCGCGGCGGGCCACAACATCGGCCAGATGGCGGCGGCCCTAATTACCCTGGGCAACACCGCCGTGCTGGGATATCTGCCGTTTCTGCTGGTGGTGTCCCTGTTCACCGGGGCCCTGACGGGCTTCGTGTCGGCCCTGCTGCTGCGGGCCATCAGCCATGTGAAGCTATCACATTGAAGGAGAGCGGATAAATGGATAAGAAAGACGAGATCATCCTCCAGCAGCTGGACGTGATCCGCTCCATGACGGAGCGGAACCTGCGCAGCGTCAACAGCGATTTCTGGGGCACGCCCCTGTCCCCGGCGGAAAAGCTCGGGGAGAAGGCGGCCCCCAAGACCCCTGATAAGACCCCCGGCAAGGCCCCGGAGAAGAAGTCCGGCGGCCCGGAGCAGCCGTCGGAGGCCCCGGAGCCTCTGCCCAAGGAGGACATGAAGGACCTGCTGGCGGAGCTGGACGGCTACATCGGTCTGCAAACCGTCAAGGAGGAGGTCCACAACCTCATCAACATGGCCTCGGTGTATCAGCTGCGGCGGCAGCACGACCTGCCCACCACGGATATGTCCCTGCACCTGGTGTTCACCGGCAATCCCGGCACCGGCAAGACCATGATGGCCCGGATGATGGCCCGGATCTATCGGAGCCTGGATATTCTGTCCCGGGGCCAACTGGTGGAGGTGGACCGCAGCGGCCTGGTGGCGGGCTATGTGGGCCAGACGGCGCTGAAAACCCAGAAGGTCATTGAAAAGGCTATGGGCGGCGTGCTCTTTATCGACGAGGCCTACGCCCTGAACGGCCGGTCGGAAAACGACTTCGGCCAGGAGGCCATCGACACCATCCTCAAGGCCATGGAGGACCACCGGGACGACCTGGTGGTGATCGTGGCGGGGTACACGGACCTGATGGACCGGTTCATCCACTCCAACCCCGGCCTGGAATCCCGGTTCAACCGCTTCCTGCTGTTTGACGACTATACCACCGACGAGATGGTGGAGATCTTCCGGATGCAGTGCAAAAAGGGCTGCTATCAGCTGACGGAGGAGGCCCGGCCCCTGATCCGGGACTATATCGCCGAGGAATCGGCGGACGACAGCTTCGGCAACGCCCGGGGCGTCCGCAACCTGTTTGAGCACGTTCTGGTGGCCCAGAACAACCGCCTGGCCGCCATGGAAAAGATCACCCGGGAGGACCTGATGACCATCACCGCCGACGACGTCCTCCGGGCCCGGGGAAAGGTGGACTGACATGAAACGACTGACTGCGGGGCTTCTGGCCCTGATGCTGCTGGCGACCCTGCTGCCCGGCTGCGGGAAGAAGGAGCAGTGGAACGTGGATAACTTCTTCCTGTCCGACGACGGAACCACCTATTCCGTCAGCTATCGCCACGACGACGGCACGGAGGAGGTGGTGGCGGAGATGGGCAGCTATCCCCAGCCCCTGACCATCATCGCCGGGAAGCTGTACTATGTCCATGGCGGCAGCATGGTGGCCGTGGACCTGAAGGACCCCACCCAGCGCCAGACCCTGACGGAGCCGGGGCTGTCGGGGCTTTCCATCGGGTTTATCGACGACGGGGCGGTGTACTGCCCTCTGGCCACCGACACGGAGAAGTGCTATCGGGTGGCCCTGGACCTGTCCGAGTGCACCCGGGTGGCCATCCCCCGGGAGCAGCGGCCCACGGACTATGACGCCCTGCTGGACCGGATCTATGCCGCCGTGGGGGCCATCGACAACCGCATGGCCCTGCGGACCCTCCGGGCCCGGTACTCCGAGACCGGCAGCCTGACCTCCCTGGAGATGACGGTCTGGTCCCTCCAGGAGGAGACGTATTCTCTGAACAGTTGGGCCGATGTACATGTATCCGTCCAGCGCAGCGGCAGCGGCTTCACCGTCACCGCCCAGGACCAGCACCGGCCCCTGCCTATGGATTCGGAAACCGTGGCGGCCATGCTGTCGGTGCAGCAGCTTGTCGAGACCGTGAAGACCGTGGACAGCGCGGACCTGTGGACCAGCCAGAAAACCGGCCAGCCCCTGTACTATCAGCTGACCTATCACGCCTCGGAGTATGAGGCCGCCGTGGCGGCAGACGGAGGCGTACCCTGCCTGAACCCCGACGGCTCGGCGGCCCAGCTGCCCCAGGGGAGCCTGCTGGTGCTGGCCCAGTGCTATGACCGGGGCGACGCCAACATCGCCCTTACCGACAGCCAGGGTCTGACCACCGGCGCTCTGCGGGTCATCGTCCCGGCGGCGTAAATACTTTCCCTCTTCCCATTTTCAACGATATGTGGTATACTCTCTGGCGACAGGGACCCGACCTGTCCAAGCGCCGCAAGGCGTTCGTTCGGCCCGGCGGGGCCGTTCTCTAAACAAAACATGGGAGGTACCACATGAAACACAAAAACACGCAAAAGCTGACCCTGGCCGCCATGACGGCGGCCGCCTACGCCGCGCTGTCCCTGCTGGGGGCGGTGTTCGGCCTGACCTTCGGCCCCATCCAGGTGCGCTTCTCCGAGGCGCTGTGCCTGCTGCCGTTCCTGTTCCCGGAAACCGCCTGGGGCCTGGGGGTGGGGTGCCTGATCGCCAACCTGTTCAGCCCCTATGGGGCCCTGGACATCGTGGTGGGATCACTGTCCACCCTGATCGCCGCCCTGCTGACCGCCCGGTGCCGCAGTCCCTGGACCGCAGCCCTGCCGCCGGTGGTGTGCAACATGGTGCTGGTGGGGGCCGTGCTGGCCTATGAGACGGCAGGCACTTCCGCCGCCTTCTGGCCGGCCTATGGGCTCAACGCCCTGACCGTGGGCCTGGGGGAGGCCATCGCCTGCCTGGTGCTGGGGGTGCTGCTGGTGAAGCAGCTGCCGAAAATTCCCTATTTCCGGAACCGGCTTGCGTCATGATTTCAGCTTCTGTAATAAAATAAATGCTGGGGCCGGGCATCAGCCTGGCCCCAGCGTTTATTATGAACCCAGCCTGCACGGGCTATCCGGCGGCGCAGTTGGTTGACGGAAAACCGGGGGTGTGGTACACTGAGGAGACTACTATAAAGCGAGGGATCATCATGGAAGAAACCAGGAGCTTCGGCTATATCTGCCCCAAATGCGGACGGGCGGTCATGGCCCGGCACAGCGCCTTTTCCCTGGCGGCGGCCGCCGCCCATATCGAGTGCCCCTGCGGCCAGTCCGACATGCTCATTGAGACCGACGGCTCCCGCTTCCGCCTGTGGGTGCCCTGCGGCCTGTGCGGCGAAACGCACCAGGCCGAGTGCAGCGCCGACGCGGTGCTGCGGGGCCGGGGCATCGGCCTGGCCTGCCCCAAGACCAGGCAAATCTGCTGCTATGTGGGCCAGGAGGACCAGGTGTCCGCCCAGATGGAGCAGCTGGCCGTCCGGGCCGCCAAGGAGAAGGCGGAGGACCCGGAGGCCTTCACCGACAACATTATTATGTATGAGGTGCTGTCGGAGCTGAAGGACATCGCCGCCCGGGGCGGCATCCGCTGCCGCTGCGGCAGCACCCGCTATGGCATCCAGGTCCACCGGGACTCCGTGGACCTGTGCTGCCAGGACTGCGGCGGCAAGCTGCGTCTGCCCGCCGCCACCGACGAGGATCTGGACCGCCTGTGCTGCCAGATGACCCTGACCATTCCGGGGAGGGCGTGACATGATGGAGCTTCTCTCCCGCTGGTTCATCCGGGACCGGGATAACGTCACGGACCCCCGGGTCCGCCGGGCCTATGGCCAGCTGTGCGGCTTTGTGGGCATCGGGCTGAACATCCTGCTGTTTGCCGGGAAGTTCTTCGCCGGTACCCTCAGCGGCTCCGTGGCCATCACCGCCGACGCCTTCAACAACCTGTCCGACGCCGGGTCCTCGGTGGTGACCCTGCTGGGCTTCCGCCTGGCCGGGAAAAAGCCGGACCCCCAGCACCCCTTCGGCCACGGGCGGCTGGAATATGTCTCGGGCCTGATCGTGGCGGGGCTGATTCTGCTGATGGGCGTGGAGCTGGCCAAGTCCTCGGTGGAGAAAATCCTCCACCCGGCGGCGGTGGATTTCAGCGTCATCGCCCTGGTGATCCTGGCGGTGTCCATCTGTGTGAAGCTGTATATGTGCCTGTATAACCGGCGGATCGGCAAAAAAATCCGCTCCGCCGCCATGGAGGCCACCGCCGCCGACAGCCTGTCCGACACGGCGGCCACCGCCGCCGTGCTGCTGGCCATGCTCATCGCCAAGTGGACCGGCCTGGACATCGACGGCTGGGTGGGCCTGGTGGTGGCGGGCTTCATCCTGTTCTCCGGGGTCAAATCCGCCCGGGAGACCATCAGCCCTTTGCTGGGCCAGCCGCCGGAAAAGGAATTTGTGGACCGGATTCAGGCCATTGTCCTGTCCCATCCGGAGATCCTGGGCCTGCACGACCTGGTGGTCCACGACTACGGCCCCGGCCGGGTGATGGTGTCCCTCCATGCGGAGGTCCCGGCCCACGGGGACCTGCTGGAGCTCCACGACGTGGTGGACAACATCGAAATGGACCTGTCCCGCCAGCTGAACTGCCAGGCGGTGATCCATATGGACCCGGTGGTCACCGACGACGGCCTGACCGGCCCCCTGCGGAGCCGGGTGGCGGAGCTGGTGAAGCAGGTGGACCCCGCCATCACCATCCACGATTTCCGGGTGGTGGCCAGCCCTACCCACACCAATCTGGTGTTTGACGCGGTGGTGCCCTTTGACGAAAAGCTCACCGCCGCCCAGGCGGCGGAGAAAATCCGCGCTCTGGTCCGCACCATGGACGACGGCCGCTACTTCGCCGTAGTGACGGTGGAGAATTCGTACATCTGACCCGGGAAGCGGCTTGCGCAGCCTAAGACATTTCTCTATCACAAAGAAACTGGCGCTTAACGGGCATGACTATGTAAGCCTGGCAAAGGATACCGCCCACCGTCAGTTGGGGACAATACAGGACTATTACGAAACGCCGGAGGACAGCGTAAGAATTGATACGGCAAAAGCGATTGGAAAATTTCTTATCCGCTCTGATGAATCGGAATCTGAATCCCAAGTGACAATCTCACTGGAAGATGAAGATTTTGCAAAAAAAGCTTGAGGAAGTGGCTTCTGATTCAGCCGGAAAACAGATGCTTGAGTTTGCTATTGCTATGTACGAAAAAAATAATTCAGACTAACAGCGGTCATTCTACACAAACCGTACGGAATACCGCTAATCACCCAAAAATTCGGCTACTGTACAAAACCGCTGATTTTACTGTATAATAAAAGCAATACGAAATACACGAACCATGATTCCCTTGCAGCAATAAAAGAGAAAAACCTCTCCAAGCGAAGCTTGATTATTTTTTCTTTTACTGCTCAATAAAAAAGCCGAAAACCCTTGAAAACAAAGGCTTTCGGCGTTATTGCCTGGCGCGCCAAAAGGGATTCGAACCCCCGGCCTTCCCCTTAGGAGTATGGCTTACCATGTGATACACGGTTCGGATGTAACTTCCAATATCA
>ENA-UOIW01000860-UOIW01000860.1-human-gut-metagenome-genome-assembly--contig:-P58-NODE-860-length-20828-cov-9.400087_pt1 | contig 20828 bp, 12 predicted proteins | sample MGYA00242334_ERZ723881 | MGnify/ENA metagenome assembly ERZ723881 | reverse complement strand
GTGCCGGTCACCGGCGCATACGGCCGCACGATGGCCAGCAACTACAACCAGGCGCTGATCCCGGCGGTCGCGGCCGTGTCCGCATCCGGCGCGCACGTGATGCTGCGCCGGCAGACCGTGGACGATCTGCTCGCGCTGGATGTGAGCTGAACCGCCGGCTGTGTCTCCCTTGCCATCGGCTGTTTCCCGTACCGCCGGTTCATTCCGTATCCCCGCCGCCCGGTGCGCATCCGTGCCCGGGCGGCGGAAGTATGAGACGCGTGCCCGGTAAATCGGCGGCGTTCCGTAGGATGGCAGTACACACCCGTCATCGCTAGGGAAGGACACTCGTGGCACAGCATAATGAAGCCCCCATCCGCGTCGGACTGTTGGGCGCGGGCACCGTCGGATCGCAGACCGCGCGCCTGCTGGTGGAACAGCGGGACGAACTCTCCCAGCGCATCGGCCGGGACATCGAACTCGTCGGCGTGGCCTGCCTGGATCCGGACGAGGTCGACTTCCCCTGGATCGACCGGTCGCTGCTGACCAGCGACACCATGGCCGTGGCCACGAACGCCGACATCGTCGTCGAACTGATCGGCGGGCTCGAACCGGCGCGCACCTTCGTGCTGGCCGCCATCGAATCCGGCGCGTCCGTGGTGACCGCCAACAAGGCGCTGCTGGCCAAGTACGGCCCCGAGATCTACCAGGCTGCGGAAGCCAAGGGCGTGGACATCTACTTCGAAGCCGCGGTCGGCGGCGCGATCCCGATCGTGCGCCCGCTGCGCGAATCGCTGGTCGGGGACAAGGTCACCAGCATGCTCGGCATCGTCAACGGCACCACCAACTACATCCTCGACGAGATGACCACCAAGGGCCTCGACTTCGACGTGGCGCTCAAGGACGCGCAGGCCAAGGGGTACGCCGAGGCGGATCCGACCGGCGACATCGAGGGGCATGACGCGGCGAACAAGGCCGCCATCATGGCCACGCTCGGCTTCCACACCAACATCGGCATCGACGACGTGACCGTGGAGGGCATCACCAAGGTCACCGCGGACGACATCGCCGCGGCCACCGCCGAACACAAGGTGGTCAAGCTGCTCGCGGTGGTGGAGAACGGCGAGGCCGGCGTCTCCGCGCGCGTCTACCCGGCGTTGATCGATGAGAACCATCCGCTGGCCTCCGTGCACGGCAGCTTCAACGCCGTGTTCGTCAAGGCCGAGGCCGCCGACGACCTGATGTTCTACGGTCGCGGCGCCGGCGGCGCACCCACCGCCTCCGCCGTGGTCGGCGACGTGGTCACCGTGGCCCGCCACATCGCCCAAGGCTGCACCGGCCCGGCCATCACGTTGTACAACGACCTGCCCAAGGCCCCGATCGAGGCCTCCAAGGCCGCGTTCGCCGTGCGTTTCGTCATCCATGACAAGCCGGGCGTGCTCGCCGCCATCGCGGAGGAGTTCGCCAAGCGCGGCGTGTCGATCAACGGCGTGAACCAGGACCTGAAGCCCACGCTGCACGAGCCAGGCTACTCCGGCGAACTCCAGCAGCTGCGCCTGGTGACCCACCTGACCGACGAGGTCACGCTGCGCGAAACCGTGGAGGCCGTCTGCCGTCTCGACTTCGTGACCGGCGAACCCTCCATCCTGCGCGTCCTGTAACCCACGTCACGGTCGCCCCTCCTGCCGCAAGCCGGCGCAACGATGCGGCAGCGGGGGTAGTCCGGCCGATTCTCGTTTCACCATCGATCCTGGAACCAGCCCACCCCGACCCTCGTAAGGAGCACGTCATGAATCCTGTGACACGTCGCGTACATGTCCGCGTCCCCGCCACCAGCGCGAATCTGGGGTCGGGGTTCGACACGGTCGGTCTGGCGCTGGACTACCACGACGAACTCACCTTCACGCTGAGCGACGATCCGGCGGACACCGATGCGCACGTGAACATCGAGGGGGAGGGCGCGCAGACGCTGCCGCGCGACGAGACCCATCTGGTGGTCTCCACCTTCCGTCGCGCCTGCCGCACCTTCGGCCTGGGGCGGCTCGGCTTCACGCTCGAGGCGCACAACCGCATCCCGCAGGCGCGCGGTATGGGCTCCTCCGCCGAGGCGATCGTGGCCGGCATCGCGGCGGCCGCCGCCTTCGCGCAGGAGGGCGAGCTCAACCGTTCGGCCATCTTCGACCTGGCCGCCACCATCGAAGGACATCCGGACAACGTGGCGCCGGCCGTGTTCGGTGGGCTGACCGTATCCTGGGATTTCTCCACCGCCGAGGGCGTCGGCTCCGTGCCGATTCCCGGCGGCGAACCGCTGCATGGCGGTTTCCACACCGTCAACTATCCGGTGGACCCGGCCATCGCCGCGGCCGTGTTTGTGCCGGACTACGAGCTTTCCACCGAAAAGGCGCGGCAGGCGCTGCCGGCCACGCTGCCCTACCGGGATGCGGTCTACAACGTCTCACGCGTGGGCCTGCTGCCTGCGGCCATGAACCCCGGCGCACTGGCCGCGGCCACCACTTCCTCGGACGGCTCCGACGCCGACGGGGGCATCGCCGCATCCGTCACACCGTCCGCGCTCGCGGCCACGGCGAACACCCTGCTGTACACGGCTACGCAGGACAAGCTGCATCAGCCGTATCGCGCCGCGTTGATGGAACCTTCGTGGAACCTCATCGAACGTTTCCGCTCACATGGGTACGCGGCCGCCGTCTCCGGCGCGGGCCCGTGCGTGCTGGTGCTGCACTACGGCGACGCACGCGGGGCCATCGACGCCATTGCGGCCGAGGACCTGGCCTCCGGCCACTGGCAGGTGCTGCACCTGCCCATCGACACCGCCGGCGTGACCGTGGAACGCGGCTGAACGGATATCCTGGGCGGATCCGGAGTTGGGCGGCGCATCCGCCGATCTCCGGCGATATCCGGCGACCATGCGCACGGCGGTTGCGGTACAGTGGGCGGTATGACGATTCCGCTGATCCTTGCCTCGAAGTCCGTCCCGCGCCGCAATGTGCTGTACTCGGCCGGCGTGTGCCCGACCATCCGCGTCTCGCATGTCGACGAACCGGCCGCGTTGGAGCATGCCGCCGAACAGGCCGGTGTGGGCGTTGACGAGCTGAGCGTGAGACAGCGGGTCATGATCCTGGCCGAGGCCAAGGCCCAGGCCGTATATCAGGCGTACCGGAATGTGGCCGAGGCGGCCGCCGCCGCGACCGGCGAACGCGTGACCGCCTATCCGCTCAAGGCCGCGGGGGTGGGCGATGCGGGTTCGGTTCCCTCATCATCCGATCCGACCGCCGTCCCGACTTCCGCTTCGTCTTCCGCGTCCCCGGCGTCCGGCGTTACAGGCGGCAAAGCCTCCGACATCACCCGCGATTTCTCCGGCGTGGACGTGCCCACAACCGTGGAACCGATTCACACGCCCGCGGATGGCGCCGGCAAGGGCGGTTCCGGCGTCAACGGCACCGATGCCGATGATACCGGCAGCACTGGCGCCAACGGTTCCGGCACCAACAACGCCTCCGCAATCCAAGGCCTGACCACCGCCGCGGTCGGCCCGCTGATCCTGGGCTGCGACTCGATGTTCCTGTTCAACGGCGAATGCCACGGCAAGCCCCACAGCGCGGACGTGGCACGCGAACGGCTCCGGGCCATGCGCGGCCACAGCGGCGAGCTGTGGACCGGCCACTGCCTGATCGACTTCGCCACTGGGCGCGTGGCCCGCGGCGCCAGCCACGCCATCGTGCATTTCAGCGATTACTCCGACCGCGACATCGAACGCTACATCGCCACCGGCGAACCGTTGGAGGTGGCCGGCTCCTTTACGCTGGAAGGCTTCGGCGGCGCGTTCATCGACGGCATCGAGGGCGATCCGCACGGCATCATCGGCCTGAGCCTGCCGTTGGCCCGGCGGCTGGCCGGCGAGCTGGGTGTGGAATGGACGGACCTGTGGAACGTGGCCCGCGGCGATCACGATCCCGCACCCAAAGCCGACGGCGTGACCAGCTCCGCCAGCGGTTCGGTGCCGCCCAAGGAGAACGTGCGTCAGCCGGGCGACGGTTGGATCGACTGCGACTGCGGCCGTCGCCACTGGGGCCTCAACGGCGCCTCCGGCGTGCTGTTGGCCCGCCGCGACGCCGTCACCGGCAAGGTGACGCATGTGGTGATGCAGCATCGCGCGTTGTGGAGCGCCGAAGGCGGCACCTGGGGCATCCCGGGCGGCGCCACGGCGGACGGTGAGAGCGCCATCGAGGGTGCGTTGCGCGAAAGCTACGAGGAGGCGAACATCACCCCCGAGGACATCGAGGTGGTCGGCGCCTACCGGGAGGACCACGGCAACTGGGCGTACACCACCGTGTTCGCGTTCGAGAAACCCGGCCACACGGTCATGCCGCGCGCCAATGACGACGAGAGCATGGAGATCGAGTGGGTGCCGATCGACGAGGTGCCCAACCGCAGGCTGCTGACGGCCATGCGCACCGATTGGCCGCGCTTCCGCGCACGCCTTGACGCCATCGCCGAGGAGCCCGCGCGATGACGGTGGCCAAGGGCAGGGGCGGCAAGCGTCCGTCGATGTTCGAAGTGGCCAAGCTGGCCGGTGTGAGTCATCAGACCGTCTCCCGCGTGATCAACCATTCCCCGGACGTGTCCGAGGTCACGCGCGCCAAGGTGCAGGCCGCCATCGACCGTCTGGGGTACCGTCCGAGCAACTCGGCCCGCGCGCTCGCCTCGCAGCGCTCGCGCACGATCGGCCTGATCGCCGGCGGCCTGCGCTTCTTCGGGCCGATCTCCGCCATCTCCTCGATCGAGACGATGGCCCGCGCCCATGAGCTGTTCATGTCCGTCATGCTGGTGCATGAGGCGTTCTGTTCGCAGAGGGATTTCGAGACGCTGTGCGACACGTTCGACGAGCAGAACGTGGACGCGTTCATCTTCCTGACGCCCACCGACGCCATGTTCTCGGCCGCCTGCCACGCACCGGTGCAGCAGCCGCGCGTGCTGATCACCTCGACGCACGGCGCGGTGGACATCCGCACCGCCATGGCGGCGATCCGTCCCGCGGATCAACGCAAGGTGGCGCTGGTGGGCATCGACCAGTGGGGGGCGATGGCCGAGGTGATGCGGCTGGTCGTGGAATACGGGCATCGTCGTGCGCTGTATTTCGCCGGCCCGCAGGAATGGCGCGACGCGGGCACCCGATTGGCGGCGTGGCGGCAGTTGTGCGCGGAGCATTCCGTGGAGTGCGTGGTCGAGCAGTGCGAGTCCTGGGAGTCGGCCGAGGCGTATACGCGGATGAACCATGTGCTTGAGGATTTCGGCAGTCATGGCGCCGCGTTGCCGTCGCTGGTGGTGACGGCGAATGACAGTCAGGCGGTAGGCGTGATGCGCGCGCTGCACGAGCATCGGCTGCGGATTCCGCAGGATGTGAGCCTGGTGGGCTTCGACGATATGCCTGCGATGGATAACATGCTGCCGCCGTTGACCACGGTGCGCCCCGATTTCGAGCAGTTGGGCGTGGCCGCGATGAAGCAGGTGCTGCATCTGCTGGGCGAGGGGCCGGAGCCGGCGTTCGCGGCGGCTTCGCACGGCGTGGGGCTGGTGCCGGCGAAGGTGATGCTGCGCAGTTCGCTGGGCCCGGCCGCGCACTGACGTCGACGCGGCTTCGTGCGGTTGGCTGGGGAGGCGTGTTGTCATGCAGACATGACGACACGGGGTTGCGGCGCTTGGCAATCGAAATTTACAACGATGAAACAAGACACTCGCCGGGTTGAGATTCGAGGTGTCGGCGCGTATAATCGGCACTACAAATTGTGAGCGCTAACACTGGCCGATGAAGGCGACTGTTAGCGTTCACGAACAACAGTAGTGCAGCGGACGGTACGGGCCGGCCGGGCAGGGTAAGGAGTCCACCACCATGGCAGTAATGCAGAACGATTCCGATCAGGTTGCCGCGATCGCGGAGAAGATCCGCGCGGGCAAGACCTCGCTCGGCATCGAGTTCGGTTCCACGCGAATCAAGGCCGTCCTCATCGACGACACCTACCGCACCATCGCCTCCGGCGATTACGGCTGGGCCAGCCATCTGGAGCACGGCCTGTGGAGCTACACCGTCGAGGAGATCTGGAAGGGCCTGCAGACCGCCTACGCCGAGATGGCCGGCGACGTGGAGGCCGCCTACGGCGAGAAGCTCACCCACATCGGCCACATCGGCTTCTCCGCCATGATGCACGGCTATCTGGCCTTCGACGAGGCCGGCGAACTGCTGGTGCCGTTCCGCACCTGGCAGAACACCAACACCCACGAGGCGCATGAGAAGCTCTCCGAGCTGTTCCAGTACAACATCCCGGAACGCTGGTCCATCGCCCACCTGTACCAGTGCGTGCTCGACAACGAGGAGCATGTCTCCAAGGTCGCCTTTTTCACCACCCTGGCCGGCTACGTGCACTGGAAGCTCACCGGCAGGAAGGTGCTCGGCGTCGGCGACGCCTCCGGCATGTTCCCGATCGACCCGACCACCCGCACATGGGAAGCCGAATTCATCCGCCAGTTCAACGAACTGCCCGAGGTGGCTGCTCAGCCGTGGAAGCTCGAGGACCTGCTGCCCGAACCGCTCGTGGCCGGCACCCCTGCCGGCGAGCTCACCGAGGAGGGCGCCAAACTGCTCGACCCGACCGGCACCCTGCAGCCGGGCATCACGCTGGCCCCGCCGGAAGGCGACGCCGGTACCGGCATGATGGCCACCAACTCCGTGCGCAAGCGCACCGGCAACGTGTCCGCAGGCACCTCCATCTTCGCCACCGTGGTGCTCGAAGGCAAGCTCAAGGCCCTGCACCCGGAGGTCGACCTGGTCACCACCCCGGCCGGCGACCTGGCCGGCATGAGCCACGCCAACAACTTCACCTCCGACCTGAACGCCTGGGTCGGCCTGTTCGGCCAGTTCGCCGAGGCCCTCGGCCATCCGGTCGACGCGGGCACGCTGTACGGCACGCTGTTCCGCGCGGCCATCGCCGACGACGTGGACGCCAACTGCGGCGGCCTGCTCAACTACCCGTTCCGCTCCGGCGAGTTCCTGGCCGGCCTGTCCGAAGGCCGCCCGCTGTTCGCCCGCAAGCCCGAGGCCCGCATGAGCCTTGGCAACTTCATGCGCGCGCAGCTGTTCGGCGCGTTCTCGCCGGTCAAGATCGGCATGGACGTCATGACCAAGGACGAGCACGTCCAGGTCGATTCGCTCGTGGGCCACGGCGGCATCTTCACCACCCCCAAGGTGGCGCAGAAGATCCTCGCCGCCGCGTTCGACACCCCGATCAAGGTCATGGCCACCGCCGCGGAAGGCGGCGCCTGGGGCATGGCCGTGCTCGGCGACTACCTGTGGCACGCCGACGAGGATCTGGCCGACTACCTGGACAACCGCGTGTTCGCGGACGCCGAGTCGGTCACCGAAACCCCGGACGAGAAGGACGTGGAGGGCTTCGAGGACTTCTTCGCCCGCTTCCGCGCAGGCCTGCCGATCGAGCACGCCGCCATCGCGGCGATCCCGCTTGAGGACTGACGCCCCGACCCAAGACCTGATCCAGACCTGATCAATTAGAAAGGAAACACAATATGGCAACATTGGCTGATTACGGTCCCGAAGTTCGGGCCGAAGTCAAGCAGGTGCGCGAGGTCGTCGCGACGCTGCACGACCAGCTCATCAAGTGGAACCTGGTCGTGTGGACCGCGGGCAACGTCTCCCAGCGTCTGCACACCGCCGACCTCATGGTGATCAAGCCCTCCGGCCTGCGCTACGAATACCTGACCCCGAGCTCGATGGTCGTCTGCGACCTCGACGGCAACGTGGTCGACGGCTCCGAGGCCCCGTCCTCCGACACCGCCTCCCACTGCTACATCTACCGCAACATGCCGGACGTGTACGGCGTCGTGCACACGCACTCCACCTACGCCACGGCCTGGGCCGCCACCGGCCAGAACATCCCGTGCGGCCTGACGATGATGGGCGACGAGTTCGGCGGCGAAGTGCCGGTCGGCCCGTTCCGTCTCATCGGCTCCGAGGCCATCGGCGAGGGCGTCGTCGAGACGCTCAAGAAGTACCCGAAGTCTCCGGCCGTCCTCATGCAGAACCATGGCCCGTTCACCATCGGTAAGGACGCCGAGTCCGCCGTCAAGGCCGCCGCCATGACCGAGGAGGTCGCCCACACCATGTGGGCCGCCCGCCAGCTCGGCGACATCATCCCGATTCCGCAGGAGGATATCGACAAGCTTAACGACCGCTACCAGAACGTCTACGGGCAGCACTGACGCGATGGAGCGTCATCCGCACCGCAGCAGGTTCGACGTACCGTTGTACGCCTTCGTCTGCTGCGGCACGGATGCCGCACGCATCGCGCCAGTGCTGCCGGTCGGTCGATAAGGGACGTCAGCACAGCCCCGCGGCGACCGGCCTGATATACGCATCGAAATAAACCAACCAATACAACAAAGGAACATATCACTATGGTTATGGCAAACCCGTTCGAGGGCAAGGAAGTCTGGTTCGGCGTCGGCTCGCAGGACCTGTACGGCGAGGAGGCGCTGCGCCAGGTCGCCGAGCAGTCCACCGAGATCGTCGACTACCTGAACGCCACCGGCGTCATCCCGGTCAAGATCGTCCTCAAGCCCACGCTGAAGTCCTCCGACGGCGTCAAGCAGTTCATGGTCGAGGCCTCGGCCAACCCGAACGTCATCGGCGTGATCACCTGGTGCCACACCTTCTCCCCGGCCAAGATGTGGATCCGCGGCCTGGAAGTGCTCACCAAGCCGATGCTGCAGCTGAACACCCAGCATCACATGGAGATCCCGTGGGAGACCATCGACATGGACTTCATGAACCTGAACCAGGCCGCCCATGGCGACCGTGAGTTCGGCTACATCGTCTCCCGCCTCGGCATCAACCGCAAGATCGTGGTCGGCCACTACACCGACCCCGAGGTGGCCGAGAAGATCGCTACCTGGACCCGCGCCTGCGCCGGCTGGGATGCCTCCAACAACATGAAGGTCATGCGCTGGGGCGACAACATGCGCAACGTGGCCGTGACCGAGGGCGACAAGACCGAGGCCGAGCGCGTGTTCGGCGCCTCGATCAACACCTGGGCCGTCAACGAGCTGGTCGCCGCCTACGAGGCCGTCAAGGACGACCAGGTCAAGGCCATCATCGAGGACTACAAGGCCAAGTACGACGTGGCCCCCGAGCTGCTCGACGCCAAGTACGACTCGCTGTTCATCGCCGCCAAGGAAGAGGCCGCGATGATCAACATGATGAACGCCAACGGCTGCACCGCCGGCGTCGACAACTTCGAGGACCTGGGCGCCCTGCCGCAGCTGCCGGGCGTGGGCCCGCAGCGCTTCCCGTCCGAGTACGGCTTCGGCTTCTCCGCCGAAGGCGACTGGAAGACCGCCGTGCTGGTGCGCATCGGCGCCGTGATGGGCTACGGCCTGGACGGCGGCGCCTCCCTGATGGAGGACTACTCCTACAACTTCGTGCCCGGCCATGAGATGAACATGGGCGCGCACATGCTGGAGGTCTCCCCGGCCATCGGCACCATCGCCAAGCCGCGTCTTGAGATCCATCCGCTCGGCATCGGCGGCAAGGCCGATCCGGTGCGTCTGGTGTTCACCGCCGCCCCGAAGAAGGATGCGGTCGTGGTTTCGATGGCCGACATGCGCGAGCGCTTCCGCCGGCTGATGAACGCGGTCGACGAGGTCGAGCCGGAAGGCTCCCTGAAGGCCCTGCCGTGCGCCCGCGCCCTGTGGCAGCCGCGCCCGAGCCTCAAGGATTCGGCCGAGTGCTGGCTGCGCGCCGGCGGCTCGCACCACACCTGCATGACCACCTCCGTCGGTCGTGAGGCATGGGAGGACTTCGCCCGCATGGCCGGTGTCGAGCTGGCCGTCATCGACGAGAACACCACCCCGCGCCAGTTCGAGCGCGAGCTCGAGCTCAGCGAGATGGTGCACCGTCTGAACAACCGCCACTGAGCGGCGGAATACGCATCGCCGTCCGGCTGTCATCCCTCAGCCGGACGGCTTTTCGGACTCTGACACATTTGTGACTCTGATGCAACTGAGGAACGTTGGAAAATCAACGTTTTCGTGAATAGATCACGGTCGCGATGTGTCAGGGTCCGGAGAAGCCGGGCGTGTTCGGGAAGGTGACCTCCCAGACACGCCCGATCAGCGCCCGCCGTAGATCTCGTGGGCGATCACGTCGGCGAAGACCGTGTTCACCTTCGGACGCACCACCTTGAGCGACGGGGTCAGACAGCCGTTGTCCTGCGAGAACTGCGTATCCAGGATCGCGAACTTGCGCACCGACTCGGCGCGCGAGACCATCGCGTTCGCCTTGTCCACATACTCCTGCACCAGATCGCGTACGACCGGCAACTCCGCCGCCTCGGCCAGCGGCAGATCCGCCGGCAGGCCCTGCGCGGGCAGCCACGAGGCCAGCCCCTCCGGGTCGAGCGTGATCAGCGCCGCAATGAACGGCCGCCCGTCGCCCACCACCACGGCATGCTCCACAATCGGGCAGTCCATCATCGTGTGCTCCATCGGAATCGGTGACACGTTCTTGCCGCCGGCGGTGATGATGATGTCCTTCTTGCGCCCGGTGATTGTGATGCGCCCCTCGTCGTCGATCGACCCGAGGTCACCGGTCCTGAACCAGCCGTCCTCGGTGAACACCTCGGCCGTCTTATCGGGCAGGTTGTGGTAGCCGCGGAACACGTTCGCGCCCTTGAGCTGCAGCTCGCCTTCCTCCGAGATGCGCGCCGAGCAGCCCGGAGCCGGCTGGCCGACCGTGCCGATCACGTTGTCGTCCACACGGCACACGGTGAACGGCGCCGCCGTCTCCGTCAGACCGTAGCCCTGGATCATCGGCAGTCCGATGCCACAGTAGAAATGCGCCAGATCGGCGTTCAACGGCGCGCCGCCGCAGGCCACATACCGGATGTTCGGGCCGAGCGCGCCGCGCACCGTGCGGTACACCGACGCCTCGTACCCCAGATGCTCCGCCACCTGCTTGGGCGTGGGCCTGATGCCCGCCTGCTGCATCCGCGACCAGGCGCGCGCCGATTCGGCGGCCTTGAGGAACACGCGCCCCTTGAACCCCATGCCGGCCTTGCGCGAGGCCGCGTTGTACACCTTCTCGAACACGCGCGGCACACCCAGCAGATAGGTCGGCTTGAACGAGCGCAGGTCCGGCAGCAGCGATTTGGTGTCCGGCAGGAAGCCGACCACGCCGTCATCCGACCCGATCGAGCAGTATTCGATGAACCGTGCGAAGCAGTGCGCCAGCGGCAGGAACAGTAGCAGACGGGGATGGTCGTCCCAGATGACTTCCGGCAGGCATGCGAACCCGGCGCGCACGATGCTCAGGAAGTTGCGATGCGTCAGCTCCGCGCCCTTCGGCGTGCCCGTGGACCCGGACGTGTACACGATCGTGGCCAGGTCGTCCGCGCCCACCGACGCGATCCGCACCTCCAGCTCCTCGTCCGAAACGGCGACGCCCAGGCCTTCGAGCGCGCCGAGCGCGTTGCCGTCGAGCATGAGGATGCGCTGCAGCGTCGGGCAGTTGTCGATCACCGAGTCCAGGCGGTCGTAGCGCTCGCGGTTGTCCGTGATGGCGAGCTTGACCGTGGAATCGTTGATGATGCGTTCGGCCTGCGGGGCGGAGTCCGTGTCATAGATCGGCACGTTCACCGCGCCGATCGCGGCCAGTGCGAAGTCGAGCACACCCCATTCCCAGCGGGTGGGGGAGAAGATGGAGACCGCGTCGCCCTTGCGGATGCCGAAGGCGATGAAGCCCTTGGCGGCGGCCAGCACCATGCGATGGAATTCGCCGGTGGTGATCTGCTCCCAGCGGCCGGGGCCTGCTTTGCGCGTGGCGATGACCGTGTCCTCGCCGGTGCGTTCGATGCGCTGGGTGAGCAGGGAGTACAGGGTTTCGTTGCTGCGGACCTCGATGGATCCGGGGGTGGTGTATTCGGTGAGCATGTATGGTCCTTGATGATGGTGTGTTGTGTGGTCGCGGCGGGCCCGCCTGTCGCATAATCCCGCTGTTGCAGCCGGGACACGCGGCGTGGCTGCGATGCCGCGTCGGAGCGATAGGCATGGTTGCGTGAAATGTTGCGTTATATATCCCATGTTACGCGACCGTAACCAGGATGGTTTGGCACGGAACGACAGTTTTCCCGCGTTTCTTTGGACGTTCCCGACAAAGGGACCGGGAACGTCCGGACCATGACGCGATGCGTCCGCCGCGTTCGGCGGATGTCGGATACGCGGATGCCGAATGCATCGTCGGGGGCGCCGGAGCATGTGTCCGATGGGGGAAACTGGGGCTGGCGCGTGCCCGCCGATTCCGTTAGGGTGGCAAGGAGTTGCAGAAATGAGGTGCGCAGTGTTCGACAAACGCCTGTTTTCCCTGACCCCGGGTATCGGCAAGCTGGTGGCCGCCAAAGTGGTGGCCCTGTGGCTGTCGCTGCTGGCCGACGTGCTGTTCGCGTTCATGATGGCAAACCTGCTGGTCAGCGTGCTGCAGTGTGCGATCTGGACGGCCCAGGGGCTGGACGTGGTCATGCCGACGACCAACCTGCTGTTGGCGTTGCTGGTGCTGCTGACGGTCTGCGTGGTCAAGTACCTGACGTCACGCTCCGCCGCATCCTTCGGCACCGAGGCGGCCGAACGCGTGAAGCTGGCGCTGCGCGAACGCCTCTACCGCAAGATGCTGGCGATGGGTCCGTCGTACGTCTCGCGCGTGCGCACGGCCGACGTGGTGCAGTCCGCGGGCGAGGGCATCGACCAGATCCAGAGCTTCTTCGAACTGTTCCTGCCGCAGCTGTTCTACGCGGTGCTGGCACCGGTGACGCTGTTCGCGGTGCTGATGCCGGTGAACATCCCCGCAGCCGTGGTGCTGCTGGCGTGCGCCCCGCTGATCGTGCTGGTGGTGGGCGTGGTGGCGATGAGCGCCGCCCGCGCGTTCAAGCGGTATTGGGGCAAATATACGGATATGGGCGCCGCGTTCCTGGACAATATGCAGGGATTGGAGACGCTGAAGGCGTTCGACGCCGACGATCGTGCCGCCGCCGATATGGATGAGAAGGCCGAGGCGTTCCGCCGGATGACGATGCGGGTGCTGCAGATCCAGTTGCGCTCGCTGACCGCCATGGACGCCGTGGCCTACGGCGGCACCGCGGCCGGTATCGGTGTGGCGGTCTGGCAGTTCCTCGTCGGCGGCGTGGACATGGCGGGGGCGATGATTGTGGTGTTCCTCTCCGCCAGCTTCTTCCTGCCGCTGCGCCAGTTGGGATCGTATTTCCACGTGGCGATGAACGGCATGACGTCCACGAAGCGGATCTTCGCGCTGCTGGACGCTCCCGAGCCGGCCCGCGGCGATGCCGCCCTGCCCGGCGGCGGTCGTGACTTGACCGTGACCTTCAACGCCGTGGCCTACCGCTACGCCGATACCGCCAATTGCGCAGATACGGACTCTGACACATCTCAGGTTCCCCTCTCCTCTGGCGAGCCCACCGGTACGGACTCTGACACATCAGCCACGGCCACTGCGCTCCCTGCCCCCGCACTGACGGACGTCTCATTCACCGCCCGCCCGGGCACGCTGACCGCCATTGTCGGCGAATCCGGCTCCGGCAAGTCGACGACCGCCGCGTTGCTGGCCGGCACGCTGGCCGGATACGAGGGGTCGATCACGCTGTCTGCAGGCGCGGCGATTAACGGCGCGACTCCTGATCCCGCGGAGCTGGATGCGATCGATCTGCAGTCCGTGGAACTGCACGATCTGAGCGTGGACGCGATGACCTCCGCGGTGTCCCTGGTCTCATCGCGCAGCCACCTGTTCGCCGGCACACTGCGCGAGAACCTGCTGATGGCCGCCCCCGAAGCCGCCGACGACGAACTGTGGGCCGCGCTGGAACTGACGCATATCGCCGACTTCGTGCGCGAGCAGCCCGGGGGATTGGATATGCCGATCGCCCCCGATGCGGCGAACCTGTCCGGCGGACAGCGCCAACGCTTGGCCATCGCCCGTGCGCTGCTGCGCAACACCCCGATCTACGTCTTCGATGAGGCCACCAGCAGCGTGGACGCCGAGAGCGAGGCCGTGATCCTGGACACGATCCGCGAACTGGCGCAGTCCGCCACCGTGATCATGATCACGCACCGCATGGCGAACGCCGTGACCGCCGACCAGGTGGTGGTGTTCGACCACGGTCGGGTGGCCGAAACCGGCACGCACGCGGCGCTGATGGCGCGTGGCGGCGTGTACGCCGACCTGTTCCGCGCACAGCAGGTCATCGAGCATGTCAGGCACCGGTCCATTGCCGGCGCGTCGGTCGCGTCTGCCGAAATCGGTCCGGTTGGGGTTATCGGGACGCCCGCATCGGAATCCGTTACCGGTTCGGCTTTGGAGCATCCATGCGGTGAGGCCGAACCTGCCCCGTCTGCGTCCGGCGTTACGTCCGGCAAGGCCGACGCAGCCGACGGCACCGGCGCGCTGATCCGCCGCCTGCTGCACGAGGTCGGTCCGCTGCGTCCCACGATGATCGCCGCCTGCGCGTTCGGCACACTCGGCCACCTGGCCGCCACCTTCCTGCCTGTGTTCGGCGTGATTGCCCTGTTCGCCACGCTGGAGGAACCGGTGTGGGGCGTGAGCATGACTGCTGGATTCGCGGCGATGGCGGTGTGCGCCGTCATCCGTGGACTGATGCGGTATGCCGAGCAGTATATGAACCACAATGTGGCGTTCAAGCTGCTCGCGCTGTTCCGGTCGAAGGCGTTCGCCGCCATGCGTCGTCTGGCGCCGGCCAAACTGGACGGGCGCGGCAAGGGCGACCTGATCGCCCTGATCACCACCGACGTGGAACTGCTGGAGATCTTCTTCGCGCACACCATCTCGCCGGTGGTCATCGCCATCGTGACCACGGTGGCGTTCGCCGTGGCGCTCGCGTTCCTCAACCCGTGGTTCGTGCCGCTGCTGATTGTCATGCATCTGCTGGTCGGCGTGGCGCTGCCGCGCCTGTTCGCGACCGGCGTGCGGTATCTGGGGCCGAATATTCGCCGCGACGCCGCCTCGCTTGATGACACGATGCTGGACGACATGCGCGGCCTGGACGAGATCATCCGCTTCGGCGCGGGCGAACGGCGTCTGGGCTCGATTCTGGAGCAGTCGCGTGAACTGTGGCATCAACGGGTCAAGCTGAGCCTGAACAACGGCCGATTCGGCGGCATCGGCGGGGTGATGGTGGTGCTGGCCACCGCGCTCGCCGGGGCGTTGGCCCTGGTACTGGCCTGGTATGGGCTGGCCGATGTGGATGGGGTCGGTGAGTTGTTCGCCGCCGTGGTGCTGATCGCCAGCTCCTTCGGCCCGACGCTGGCATTGAGCGCATTGCCGGCGAGCCTGACCCAGACCTTCGCCTCCGCGCGGCGACTGTTCGCGATTATGGACGAGGTTCCGGCCGTGAAGGAAACCGGCACGTTGACGCCGGCGTACAGCGGCATGGCCTTGGATCATGTGAGTTTCGCGTATCCCGATCAGATGGTGGGACATGGCTCCAACCCCAATGCCGACCTTGACCAGGGCGCAAGCGGAACGACACGGCATGCGGAGGAGGACCATGCGACTGGCGTGTTTACGGATCTGTCGCTGGAGATTCCCGCGCACGGCATCCTCGGCGTGCAGGGGCCGTCCGGGCGCGGCAAGTCCACGATGCTCAAACTGCTGATGCGGTACTGGGATCCGCAATCCGGCCTTGTGACGATGTCCGGCGAGGACCTGCGAACGGTGGATGCGCATCATCGCCGGCGCGTGCAGACCATGCTCGCACAGGAGACCCACCTGTTCGACGGCACGATCCGAGAGAATCTGCGCCTGGCCAACCAGGAAGCCGATGACGAGATGATGCGCGGGGCGCTTACAAAGGCATCGGCGTTGCGGCTGGTTGAATCACTGCCGGATGGCCTGGACACCCAGGTGGGTGAGTTGGGCGGACGCCTGTCCGAGGGCGAACGCCAGCGCATCGGTCTGGCCCGCGTGTTCCTGCGTCATGCCGACCTGGTGCTGCTGGACGAACCCACCAGTCGCCTTGATGCCTTCAACGAGGCTGTGATTCTGCAGTCCATCAACGAGCTGGCGAGCGAACCGCGCGGGGGTGATGGCGCCGGGCAAGGCGTGGCCATTGTACTGGTCTCCCACCGCGATTCCACGATGCGCGTGGCCGACACGGTGATTCGCGTATAGAGGGCGTGACACATCAAAGTTGCGGTTGAGGCGGCGGGTCGAGCAGGCTCGCCGCAAGGGTGGTTCGCACTACCTCAAGGTTGCTGTTAAGGATGACAGGAAAATCAAGGGGTCCGGAATTTATCCTTGAGGTAGTGCGAACCGCTTCTCTGTTAGGGCCCGAGCTATATTGCTATGTATAAGTGTTTGACATGTTGAACCGACAAGGAGTCCCCATGAGCGAGCAGCCCACGTCCCCTGTTCCGATGATTCGCCTGCACGACGGCACCGAGATTCCGCAGGTGGGTCTGGGCGTGCTGCGCATTGACGACGAGGGCGTGACTCCGGTGGTCGAATCGGCGCTCGCCGCCGGATACCGGCATATCGACGGCGCGGCCGGCTACAACAATGAGGGCGGCGTGGGCCGTGCGTTGGTGAACGCCGGCTACGCCACGGGGGAGCGTCGCCGCGATCTGTGGGTCACCACCAAGCTACGCGACTCCGAGCAGGGGTATGACAGCGCGCTGAAGGCGTTCGACCGCCAGATCGGCCTGCTGCAGCTCGAGTATGTGGACATGTACATGATCCACTGGCCCACGCCGTTCGACTGGCGCTCCAGCGAGACTTGGAAGGCGTTCGCGCGTCTGCGCGAGGAGGGGCGCGTGCGCACGCTGGGCGTGTGCAACTTCCTGCCCGAGCATTTGGAACGTCTGCATGAGGAAACCGGCGAGTGGCCGACCGTGAACCAGATCGAGCTGCACCCCACCTGGCAGCAGCGTGAGGTCACCGCGTTCTGCCGGGAGCATGGCATCGCCGTGGAGGCGTACTCGCCGATGGCACGCGGCGCCGACCTGAACGCCGGGAACGGCACCGTCGAACGCATCGCCGCCGCCCATGGCGTCAGCCCCGCGCAGGTCATCCTGCGTTGGCACATCGAGAACGGCACGATCATCATCCCCAAGTCGGTGCATGCCGAGCGCCAGCGCGAGAACCTCGACCTGTTCGGCTTCGAGCTCACCCCTGAGGAGCATGCCGCCATCGACGCGTTGGACGGCCCCACTCGCGCCGGCCACGACCCCCTCACCTTCTCCTACGCGTGATGGGTGCGCGTGACCTTCGGGATGCCGTTGCCGTTAATGATCTCGCGATTCCAGCGGGCGCTGATAGTCGCTGGAATATCGCCGAACATGCGGTAAGTCGATTCCGTTGAAGAGATTCCAAGGATTGACCATGGTCTCACGCATACGTGTTCGTTAAATCATTGTTTGATCATGCGTTGTTTCGATTACTTCTTCGCGTCAATTAGTCTACTTACGAGTAGTCTACTTGCGAGTAGATTACTCGCGGCCCGCCGTTTGGGTATAGTGGGGCAGTATGTCTCGCAATCATCGTCGCCCTTCTCGCCGCGACCAGTCCGAATTCACTCGTAACACCGCGCGGTATGTCAACAAGCGGTTCAACGTGTCAAATCCGTTCGAGCGCGTGCTGATCCTGCTGGTCATCGCCGTCGTGGTGGGTGTCATGGTCGGCGTGGTGCTGCCGAAGATCAGCCCCGAGGTGGGGGAGCTGACCGGCGAGTATGCGGCATCCGGCCCTGCGGCGGACGTGCTGGAGACGCTTCGCGTGGATGACGCGCAGAGCAAGGATGGCTATGACCGCGACCTGTTCGGCTACCGCGAAGCCGACGACGATGGCGACGGCTGCGACGTACGCGACGAGGTGCTGGCCCGCGATCTGGAGGATGTGACGTTCACGACTCCCGGCGGCTGCCAAGTGCAGTCCGGCGTGCTGCATGACCTGTACACCGGCAAGACGATCGATTTCGTGCGTGGTCCGCAGACCAGCAGCGCCGTGCAGATCGAGCATGTGGTGGCGTTGGAGAACGCCTGGCAGTCGGGCGCGCGTGATTGGGATACCGCCAAGCGGTACAAGTTAGGCAACGACGTGTACAACCTGCTGGCCGCCGACGGTGAGGCGAACAGTGAGAAGGGGTCGGCGTCCGCCGCCTACTGGCTGCCGACCAACGCCGACTTCCGTTGTGAGTATGTGGCCCGGCAGATCGGGGTGAAGGACAAATACGACCTGAGCGTGACCACCAAGGAGAAGCAGGCGATGCTGTCCGTGCTCCGCTCCTGCCCCGGTCAGGAGGTGCCGGCCGAGTAGCCGTGCCGTGGATTCTGGGGCTGTGCCTATGTTGCGGGATTGAGCCCTGTAAGCTGTTCCCGAATCGTAGTTGGTGGCGTTGGACCGGGGCTGCGGCTGTGTTATCGAATGTCCCCACCTTTTCTGCCTACCGTGTGGTTTTTCAGCTGTTAACGAGTATGCGCCAAATTGCCGTTTTGTGCAGGATTCTCTATGATTTGACTTCTCAACTGTTGACTTTTGGCCGTAAGGTTACGCAGGGGTCTCAACAGTCTCGGTTTTCAACTCTTGAATTATGCGCGCAATATGGTCGTCCAGCGCAAAGTTATCTACGGTTCGACTTTTGAACTGTTGGATTGTGCGCGTGAAGTGGCTGTTTAACGCAAAGTTTTCTACAGCGTTTACTCCTCGACTGTTGGCAAGCTGACACCAAACCCATTGTTTTCGCATGGTATTCTACAGCTGCACTTTTCAACTGTTGATTTTGCTGTGTAACGGTTCGAGTCTGCACAAGGTCATCTACACTCTCAATGTTCAACAATTGTTTTTCGGTCAGAGGTCTGGGTCGGTGTACTGTTCACAGTATCTGTGGGGCAACTGTTGATAATCAAGTGCAAGGCAGAAGGGAATTGTGGCGGTGATGACTTGGGGCGCGTCGAAGCTTGTACTGAGTTGGACAGAGATTCGTGAATATGTTGGTGCCATGCTCGAGACGAAGCTACAGAGTCGTTGTGACATATGGAGCCGGCATCATGGAGCCGCTTCTTCCTCCCTGATTTGACACTGTGGTATACCGGTGTACTATTGCAGTAGGTACACAGCTGTACCACTTGAAAATCAAGGTTGCCGTTTAGGGCTGAACGGCAATGCAGGAAGGAGAACACCGATGAAGAAAACATCTTTCGGGCTGAAGGCGATTACCGCCGGAACCGCCGTGATGGCGGTGCTGGCGATGGGCGCGTGCGGTGGCGACGACAAGCCTACGCAGTCTGCTGACGGTGAGCTCAGCGGTGAGCTGTCCGTCTGGGGCTGGGGCAACGGCATGAAGGAACTGGCTGAGGCGTTCGAAGCGGCCAACCCGGGGGTGACCGTGAACTATGCTGCACAGAGCAATGCGTCAGATGCCGCGATGAAGTTAACCAACGCGCTTACTGCTGGTAAGGGTGCGCCGGACGTATGCATGCTGGAGGATGCTATGGTCAGCCAATTCGCGGTTCAGGAAGGCATTATCGAACTCGACCAGTTCGGTGCCCAGGACTACGCCGATGATTTCGTGGCCGGACCATGGGGCAAACTGCAGGTTAACGGTAAGGCGTACGGCATGCCACTGGATTCCGCGCCAGAGGTGCTGTATTACAACAAGGCCGTGTTCGATAAGGCCGGCGTGACCGAAGCTCCGACCACGTGGGACGAGTACTATGAGGCGGCCAAGAAGATCCGTGAGCTGGGTGAGGATTATTACATCACGAACAATGCGGGATTCCAGCCGTTCACCGCGCAGGCATGGCAGGCCGGCGGCCATATGTGGACCGTCGACGGCGAGAAGCTGACCATCGATATGACTAAGAGCGAGGGTATGCAGCGCTACATCGACTTCACACAGAAGCTGATCGATGAGGATCTGATTAACGTCCGCATCAACGCGTGGTCTGATGATTGGAACCGAAGCTTGAATGACGGCACACTCGCCTCGTTGACTATCGGCGCCTGGATGGCCACCAATTTGAAATCCAGTGCCCCGGAGCAGTCCGGTAACTGGCGTGTCGCTCCGCTGCCGAAGTGGACCGATGGCGGTGAGAACGGTTCTGAGGATGGCGGATCCTCGTTCACGATCACGGCACAGGCCAAGGACACCGACTTGGCATGGGCGTTCGTGGAGTATGCCACGCACGGCGAGGGCGCGCAGGTGCTCACCAATGAAGGCGGCCAGTTCCCATCCTTGAAGTCGATTCTCAACAGTGATGAGTTTATCAACGCGGACGACGAGTACTTCGGAGATCAGAAGATCAATCAAGTACTGGTGGATGCCGCCAACCAGGACATCACCCAGTTCCAGTACCTTCCGTATACCCAGTATGCGACCACGATCTACCCGGATTTCACCGGTCCGGCGTATATGGGTGAGGTCAGGCTTGAGGATGCGCTTCAAGATTACGGCGAGGCCTTGGCCGAGTACGGCGAACAGCAGGGGTATACGGTCACTCTGAAGTAACACATACGGTCATATGAGGCCGCGGGCTCGTTCCCGGCCAGGCGGGCATGCGATATGCCCATGGCCGTGTAGGACGCTGTTGTCCGCGGTCTCGTATGACCGTCTGAAAGAGCAGTGCGCAATGCAGTGGGAGGATTCGGTATGGCGGGGAACCATAGTATCCAAGTCGCGGCGCCGGTTTCGGCGGGTGTGCGGGTGAATAGGCATAAGCCTGATTGGCGTGGTTGGAAGTTCATGTGG
>ENA-UOIW01000853-UOIW01000853.1-human-gut-metagenome-genome-assembly--contig:-P58-NODE-853-length-20957-cov-10.372739_pt1 | contig 20957 bp, 29 predicted proteins | sample MGYA00242334_ERZ723881 | MGnify/ENA metagenome assembly ERZ723881 | reverse complement strand
ATAAAAAAATATTGCGCTCGAGCTGATTAGCTCTTACGCAATAAATAATAAACGGCGCCAGGGCAAATGTCAAGTAATTTTTGCGAAAAAGCTATAAAAAAATATAATTCGTAATAAAGCACTCAAATTACAGCGCCGAAGGCTTCTTTAAATCGTTCGGCTGCGGAGGAAAAGCCGAGTATTTCACGAGGGTATGTATTTATCCACCGCTCGACTTCTTTGACCTCGGCCGCCGTCACTTTTCCGAAGTCCGTTCCTTTCGGGAAGCGTCGGCGTATCATTCTGTTTATGTTCTCGTTCGTCCCGCGTTCGCAAGCCGTGTATGGATGGCAGAAGTAAACCGTCGTCCTACGTTTATTCCCCTTGCGCACGCTGCGCTCGATACCAGCCCAATTTGCAAACTCGGAGCCATTGTCGCACGTTATCGTTTTGAATATCTCGGGGAAGCTGTCCCCGAGCTTTCGTTCGAGCCGGTCGAGGGCGCGAATGACGGTGATAGACCGCCCGTCCCTTAGTTTCATGATGATCTCGTCTCGGGTTACCCGCTCCGAGAGTACGAGAAGTCTCGCCTTTGTGCCCGCCTTCCCGAGGACACTGTCCATTTCCCAATGCCCCGGCTCTTTGCGCTCGGCGACTTTGGGGTCACGCTTGTCTATACTTCGGCCGCGTGGCTCTTTCAGCACTTTCACTTTGTTGTACGCCCGTTTCCGCTCCCCTTTTTCCGGGAGGTCTTTGTTCGTGATATTCGGAAAGATATTACCGTCCTCGATGTACTTGTATATCGTGGCACGGCAGAATGTGACGCCAAAATGAGCGCACTCGTCCGTACGCAGTAGAGCGCACACGGCCGCGGGAGAGTATTTATCGTTTCGGATTTTATTCTCTATGAATTCCGCTACTGCGTAATTGGAGCCGATTTTGAGCGGCGCGCCCTTTGCCGTGGCGTTGAGCTCGCGGGCGGCCTCGGCCTTGTCCGCGCTGTACCGGCGCTCGTAGACGTATTCGGTCGTGAGGTGCATATACTCGCCGCGGCGGAGCTCCCGGTATATCGTGGAGACGTGACACCCGACAAGCTCGGCGATCTCCCGCGGCTTGTGCCCCGCTCTGGTTAGAGCCTCGATTTTGATGCGGTCGGCTTTGCTGAGCTGCTTGTACTTCGCGCGCATATGTAAACCTCCAAAAAAGCGAGGGCGAATAACCGCCCCCGCTGCTCATGAATTAAGGAATTCTTCTATGGCTTTCTTGATTATCTGCGCTTGCGGCACCCCCTCGGCGGCGCACTTTTGCTTGAAGGCTGCCGCCGTCTCTTTGGGTACGCTCGCAGATATAAGCGTGTAGGTCTTTTCGTTGTACCGGCGCTTGACCGCCGTCGACGTTTTAGTCTTCCTTTTTGTCTCGGTCGTCTCCATGACGTCGGAGCCCCCTTATGCTTAGGATTATCGCTACTATCGAGAGCGTAATGCTTATGCCGCACAGCACATATATAGCCGTGTTCATGTGTTTGACATTGAGCGGAGTGTATGATATTCTTTATGCAGGGGAGGGAGTTTCCCTCCCCCTTGAATTCACTCGGTTAGCTTTTCTATCAAGAGCAGAATTGCTATCACGAGATTTATGAGAGCGGTTACGAGGTTTAAAACTTTTCCTACGAGTTCGTCCTTGTTGCCGCTCTTTCTTTTTCTTCGGCTCAATGTCTTACCTCCTTTCTGCTTATATTGTATCATACTAATATTAGTATGTCAACATGAAAATAGCCCGGCGGGGAAAATTTCCCGCCGGGTTATTCTATGCCCAAAAGCCAAAGCACCGAGACGCCGAGGGTTCGGGCGAAAACGGGTAACTCGTAGTCCGGGATGAAGCGAGTTCCGTTTTCTATGCGGCTTATCGAGTCCCGCTCCATGATAACGCCCTCGGTCTGGATTCTCGCCGCGAGATCGGCTTGAGTGAGCCGCTTTTTGAGCCGTGCTTCGCGGATTCGGTCTCCGCTGATGTTCTTTTTCCCGTAGTAGTCGTATATCTTCATGCTTCCCGCCTCAATTCAATATGCTAAAGTTCCACATTTTTCTTGACTTTAACACTTATTCGCATGATAATTGTGTTAAAGGTCAGCATGACCGAAAAAGAGAGCGGAGGTATCAATATGAATTGTCCGAAATGCGGAAGCGAAGACGTAAACGTCCAGCTGGTACAGGTCTCGGAAAAAACGAAGAAGAGCGGCGTCGGCTTTGGCGGCCATTTGAATAATATGGCTCGAGGGCTCACCGCGGTCTGCACGCTTGGGATGTCTAATCTCGTATGGAAGAAATCGACGGGTACGGAGAAATCTAAAGTGCAGAATCAAAAGGTCTGCGTGTGCCAAAGCTGCGGTTATAGCTGGCTGCTCGAGTAAGGCCGCTGTGAGGTGCATATGAAGAAGCTGAAGCCGTGGCAAGTAGTCTTGCTCGTCATATTTTACCCGGTTGGAATATGCGTACTCATTTATCGGCTCTATAAAAGGCATAAACTCAAAGAAACCGCTCGGCTGCTGCAATCCGAGCGGGAGCTGCAAGCGGCGGAGCGCGCCGAAACCCGCCGGCGGGAACAGGCCGCGCACGAAGAGGCGCGCCGCCGCAAGGACGCGTATCTGAGCACTGTAAACCGCGAGATTTTCCACGTCGTCGGAGTAACGTACAAAAACGAAGACGGCCGCGACCGGCAAGCGATCCTTCGCAAGATAAAGCGAGAGCAGCCGCCCGAGAGCGATATGACTCTCCGCGAATTTGACTATAAAGGCGAGCGCGCCGTCGGCGTGTACTTCCGCGGTGAACAGGTCGGAAGCATTGCCCGGGAGGATCTGAAAAAGGTGCTCTCGCAGATAGAACGCTTCGACAAGGTCGTCGACTACGAGGTAACGGGCGGCTTTGCTTTGGAGAGCGGCGATCGCGCACGGTACGGCTTGAACATAGCCGTCTACTTCAAAAAGGCATAAAGGCAAAGAAAAAAGGCCGCCATGAGACGGCCTTTTTTCTTATTCGGCGTGGTCGGTGCGGAGGGCGTAGACCTTTTTGAGTCGAGCGTCCATGTCGCCATTCCAGCCGTGGTCTTTGTAGTTTTTGAACATTTCATTCAGTATGTGCCGCTCTTGGGGTGTTGCATATCCTTGAGTGAGCAGCCGCTCCGTTTCTTCGGAGAGCCTCGCGTATGAGAGCAGCCGTATAGTTTCGAGCGCGGTGTCCAGCCGCTTCATTCGCTTCTCCATTTCGGCCGCGCGCTCTGCCTCGCGCTTGTCGCGCCGGTTAAAATAGCGCTGGATGAAGAAGAGCAAGATGCCGCCGACTCCCAGCATTGAGAGCGCGGAAAGCGCGAGCTCCATGATTTAGCCCTCCTTCGGCTTGTCGTAAGCCATAGCGGCGGAGCTGTCGCCGACTCCCGCGGTGGTCGGGTCTGTCACGATGCCCAGCAGCGCGAGCACCGCAAAGAGCGCGTTCACGACGTCGAGCAGCTTATCGCCTATGCCGTCGAGCTGCAGCTCGAAGCCGAAGACGGCGGCGACGACCTGTATGAGCAGAAGCACGGCCGGTATGAAGCTGAGCCAAAAGCTCTTATTTTTGAAGCGTACAGTCCAGTTTATCATGTCCTTCACCTCCCTTCATTTACTGAGTCCGTCGAAAGCGCCGGCGCGGTCGAGGATTACGAGCACGCGGAGCATATCGTCGGATATGCTGTAGTCGTTCGGGGCGACGCCTTTAAGCACTTCGTTTTTCACGAGCTTGTCGAAGGTTTCGAGAGCATACGGGGCGTCTTTTTCGATGTCTTCGCGGGTGTGGTACTTCACTTTGTTTACCTCCATGTCTGAAATAATGCTCGGATAGTCCGTATAGCACGCGTCGAGGTCGACGACGTTCTGCGTGATGCCGCTGACGACGCCGTCGTTTGCGTACTGCCATATGCCGTTACGCACGGCGAGAGGCGGGTTGTCAAGGTTCGGGGTGGAGACCGGCCACTGCGCGAGCCATATGTCATATTTGGATATGAGCGAGAGGTCGAAATACCTGTTTAGGTAGTCCCGGTTTGTGTAGAGCATGGGATAATAACCGGCGCTCTCTATTTCTTCGAGGAAGGCACGGGCTACAGCGCTTGCAAACGCCTGTGAAACGTTGATGCCCTGTGCTCCGAGGTAGTCCACACTGTCATACTCAAAGTCGAAAGCTATCGGGTACGACAGCGTATACGGCTTGACGGCCTCTATGCAGTATCGAGCCTCTTTCCTCGCGTACTCTTCGCTGCGCGCATAGGAGAACCAATATACGCCGAAGGGGATGCCGAGCCGCGTGCAAGCGTCTGCGTTGGCCTTCCACTGCTTATCGATGTTGTTCTGCCCGTAGCCCGCGCGGATCATGACGAAGTCGACTTTGCCCGAGGCCGCGAGCTCGTCCCAGTCGATGGTGCCTTGCGCGTAGCTGACGTCGATGCCTCTTTTGTAATTCATTTTTGCTGCCTCCTATTCTTCGATGTAGTCGAGCGTTACCGTCCGCTTGCCGGGGAGGTGGCGGCCGTCGCGCACGTGATATATCTCTCCGTCGACGAGTATGCCGTCGCCGTCGTCTTCGCCGCACACAAGGTAAATGCCCGGGGCGTCGAGCCTTACCCATATGAGTGCCTCGCGCCTGGCTATTTCCTCGCCGTCGAGGTATATGACGTAGCAGCCGCTCACTCTATGAGTCTCCACCCGGCGGGGTACGCGTCGGGCGACCATGTATTGCCGTCTATAAGGCTCTCATAGACTGAGCCGTTGTAGAGCACCCGGTCGCCGGTATTGTAGGCGTCATGAGCGCCGCTCGGCTGCTGCCACTCATCGTAGCCGGTGTCCGGGTCGACCTTGACTTCGTCCCAAAGAGACGGAGCCGCGCCCGGCGCCCATTCGCCGGCTGATGTGTGCGCGTTGACACACTCGTACAGCTTGCCGCCGTGCTGCACACGCTCGCCGAGAACGTAGGCCTTGCCCGGCTGCCACGTCGGGAAGAGCTCGACAACTTCCAGCGCCGCCGCGTCGTCAAGGCCGTATGCCGCGACCGCGCTTTCGATAACCGCCCGGAGCTGCCGGGCTCTTTCTCTTGAAATCATTCGCTGCCTCCTGTGAGTATGTTCACTATGGCCTCGGCCTCGCCGAGCATGAGCGAGCCGCTCACCTCTTCGAGTTCCGCGACCTGTTCCGTGCCTATCAGCGCCCCGTCCGAGAGCGCGAAGACGATGTCGTCGGCCGTTTTCACGGTGACGCCGTCCTCGTCCGTGTGCTCCGTCGGCAATTTCACGCACACGCCTTCGGCGTAGCCCTCTTCGCAAGGCACGTAGCACCCGTTTTCCGCGAGGCGGACATAAACCGCCGTGTCCGAATATCCGACGACGGCGCCGTCAACAGTGATTTTGTACATGGTGTCCCTCCCTTCATATCGGAGCGCCGAGCCGCTCGGTGTAAAACTCCGTGAGCTTATCCGTGGGCATAGTCCTGAGTAAGTTCTTCCAGTAGAGGTTTTCCGCCCCCGGCCACTTCTCCGGGGCGAAGTCCTCGGCGGCGTTACCGAGCGCCGGCCGCTCCCCGCGCGGGAAGTAGTAGTCGTAGAGCTGCTCGAGCATACGTTGACGGCGGTGCCCCTCTTCCGTGTTCGGGTGAAAATGCTCCCAGCCGTTTTCTGACGTCGCCACGCACACACAGCGCCCGTCGGGCGAGTAGATGTAGCCGCCCGCGGCCGTGCATATAGTGCCGTATGGGAGGTTGAAATAGCCGCCGATGCCCTCTCCCTTGAACCGGGCGTGAACTATGTACTCCATTCTTTGGCCTCCTATATCGAATAAAAAGTGATAGCGCTGCTTGACGGACTCGACGATGTAATACGCGCGGAAGCGCTTCATGTGGCCGCTCCATGATACGAGCGACGTGTTCACGTCTTCCCGGGTCATGCGGCCGGCGTCTGTCCAGTGCCGGAAGGTTTTCAGCTTGCGCTTCATCAGCCGCGCGCTTTTATACGCCGGCCGGCGGATGACTGCGCCCGTCTTGCCGAGCCGAAAGCGTACCTTCAAGAAGGTGAAGCCGCGGGTCAGCTTGACGATCTGAGTCTTTTCCCGATTGAGGGTAATGCCGTGCTCGGCGCACAGCCTCACGAGCGCGGCGAGGCACTCGCGGAGCTTCGCTTTTGAGCGGTGAATGATAACGCCGTCGTCCATATAGCGCTCGTAGTGCTTCATGCCGAGCACGTCTTTGATGTAGTGGTCGATGCGGTTCGGCAAAGCTATGGCCGCTATCTGCGAGACCTGGCTGCCGAGGCCGAGCCCCTCGGCGCCGAAGCACTCGATGAAATACTCGGAGAGCGAGACGAGCCGCTCGTCTATGCCGCTTCGTTCTATTTGCCTGAATATAGGCGCGTGCTGCGCGGTGTCAAAGTATTTAGAAAAATCAAACACAAGGGCATAACCCTCGCGGCCGTGCTTCCGATAGTGCCGCGCGAGGAAGCGCGTCACGCGCGTGACGGCGAAGTCGTAGCCCTTGCCCTTGAGGCTCGCCCCGTTATCGAACACAAAAGAGCGGGATAACATGGGGACAAGGCAGTTATCGCACAAGCAGCGCTGCACGACTCGCTCGGATATGTGGACGCTGCGAATGTGCCTCGGCTTGCCGCGCTCTACGATGTCGAACTCGAAAAAGCCGCGCGATTTGAACGTGCCGGCGAGCAGCTCCCGGTGCGTGCGCTCTATGTTTGCAAGCGCCGAGGCTTTATACCTTTGTGTGCTCGCCTTCCACCCGACGCTCTTGACGGATGCACGGTATGCGGCATACAGGTTGTCGAACGAAAATACCTTCTCGAAGTCGCCGGCCTCGGCGGCGAGCTCCGCTTTGCGGGCGAGCCGGGCGGCTCGCCGCCGCCGGTATCTCGCCTCATGCCTTTCTGCACTATTCAAAAGAAAATACCTCGCACAAATATTTCTCGGCGCGCTGTCTAATTTGCGTAACGGGAGAACCATGAAACGGCGATGAGCGCGCGCTTCGCCGCCATGCAAGAAGCGTCCGGTTCCCCGTGTCGAGCTATAAGTTTGTCGTCGCGCCGTTGCGGTGCTTCGGCCTGGCTACCGTCTTACCGGGCGGCGCCGGGTAAAGCCTCGCGCGGGCGGTCTGAGAGGTCACATCCCCCTTTTGCATATGCTCTGCTTTTGCCTTGCCCCTTGCAAGGTTAATCGGTCTGGCGTGTGCAAAATCCCGGGGCGACTCCATTCGAATTGGAGGCGTTGTTGTTGTTGACGCTGCCGTTGTTGTTGACATTAACGAAGTTAGTGGAGTTGCTGCGGTTAGGAGAGCGGAGCCACCAGTTGATGGCGGTGCGGGATGTGGCCTAAATCGAAGCGGGCGGCCGCGGCCTATCGGCTCTTGTCGCTGCGCTTGATTTTCGATATTTGAAATATTTCGTCGGTTATCATGCCTATCCACTTCTCAACGACCGAGGACGGCAATTTTTCGCGGTTGACCGTCATATACGCAAGGTCGAGGGTGTCGAGCATACTGTTGTAATAGCCCTGCGCGTCCTCGTACAGCTCCCGGCGGCGCTGGATGTTCCTTCGCGCGATCGCCGGGTCTTGCTTCGAGTCGACGAAAATGAGGTTTGCGGTCTTGATAAGCCGGTACGCCTCGCGCGCCGCGTTGTAGAGCGGGAGCGAGAAGTAAAATGTGTACGCCTTCGGCAATATCCGCACGCGGTTATATGTGAACGCGAATATTTCTCGGGCGAGGTCGATATACCGCGCGGGGCTCTCTCCGCGCCGTGATTTTGGTACGCTCATATCTTGCCTTTCTGCTGTGCGGCCGGGAACTTGCGCCCATTGAGGGCGCAAGTCATGAGCTCCGAATTATACGCAAAAGCCCGGGGCGACTCCATACGAAGTGGAGGCGTTGCCGCGGCCGACGCTGCCGATGTTGTTGACACAAACGAAGCCAGTGGAGCTGCTGCGGTAAGGAGAGCGGAGCCACCAGCCGACGGCGGTGCCGGTCGAGCTGTGATTATACTTTATTTTGCTGTTGCCGGCGGAGTAGTACGCATACTGCTGTTGACGGGACGCCTCGTTGCTGTTGGCATAAGTGCAGCTCCCGAATACTTCGTATTCCGAAAGCAGAAATGCGTAGTCCGTGGTCGCGGTCACTGCGCTCGAGGAAGTGGAGCTGTTGCCCGTATTGTCCGTGTACTTCGTGACGCTTTTCAGCACATTGCGGAGAGCGGACGGAAGCACGCCTATGAACTTGCCCGAGTAGCTTGTCTTGCTCGTGCCGAGGATGTTATTTCTCATATACGAGTCTTCCCAGCCTCCCGAGTTCGTGTTGCTCGTATTCATATAAAAGTCGGAGTCGTCACTGTAGCCGCTCACAAGGCAGATGTCTTTGCCCCCTGACAAGGCAGTTTTCCCGATCTGGAAGTGAATACGGCCGCTGCCCTCCCGAGAAGAGTTGTGATTAAACCCTAAAATAAACGCGTAGGTGGAGTAGTTGGAGAGGGTGAGTTTGCTCATGGTGCCGTTGAGCGTGACTTGCTTGCGGTCGCCCACGCTCCAATAGTTGGCGCCCTGGCTCGCGTCGGAGACCTCCGAAATGGTGCTCCAATCGTTGTTGTTGAGCGTGGAGTCGACGAAGCTGAGCGTTATGGAGTAGTTCGTCGCGGCCGTCACGTTGACCTGGCCGCTCGTGCTCTGGCCGCCCTGCTGCGCCGTTATCGTCCACGTGCCGGTCTCCGTGACGGTGAATACCACGGTGCCGGTGCTCGTCGCCTGATAGCTCGTAGAGCCTTTGGAGCACGTTACCGTCGCGCCGCTCGGCGCGGTGACTGTAATCGTGGCCTCGAAGAAGGTGAGCGTTACCGCGTAGCTCTCGACGACGCTCACGGTCTGCGAGTTTGATGTCTGGCCGTTGAGCGTGGCCGAGACCGTCCACGTGCCGGCTTCGGGGAGTGTGAGGACGCATTGACCGTTGGTCGCCGTGCCGCTCACGCTGCGCCCGCTCTTTGTCGCCGTGACGAGTGCGCCGGTCGTGACGGATACCACGAGCGAGAATTGAGCACCGCCCTTTTTCACTGCATTTGTTTCGCCTGTCATTTAGTTCACCGCCTTAATACACTCTATCGTGGGTATGGTTATATCCCCGGGCGCGCTCGCGGCGTATATGACTACGACGCCGTTGCCCGTGTCCGCGCTCGTGGAGAAATTGCCGCTCTCGGCGTCATTGTCACTGAAAACGACTTTAGGCTTCCAAGTGGAGTCCACGCCCGCCGCCGAGATAGATGCGGCGTAGGGATACGAGGGCTTCGCCGTGCTGCTTTGCCACGCCGACGCCGGCACGGACACATTCGTAAAGAGCTTCAAAAGTGCGTACCCGCTGTGCGAATGGCTCGCCCCCGCGAAGTCCCCGGCCTTGCTGCCGGAGTCCGTTATGTTGCCGCTCTCGTCCAGTCCGGCGAAGTTGCCGGCTGTAGCGCCGGTCACTTTATCTGCCTTGCCCGCGTGGGTGTGGTTTGCGCTGGCGAAGTCGCCGGCCTTACTACCGGAGTCCGTGATATTGCCGCTCTCGTCCAGTCCGGCGAAGTTGCCCACGGTCGCGCCGGTCACTTTGTCGGCCTTGTCCGCGTGGGTGTGGTTTACGCCGGCAAAGTCCCCTGGCTTTTTGCCGGAGTCCGTGATGCTGCCGCCGGCGCCGACGGCGGCAAAGTTGCCCGTTGTCCCGCTCTGCACCTTCTCGGCCTTCGCGTTATTGAGCCGGTTAATATTCTCTATGAGCGTGTCATGGTCGACGGCGGTGAAATACCGGCCTACTATGTCGCCCTTTTCCCACACGCGCGGCGCGGTGCCATTCTGCCCGCGCTGTATGGTTATCGTGTTGCCGTCCTTTGCGGTCATGAGCACCGTCTCCGCGGACGATGTGTCGCCGCCGATGGTGAGATAGTTCGGAGCCGCGGGCAAGACGGAGCCGTCGAGCACGGTCGCAGTCGTGCCGCTCGACGTGAGCGAGCCGGCGAGCGTAGTCTCGGGCGAATTTGCCTGTCCGGGGTACATGGTCAAAAGTTCTGCCATTATTCAGCCTCCATTATCAGTAATCGCCGCCGCCGCGCGAATTGCAGAACGTCTGTGCAAAGACGCTGCCGACAATGCGGCTCATGCACTCGGGCAAAATCTCCACAGTGTGCCAAGTGCCGCGGCGTATTTTGCCGGCGTCGTCTTTGGAGAGGTACGCGACGATATCTATGTTGTCGTAGCCGTCCTGCTCGGGAAGCTCATTCCCGTCAACGCGGATGCGTGCTTTAGAAGCCCTCTGTCCCTCGTAGATGCCAAACTCGAGGTCATGAGTATGATTCTGCACGGTGTGGGTATGAGCGCTCACGGTGTGCGTGTGGGCGCTCACCTGATGCGTATGCGCGTTAACACGGTGAGTGTGAGAGCCTATTGTGTGAGTATGCGCCGGGTGGACGTGAGCGCCCGAAGGCACGAAAATCTCATATCCGTTTACCTGCATCGTACCCGGATCTACAGTGGCGAGGTAGGCGTGAGTGTTCATGCCGTGGTCGTGGACGGCCTGCCCGTTCGTCTCGCCGGGGAGCACGTTGGACATTTGCAGTGATGTCGCGCTTGATGTCGCGCTGCCGCCGGAAGACGTTGTCGAGCCGCCGCCGGAGCTTGTAGTGCTGCCGCCGCCCGAGGATGTGGTCTGGCCTCCACCGGAAGACGTGGTCTGGCCGCCCCCGCCGCCGGTCGCGCGCTCGAAGGCGCGGAACGGCTCAAACTCAAGCGTCAAGAGCATTTTGTTTATGCGGACGGTTGAATCGTCTATATACAGGCGCATGGTCGCGGGATGCTCGGCGTCGGCATTGTCCGCAAAGTTATACACCTGCTGATTCGTTGCGCCCTGCGCGTATGTCTCGCCGATAAGCGCCCGGCTCTGCAAATCGGATATGCTGCCCGCTATGTCCTTTGGCTTGTTCGCAATGGTCACTGTCACGCTGCCCGGGTCGCCGCCGACGTCATCCTTGCTTACGCTCACGATGCGGGCGCGGAGGGTGATTCCGTCTTCATCGTCTATGACGCGGACTATCTCGCCGGGACGAAAGCGAGAGAAGCTGTCGCCGGTCAGCCGGTGCAAGTCCACCGCCCCGGCCTCGTAGGTTATATACGGCTCCGCGCTCGAGCGAAGTATCTGCTCGGCGTATGCCTTGAGATTCTCCGCTATCTCGTAACGGGTATCTACGAGAATGGACGACACAAGGCCGTAACGGGATATAGACAAGGCGTCCTCAACATAGGGGACGCCATTGTTGACCGAGGATATATTGAGCTGGTTGACGCCCTCGCCGTACCCGAGCGCGTATATGCGGTTTGCAAGCCCCGTAGCGTCCACCGTCTTCACGATGGAGGTCATGTTCTTGCGGTAGCGTATCTCGCTTCTGAGCGCGTCCGAGGGCTGCACAAGGGATATTGTCCATGGATAACCGGTCGTATCCCATGTCCAAAGGTATTCCGAGTCGAAGCACTCCGGGACGGAGAACAGCGCGGCGAGAAGAGAGGAATTTTCCCAGTTGTATTCAAAATACCTCGTGAAGTCGCACTCGCCGAGAATCCAGTTTCGGGTTGTCTGCCGCTCAAGTATGTAGTTGAGTACCGCCGCCGTGCGTATGCCCGTACCGCCGTACTGGTGGTACTGGAACAAAACGTCATTGAGCAGCGTAGCGAGCACGTGCTCACAGTCATACGTGTGCGTGGCTCCGTCACTCCGCTCGAGGTTTTCGCCGATAATCCGAAAGAGGTCAATGCGCTCGTCTCCGTCGAAGATTTCAACATAGTTGAGCGAGGTGCAATACTGGTTTTTCGGGTCGTCGGCGGGGAGGGAGAACGAGGCAGTCCAAAGCGTGTTTGTCTCGAGCGTGTACCCGGCCTGCATGGCGTTCTCAAGGTACGCGAGCCGCTTCATGTTGTGGTCGAATATCTGCGGCACGGGCATTAGAGCCACCTGTCTTTCCATACGATGCGCACGTCGGCGGTCGTGCCGCCCTCGACAATGATGTCGTTGACGCCGCTCATGAGCTTGAAGAAGACGCTTGCGTCGCTCACGCGGTCGATGATATTCTCGCCGTTGAGCGTCACGGTCATGTGTTCCGTGTCAATGACAAGTTCGTCGCCCGCGACCATGTTCACGCCCTCTATGGTCATTGCCTCTTGCCCGTATGTGGACACGCCTGAGCCGCTCGCGAAGGCCTCTGCCGTGGCCTCGGCGCTGAAGAACACGACGCGCACGACGTAGCCGCCCGCGTCCGTCTCCGCGTCCGCAAGCGCAGTGAACAGTACGCCGCGTATGATTCTGCCCGAGGATTCCGTCTCGGCGTCCGCGCCGCCGGACAAGCGCCGCTCCACAAGCAGCGCGCCAAAAGCCGCGCTCTCGACCTCCGCGAGCGCTGTCCACTCAAACGTATATGTAGATTTTCGGTTGTAGCGCTGCCGGTTGTACGGTGTGCGGTTATACACGCTGCCGCGCCCCCTTTATCTGATGCGGCAAGTGATGCTTTCGGCCTCCACTATGATAGCGTCGCCGTTATTGATGGTCTTGCCTATGCCGAAAGAGCCGTACCAAAGCATATTGCCGCCGGTCTGTGAGTCGAATATGCCCCAATAGGACACGGTGCCTATATCGGCGGTAATGACGCCGAAGTCGATGTCAGCCGAGTTCGTGACTTGCTGATACCCCGAGACGAGGCTCGGCGCGCCGAAGGCTATTATCTTGCGGGCGTACCCGCCGCCGCTGGCCTCCGTGCCGGTTGCCGCCGCCGTGGGGTCTGTGAGGAACAGCGCAAGGTAATAAGTGCCGCTCCGAAGCGAGCTGTTGAGTATCGAGGCGGCGTGTACGTTCGAGAGTGCTGCCATTTCTGTGTACCTCCTGTCAGTTTACCCGCACGCGGGTAATGGTGAGATTCGTTATGGTGCCGCGGGCGGTGATGTATATGAGACAATCTGTCTCTTGCGTGCCGAGCACTTCCACCTGTTCAGTGTGCGGGAGAGAGACGCTCGGCGCGTCCTGCTGCCGGTACTCGAGGCTCTCGGCGAAGGGAGAGCACGCGAACACAACTTCGCAGTGGCCTGTTATGGCTATCTGCTCGATGCTCACGCCGTCTATAACCTTCGCCTGATAGCCCCGCTCTGGCTCGTCGTCGAACACGAGCAGCCCTTCACCCGAGAGCCACGCGGCGACCGCTCGGGCGCGGGAGCGCACGCCGGGATAGTTCCAGCTCTCGCCGATAAACGAGACTTCGAGAGTGATTTCGCGGTTATCGTAGCCGTCCTCGATGTCGTATGTCCCGCTCCGTCCGGGTATTGTGTACTGCGTCACGCGCTTCGGCGGCAAGAGCGTCCTGTCCGAAGAACGGAAGACGACGCCCATGTCCCGGCTATGTACGTTATTGAAAGTGAATCCAAGGCTCACGCGGTGACAACTCCTTTCCCGCGCGTTCTGCTGCGCTGCATCTTGTCCAGCTCTTTGGCGACCTTCTTCACGTCGGCCTCTTCGCGCACGACGAGCCGGTCTATGTGGAACACGTTGTTTACCGTCGTGTCGCCGCCGCTGCCGCCGCGAGGCCTGTCCCGCGGGTCGTCGAACGAAGGTATTGACTCGTCTATTTCTCGCACGGTCGCCGTCGTGGAGACGCTGGTGTCAATGTCCTTGATACCGGATGCGAGAGCCGTGTCGATGTCGTCCATGCCGGACTCCACTTCGTCGAGCATACGGGACGTCATGTCCGCGTAAGCGCTCACGGCCTCGTCGCCGTGAAGCTCGATGCCGCGGACGGCGCCCTCGATGTTCATTTCGGAGAGCCACTCGAATTTACGGGACGGCGAATGTGTGTCAAATACGCTGGTAACGCTGTCCCATATGGACGTTGCCCAGCCGGTCACTTTATCCCACAGCCACCCGCCGAGGTTTTGTATACCCTCCCAAAGGCCGCGGACAAGGTTTTCGCCTACGTTTATGAACTCGCTTACGCCCTCGCCGAGCGCGCCCACCATGCCGGATATTATCTCGGGCATAGCCGCGACAAGCTCCGCTATGATTTGCGGGAGGTTGGTTATGAGCGCGGTGAGCAGCGTGACGCCGGCCTCCACCAAGTCCGGGACGTGGTCAATGATGGTCGAGACTATTGAAGAGATAAGCTCCGGGAGCGCTGTCGTGATAGTGGAGATTATCTCGGGAAGATTCTGTATGAGCGCCGTCAACAGGTCTACGCCGGCCTGCACTATCTCCGGGATGTGCTCAAGCAGCGTGTTTATAGCCGACTCGACTATCTGCGGCAATACCTCGCATATGGTCGTGATGATGTCCGGGAGATTCGTGACGAGCGAGGTTATGAGCTGAACTCCGGCCTCGGCTATCTGCGGTATTGACTCGAGAATCGCCGTTATAAGGCTCTCTATAATCGTCGGCACGGCCTCGAGCAGCACGGGGATAGCGTCCAGAAGCCCCTGTACAAGCCCTGTAACGAGCTGTAGGGCGGCGTCGATAAGCAAGGGTATGTTGTCTATTATGGCCTGTACCCATTGCGTGACGGCCTCTACAGCCGTAGGTATGAGCGTCGGAAGCGCCTCGCCTATGCCGGATATGAGGCCGCTTATGAGCTGCATACCGGCGTTGCCGGCAAGCGGCAACATTTCGGCTATGCCCTCGGCGAGCGTGTTGAGTATCACGACTGCCGACTCCGTGAGCTGCGGCATGGCTCCGAGTATGCCCTCGACCACGTTGAGGATTATTTCCGTGCCGACTTCGAGCATTTCCGGGAGCTTGTCCGCGGCCTGGTCTATCATCTCGCTTATGGCGTCGCCGAGGGCGTCTTCCGCTCCGTCAACGCCGTTTATGACGTCAACGAAGGCGTCTACTACATCGGCGAGCGCCGGCGCGAACTCGGCTATAAGCTCGTTGCGCACGTCCGCGACAGTGCCGCCGAGGCGGGCGAGGGTGTCGTCAAGCTCGGCCTGAGCCTCGCGCGCGGCTATGATAGTCGCGTTATTTTCCTTGAAGGCGTCCGCTGCGTCCTGATAAGTCCCGGCGAGCGTCTCGGTTATGAGATTCGCCCGTTCCGTCTCGTCGGCGCAAGCGGCGAGCTTCTCATTGAACTCGTCCTCGCTGATACCCACCCAGTTAAGAGCGTCCGCGAGTGCGCCGGTGACTGTGCCTACTTTCGCAGTCTCGTTCGAGGCCTCGACGAGGGAGTTTATCGGGAGGGCGTCGCCAAACGTCGCCACGACGCCGGCGGCGATGTCGCCCCATGTGGATACATCCTCTTCGGATGTGGCGAGCTGCGCGAGAAGCTGCGCGGCCTCCGTCGCCGTGCCGGTGTCGCCTATGACGGAGTAAAGAGAGCGATATGCCTCCGTCGCCGTGTCTGTGGAGTAACCCGCCGTTTCAAACGCCGTCGTAAGCCGCGCCTGAGACTCGCGGTATTCCTCCGTAGAGTCCGCGAGGTCGAGCAGCCAATTTACAGCGGATACTGTAGCCGTACCAATGGCGGCTATCGCTGCGCCCGCGGCCTTTGCGCCGGTGACGAGGCCACCTTTGAGCTTATCCGCAAAAGAGGCCGTTTTGTCGTCGGCGTCCTTTACCTCTTTGCCGTACTCGTCTATGGAGTGTGCGCACCCGTCCGTAGAGCTGCGCGCTTCATCGAGATACTTGCTGTTCTGCTCGATGTCGTTGTCGAGCTTGTTCAAGTCCCCCTGCGCGTTATTTATCTGCGTTTGCCATGAATTAACAGCTCGTGTGGCGGCGTTATAATAGTTTTGGGCTTCGCTGAACTCTTTGTTCTGAGCCTCAAGCTCTGCCGTAAGCCGCTCCTGCTCGGCGCTCGTGTCGCCGCTCTCGTTATTGAGGGCTTCGAGAGCCTCTTGACACCGCTGTATACTCGCCCGGGCGGTGTCCATGCGGTCAGAATAGGTCTGCTGCGCCTTCTGCGCGTTCTCGAGGGCGGCGTTGAGCGTTTCGAGCCGCTTTTCCTGCTCGGCGTACATCTTGCCGAGTGTGCTGCCCTTTGCCTCGAGCGCCGCAATGCTGTTAGCCTGTCCCTCAAATTCGCTCTCAACGAGTTTAAGCTCGGATTTCAGCGTACCAAGCTCCGAGTTTATATTCTTTAGTGCGGCTTTGTATTCGGCTTCGCCTTGAACGGCAAGGCGCGTGGATATTGTACGAGTTGCCATTAAATAACAGCCTCCCCGGGTTTAGGCTTGCGCGCACGTTTGCGCAGTTCCCACAGGTCGAAAACCTCGCCGGGCGGCATGAAAAGAGCCTCTTCCACCGAGAGGCCGCAAATAATGGCTATCTGGTAATAATCCGCTCGCCGAGTTTTGTTTTTTTTTGATTAAGCTCTTCGAGTCCCTCATCGTACTCTGCGTCGCCCGGAGCTTTTATCTCACGTCCATATCCGAGAGTCAGGGCGTGGATAACAGCGTTTTTCAGTGCGGTTATCTCGCTCGGCTGCGAGAGTACGGCAAAGTCCGCGGCCTCCGGTATTTCGCCCGGTAGGTATCCGAGCCGACGGCGCACAAGCTCGCCCTGCTCGGCGAGGATCGCGGCGGCGGCGCAAGTGGCCTTGAAGCCCTCGCGGGTGTCTTTCTGCATGGCTTCAAGCAGCAATTTCGTACTATCGAAGCTGTCGCGTATCTGGAACATGGCCTCACCGTTGAGCACGAGATAATACGTCACGCCCTCAAGCGTGGTTTTAACTGCCTTCATGCTGGCCTCCTATTCGCAAAGCGGGAGGCGGTCAAAGCCGCCTCCCGTTGGTTACTTATCAACCGCCGCCGCTCGCGGTGCTGCCGAGTTTCTCGTCGCACCATGCGATAGCCTCGGCCTCCGTCGTGAACTCCTTCCAGATGCGCCAATCGCCGCTATTGCAGCGGAACACGTTGAACGTGGTCGTAGTGGTGCCGAAGGTGATAGAGCTGCCCTTAGTGGCGGCGTTATCGTTGCCGAGCACAGCCGCCACAAGCGGAAGATACACGCCCTGAAAGAGCCTGACGCCCTGACGTATAAGCACCTTGTAATAGGCGAGGCCGCCACGCGGCGCGACGTCGGTGTCCTTGTCGCTCACCTCGTCGCTCTCTTCGTCCAGCGTGGCGCCGTGGATGGCGGCGTGTACCTCGGCAGTCTTATCGTCGGTCTGAAGCTCGAGAGAGCCGCTCGCGAACATATCTATCCTTTCGGCGAGGGCGTCGTCGGCATACAGCTCGCCGCTCGCGTTGGTGACGGTGAGGTTTGCCGCGACGAGCTTGCCGATGGTGACGGCGCTCTCGTAGTTATAGGTCGGAAGCGCTGCCTCGGGCTGCGTCGCGACGGGCGCGAAGCGCGGGCGCTTTGCTCCAAACTGAGCCATATATGAATACCTCCTTACAGATTCTTGCTATTCAGAAACTTGTCGTAGACCGCTGCCGCCGCTTCGACGGCGGCGTCTGCGGATTTCTCGTTTGCGGTGTTGATAAACGGGCGCGCCGGCTGCGAGGACGTACCAAACTCATTGACGAAGGCGACCTCGGCGACGCTGCGACGGTTGCCGTCTGAGCGCGTGCCTTTCGGGTACACGGATATGCTCTTGTCTGAGTCCTTCACCTTGAGCGCCCTGTCATACGTGATGCTGTCGGCGGTCTTGCCGGTATCAAAGACGCCCATTGCGCGGGCTTCTGCGGCCTGTGCCGGCGCGACAATCTCGGCTTCGGCTACGAGCATATCCAGAATCACGGAGTCAGGTATTTCGGCTATGGCTCCGAAGTCTGAAAGCAGCTCATCGAGGCCGCTTGTGCTTGCATAGCCCATAGTCAAACCTCCGATGTAGCTACTACGTCCTCGCACTCATACACGTAGTGCTGTGACGTGCCGTCCGAGGCCGGCGTAATGCTCGGGCGCGTGAAGCCCGCGGCGACAATGCGGCGTGTTATCTCCCTGCGCGTGGCGACGGTGTTCAACTCGTGGGGCGCGAAGTAATGCACCTGTACGAGCGCCCGGACGTGACCGGCGTCATCGTCGCCGTAGTCATCGGGGACGGCGGTGTAGTTGGTGGTTATGTACTCCGCGGCTTCGCCCTTGTAACTCTGTGAAGCTACGGGCATAAGGCCGGACAGCGCGTTTACAAGCCGCTCTTCGATGCTCACGGCGACGCCTCCCTAAACTCTGAACATTCAAGCTCATACATTTCGCGCGCCTCGGTATAGGCGCGCTCAACCTTGTACCGCGTGCCGTTCCAGACAAGCCGCTCCTGGCCGGAGTAGTCCGCGGCGCGGAGCTTGACGGAAATAACAAGGTCAATGCCGATTTGCCGCGCGGCGTAGAACTCGCTGCGGCGCACCGACTGCACGTCGGCGTACACTTCCGTCGGCGTCACGGCCTCTTGCGGGAAGCCCTCGCTGTCCGTGCCGTGAGTCACGGCCTCGAGCGTTACCATGTCGCGCCAATACATGATTTACCCCTCCTGCCCTGATGCGATATACGAGTCCGAGAGCGCAAGGCCGTTGCGCTGTTCCTTGTATGACGCCCGGTATTTTTCCGAGTCGCCATTGTCGAGGCCAAACTCAGCCTTGACGTAAGTGGCGACTGCTCGCATTATTAGCGGGTCTTGCTCGTCCTCGGCCTTCGCGGGAAGAACGCCGCCGAGCACAAGGTCGGCTCGGGCGGCGTTCACAAGGTCTTCAAGCTCGGAGTCGTGTATCGTCGATGTCAGCCTCATGTACTGCCGTATGCTCGTCAAATACTCTGCTCCGATAGCCATTTAAGCCGCTCCTTACGCGCTCGCTTTGGCGAGGTGTACGAAAGCGCCGAGGCCAGCCGCGGGCTGAGAGTCAAACACGCACGCGGCGAGATAGTCGATGCTGTTGTAGCGGAGGCCGGACACGTCACTGCTCGTCACGGTGATGTCCTGAGAGTAGTTGCCGATAATGTAGCCGAAGTCGCCGAGATACGCCTCGTTCGCCGGGACGGATGCGGTGAAATAAACCTCGTTTCCCATGACGTAGTAACGACCGTTTGCAAACTCTATCAGGTTATTCTTGCTCTTGTTCATGAGCGGATAGAAGCTCGTGAAGAAGGTCGCCTTGCGCATACACCAGACGGCGTTACGCTCGTAGCCGCTGCCAAGCATACTGTACAGGTCTACGACGTTTGTCTCGGTGAGAGACGAAGCCGCGGCAACGGTGACCTGGTCGGTGCCGTCGGTATAAGCGCCGCTTGCGCCCTTGCCGGCGGTCTTGACGCCGCCCGGCTGATTGCTGCCGGTGCCAGTGAAGATGTAGTTCTCTATCTTGCGAGCTATGGATTCGCCGATTATGTCGGTGAGGAAGCTCTCAAACGCGGCAACGGTCATAGCGGACGCGGCGCGGGACACGGAAATGAGCTTTGTTATCTCGTAGCCGGTCAGCTTAACGCCGACAATGGTGTCACCCGCCGGCGTAATGGCGGCGTTTTCGGCGTGAAGAGCGGCGTCCTCGGTCGTGCCTTCGACCGGGTAGGTAAAGTTGCCGGGCACGTGGAGGACGCGGCAACGCTGGATTATGGGCGAAACCTCGTACATCTTCCTGAGAATGTCGTTCGCGACGTTAGTAGGGATCGCCGCGCCCGCGGACGTGGACGCGGTGCTGTACGCGCGCTTCTCCGCGTCGTCGAGGGGCTTGCCCTGAAGAGTCTTTACCCACGCGGAGCGATAAAGGCGCTGCTCGTCTTCCTCGCTTATGCGGCGCACAATGGGCGCGGGGGTGGCTATCGGGGAGCCGCTCGCCGAGCCGTCGTTGAGAAGCTGCTCAACACTGCGGCGCTGCTCGAGCTTCTCGGCCTCGGCGTTGAGGCTGCGAAGCTCCGTCTCAAGCTCGTCAATGTTGACCTCGCCGTCGGCCTCGAGAAGCTGCCTTATCTCGGCCTTTCTGTCTCTGATTTCCTTGAGCCTTTTCTCGATGTTCATTTTTGTACCTCCATGAATTTCAGTAGGTGAGTAATATCAACCTCTTGCGCCGCCGGGCGTTCTCCACCGCCGCGGTCTCTTTCGCGTACTCCTCCGTGAAAAAGCTGCGTGCCGCTATTGAGGTTTCGTTATAGGCGGGAATATCCACCGCCGAAACGTCGTACAGTTTTTTGACTTTGAGAATTGTGCGCGTGTGCGTGTCGCGGTCATAAGACTCGCTCTGCACAGTGAACGAGAAGCTCATTTTGTCAATATAGCCGCCGTTGATTTCTTCGTACAGCTCGCGGCCGGCGGTCGTGCCGCCGAGGTTCGCTTCGATGTCGACGCCGCGGTCAGTAATGGCGAGCTGCAGCGTCCCGTTGCGCAGACGGGCAACGACCTTGCCGCCGTGGTTGTAGTTCATTATCACGTCGGAGAGGTCGCACTCGTCGAAAGCGTGGCGGTCTATGACTTCGTAGTATTTGATGCCGTCAATCTCGGCCATTACCGTGGGCGTGTTGAACACGACCGCCGTGCCGCGGACGCGGTATTCTTCGCTGCCCTCTGCGCGAGGGACAAGCGAAAAATCCTGTAGAGCGCGGTATTCGCGTCCCTGCTTTATGGTCATGATGTAACCTCCTGTTCATCTCCCGGCGGCGGGGGCGGCTCCGAGCCGCTCGGCTGAGAGCCGCTCGGCTGCGCGTTCTCCCCCGAGCCGTCGCCGGTCTGGTATTTGTCCGCGAGCGTGGCGTTGACCATGTTGAGGGTCTGGACGCGCCGCGAGCCGGCCTCGCCGCCGATGGTCGGCATATCGAACATTGTGAGCACCTGGTCGAGCGTAGCCGCTCCGATTTCCACGAGGAACTTTGCGGCGTTGACCTTGTCGGAGAGCGTGGCGAACTGCACGGAGTTCGCGGCGAAGACGATGCGGTTGCCGTGGCCGAACTCTCGCTCTGTAAAAAGCACGTTTGAAAAAGCCTGTGTCAATTTACGGAAAAACGGCGCTATCTC
>ENA-UOIW01000852-UOIW01000852.1-human-gut-metagenome-genome-assembly--contig:-P58-NODE-852-length-20964-cov-5.330814_pt1 | contig 20964 bp, 16 predicted proteins | sample MGYA00242334_ERZ723881 | MGnify/ENA metagenome assembly ERZ723881 | reverse complement strand
GCGGAACAGGGCTCGCTCGGACGGCGAACGGATAAAATCATGAAGAAAAAACCGACACTTTTGGTATTGCCGGCGGGCATGGGTTCCCGCTACGGATCGCTCAAGCAGATGGACGGCGTGGGGCCGAACGGCGAGGCGATCATCGATTACTCGATCTACGACGCGATCCGGGCCGGGTTCGGCCGCGTGGTATTCGTGATCAGACATCTGTTCGAGAAAGAATTCCGCGAAATTTTCACGCCCGCGCGCTTCGGAGGGAAAATAGCCGTCGATTTCGTTTTTCAGGAACTGGACAAGCTGCCCGCGGGGTTCGAGGTTCCGGCTGACCGCACGAAACCCTGGGGAACGAACCATGCCGTAATGATGGCTTCCGGCACGATCCGCGAGGAGCCGTTCGCAGTCATCAATGCCGACGACTTCTACGGCGAGGACGCCTACCGGACGATCGCCGACTATCTGCGCAGCGTGGCCGGCCAGAAAAACCACTATTGCATGGTCGGCTACGAGATACGCAATACGCTGTCGGATTTCGGCGCCGTTTCGCGGGGCGTGTGCAGCGTGGACCACAGCGGCAACCTGACTTCGATGGTCGAGCGTACGCGCATCGAGCGACGTATGGGCCGCATCGTCTATGAGGACGACCGGGGCGGGCTGGTGGAGCTGGCCGAGGACACGCCCGTGTCGATGAACATGTTCGGCTTCACGCCCGACTATTTCAAGTATTCGGAGGACTATTTCGCCACCTATCTGAAAGATAATATCGACAATCCGAAGTCGGAGTTCTACATACCGACGATGGTCAACAAGCTGGTGGCCGAAGGACGCGCCCAGCTCCGCGTGCTGCGCAGTTCGGCCCAGTGGTTCGGCGTGACCTACAAGGAGGACCGTCCCGCCGTCGTCGAACGGATACGCAAGCTGATCGACGAGGGCGTGTATCCCGCTAAGCTTTGGCCTTAGGCGGCCGTGTTGCGGCGAGCCCGGAGGGCCCGCGTCGGGAGGCGCCCGGAGCAGGGAATTGCAAGCCGTCGTAACCGGCGATTCGGCGCAGCGAGACCGGCTGAGGCCCCGGAAAAACCGGTCCGCGATGTCCGGGAGGCTGCGGGGCCGTATGAGATGAATTAACGATGCGAAGATGGACATAGAGCAGAACATTTGGGGATTCACGCCCGAAGGCGAGGCCGTGATCCTCTATACGATGACCAACGGCGCGGGGGCGCAGGTGCGGTTGAGCAATATCGGCGCCGGGATCGTTTCGATCGTCGTGCCCGACCGCGAAGGCCGCATGGCCGATGTGGCGCTCGGATACGACGATTTCAGAAGCTATTTCAACGACGGGCCCTGCATGGGCAAGACGCCCGGCCGGTTCGCGAACCGTATCGGCTTCGCCCGCTTTACGCTCGACGGCAAGGAGTATCGCCTGACGCGGAACTGTAACGGACGACACCATCTGCACGGCGGGGATGCCGGTTTTGCCAACAAGCTGTGGGACAGTCGGGTCGAAACCGACAGGGTCGTCTTCTCGCTGCTGAGTCCCGACGGCGACCAAGGTTATCCGGGCGATCTGGACGCCGAGGTCGTTTACGACTGGAACGACGACTGCGAACTCGAAATCACGCTTTATGCCCGCACCTCCGCTCCGACGGTGGTCAATCTGACCAACCATGCCTATTTCAACCTGCGCGGCGAGGCCGAGGGCGGCGCCCTCGAGAATGTGTTGAAACTCAACGCATCGTGCTTTTTGGAGACCGATGCGGACCAGATCACGACCGGTCGCAGGACGCCGGTTGAGGGGACGCCGATGGATTTCCGCGAACCGAAGCCGCTCGGACGCGATATAAACGCCGACTACGAGCCGCTGCGGTTCGGCTACGGGTACGATCATTGTTGGGCGATCGACGGGTGGGAACCCGGCCGGCTGACCGATTTCGGATTTCTGTACGATCCGCAGAGCGGCCGGCGGATGACGATCCGCTCGACTCAGCCCGGAGTACAGATATACACCGGGAACTGGCTCGAGGGGTGCCCGAGAAGTATCAGCGGACACGAGTACCGGAACCGCGACGGCGTGGCGATCGAGTGCCAGGCCTTTCCCGACAGTCCGAACAAGCCCGAGTTTCCGTCGGTCGTGCTCCGTCCCGGGGAAATTTACGAGCAGAGGATCGTCTATCGCTTCGATACGTTGTAGCGCGCCGGACGGAATTCCGGCGCCGGAGCGTGACGGAAGCCCCGGTAGCCGGAGCCCGCATGCCGGACGGCGATTCCGGAAATGTCCGGGCGCGGCCGGTTCGGCAAGCGGAGACGGGAACCTACGATTATGCATGCACTCAAACCAAATAACCTAAAAAAACGAACTATGACCAATTCACAGAAACCGAACTACACGTTCGCGTTGACCGTCATGGTCGTGCTGATGTTCCTGCTGGGATTCATCACGACGATGAACAACTCGATGATCGCCTTCTGCAATAAGGCGTTCAGCCCGCTCGACGACGTCGAGCTGCAATTGATCAACACGGCTTTCTACGGAGCGTATATCCTGTCGATTCCGATCGCATGGCTGCTGGGCAAGATCGGATACAAGACGGCGCTGGTCGCGGGCGTGATCGTGATCGGGCTCGGCATGGCGCTGAATTATCTCGGCGTCGAGGCCGGCTTCTACGGTTTCCTCGGCTGCATGTTTCTCGTGGCCGTCGGCATCGTGCTGCTTCAGGTGGCGCTGAATCCGTACGTGCTGGTACTCGGACCGCCCGAAACGGCCGCGACGCGCCTGACGGTCAACCAGACGTTCAATTCGCTGGCCACGTTCATCGCGCCGCTGTTCGTGTCGATGATCATCGTATCGAACGGTACCTACAACGTTTCGCAGATTCAGGTTCCCTTCCTCGGGCTGGGCATTTTCGCTATCGTCCTCGGCGTGATCGTCATGCTGCTCAAGCTGCCGGCGATCAAGGACGAAGAGCCTGCGGGTGATCAGGTCGCCGAGAACGGCAAGAGCTACAAGTCGAGCGCGTTCAAGTATCCGCACGTGATGCTCGGTGCACTGGCTATCTTTACCTATCTGGGCGTCGAGGTGGGTATTCCGAGCTTCTTCCCCGCCAAATTCGAGTCGCTGGGACTCAGCGTGACCGACCCGACGTCGCTGCTGTCGCTCTATTGGGGCGGGCTGCTCGTGGGGCGTGCCTTCGGCTCGGCCATTCTGCGCAAGTTCAGCGCCCGCAAGGTGCTCTCGGGCGCTCTGCTGCTGTCGTCGCTCTGCCTGCTGCTTTCGCTGCTGACCTCGGGCTGGACGTCGCTCTACCTCTATATCGGGACCGGTCTGTTCCACTCGATCATGTGGAGCTGCATCTTCTCGCTGGCTACGGTCGATCTGGGACCCAACATCAAGCAGGCTTCGGGGATCATCTGCACCGGCGTGATCGGAGCGGCCGTGCTGATGCCGGTCATGGGAGGCGTGCAGGAAGGGTTCGGGCTCGTTCCGGCCTTGTGCTGTCTGTTCGTGTTCTACGCTTACATGGGCTGGTTCGCGCTGAAGGGATCGAAAATCCGCACGGCTTAAGTCCGTGTCGCAGTTTTTTACGGCGGCCGTCTCGCAGGAGACGGCCGCCGTCGTTGTCTGTTTTCGGGGGATGTTTCGGAACAGTTCTTGCGTAGAAGGGGCGTATCAATACGCAAGCGACATGAGAAAAAGAATACTGGTTACCGGCGGGGCCGGCTTCATCGGCAGTCACCTGTGCGAGCGCCTGCTCGCCGACGGGAACGAGGTGATCGCGCTGGACAACTATTACTCGGGCGACAAGCGCAACGTGGAGCATCTGACGGCCAATCCGCTGTTCCGACTCGTGCGTCACGACGTCACGTTTCCGTATTTCGAGGAGGTGGACCAGATTTACAATCTGGCCTGCCCGTCGGCGCCGGCCGACTACATGCACGATCCGGTGATGACGCTCAAGACGTCGCTGATCGGGGCGGTCAACATGCTCGAAGTGGCCCGACGCATGGGGGCGCGCATTTTGCAGGCCTCGTCGGGAAAAGTCTACGGCAAGGCGCAAGTGCCGTCGATTCCCGAACAGTATCGCGGAAACGTCAGCCCGGTCGGCGAGCGAAGCGCCTACGAGGAGGGAAAGCGGGCCGCCGAGTCGATTTTTACCGCCTATCATCATCAGTACGGGGTCGATATCCGTATCCCGAGACTGTTCAATGTCTACGGACCGCGCATGCCGCTCGGGAACGGACGCGTGATCTCCGCTTTCATCAAGAGCGCGCTTTCGGGAGAGAGCATATCGATCCGGGGCAACGGGATGCAGACCCGCTGTTTTCTCTATATCGACGACGCGGTCGAGGCGCTCGTGCGGATGATGAATTCGACCGGCAAGCTGTCCGAACCGGTCAATATCGGAGGCGTGGACCCGGTTCGGATCGATGCCTTGGCCGAGGACGTGGTTCATTTGACGGGAAGTCCGTCGAGAATCGTGCTGCTGAACCTGCCTACGGACAGTTCGCAGAACACGGTGCCCGACATCGAACTGGCTCGTCGCAAGCTCGACTGGGAACCTCGGATCCCGATCGAGGAAGGGCTCACGCGCACGCTCCGCTATTTCGAGGAGCGGATGCGCATGGAGAACCGCGCCTATCCGTTCATGAGCTGGGTCGAGATTATGTAAAGCGCGAATCCGACCGGCTCGGCTCGGACGGCGGTCGCGGTACGATCGTCTGCCGGCGTGCTCGGCCGAGGCGGGATTTTTCTCAGGAAGGCTGTCTGTGCGGAGTTTGCGGTTCGCATGAGGCGTGCGTCTGCATGCGGCCGGATGACACGCGCGAAAATTCCGGATTCCGTATCGTCAATGGCTTGCGCTTCGGACGATGCGAGCCGTGCGGCGCGTTTTCTGGACCAGAAAGACCCCTTCCGCTTCGGCATATCTGTCGTAGGTTATCTGATCGTAGCCCCGAATCGTCAGCAATTCCATGTCGCGGTTGTACACGACGCGGAATTCGGTTTGGAGCGCATCGACGACTCGCTCCAAATAGCGCGAATCGTCGACGCACAGGCTCAGATTGACGGCCGAGCTCTGGATCAGGTTGATTTTCTGTCGGTATTGGCCGAATACCGAAAAAATATCGGCGAGCCGTTCCTCCAGCACGAACGAAAAATCCTTGGGGCGGATCGAAATCAGGACCTGACGGCCTTTGAGAATGCGGACGGGCACGCCCGGCGGGACCGGGGGCGACGCGCAGATCACGCTGCCCGGCTTCGTCGGATCGCCGAACGGACGGACGTAGAGCGGAATATTCTTGTTCTGGAGCGGCTTGATCGTTTTCGGGTGGATCACCTGTGCCCCGGCGTAGGCCAGCTCGATCGCGTCGAGATACGACAGTTCGGGAATCAGCATCGTGTCCGCGAACAACCGGGGGTCGGCACTCAGGATGCCGTCGACGTCCTTCCAGATCGTTACGCTCCCGGCATCGAGCAGATAGCCGGCCATGGCGGCCGAGTAGTCCGATCCTTCGCGGCCGAGCGTCGTCGGGCGGCCCGCCGGCGTCGCGCCGATGAATCCCTGTCCGACCAGCACGCGTTCGGGGGCTGCGTCGACGGCCCGGCGCAGAGCTCGAGCCGACCGGTCGACGTTGATGGTCGCCTCGCGGTAGCGGCTGTCGGTCACGAAAAGCCCGCGCATGTCGAGCCACCGGTTCGGCGTGCCTTGTGCGGCGAGGTATTCCGAGACGATGACGGTCGAGAGCAGTTCGCCGTAGCTTACGATCCGGTCGTACCAGCGATCGTAATCCTCCCGGCAGGTTTCGCTGCGAAGCAGTTCCCGAACCTCCGAGGCGAGTTTTTCGGTGCGTGCCTCGACGGAAGAGGGATCGGCGAACAGCGAGCGGACGATCTGCCGATGGTATCGTTCGATCTCCGCGAACCGCTCGATCGCTTCGTCCGAGCGGTTGCGCATGAACCGGTCGAGCACTTCCTCCAGCGCATTGGTCGTCTTGCCCATAGCCGAAACGATAACCAGTAGTCGTGCGGGTTCGGCGGCGACGATTCGCGCCAGATTCTCGACTCCTTCGGCCGAGCGGACCGAAGCGCCTCCGAACTTGTATATTTTGATGGGGGGCATGTCTTTCGTGTTTTCGTTTCCGTGCGGAGCGCTTGCTGCCGGTCCGTTACCCGTTTCGGAAGGGAGCCGGATTTTCCGCTTCGCCCGGTTTTGTCGTCCGGCAGAGGTATACAAAGCGGATTGTCCGGCGCAAGGAGAAGGAATGAGCGACGGATGCCGCCGTCTCTGTCCGACTCCTGCCGGAAGCGGGAGCCGGGGGAAAAGCATCGCTTCGGAGAATTTTTGGCAGAAAATCTCCGTAAAGGCAATGCGGATATGGACCGGTGCGGCGTCGTCACCCGGAAACGTGGTCGTCCGAAATGACGGTTACCCGGAATTCAGGACAAAGCAGTGCCGGTCTTCCTTTCGCTCGTCGGCCGGGCAGGACTCCGGACCGATGCCGGAGCTCGCCGCATGGCCTTCGTTCTTTATTTATTCCACTTCCGTGCCGGTATTCCATAGCATGAACGACAGCACGTCGGTCATTTCGTCAATACGCTTCGACGTCGGCTTGCCGGCTCCGTGGCCCGCTTTCGTCTCGATGCGGATCAGCACCGGGTTGTCGCAGCCCTGAGCGGCCTGGAGCGTCGCGGCGAACTTGAACGAGTGGGCCGGCACGACGCGGTCGTCGTGGTCGGCCGTCGTGACGAGCGTAGCCGGATAGCAGGCGCCCGCATGAATGTTGTGCAGAGGCGAATACTTATAGATGTAGCCGAACTGCTCCTCGTTGTCGCTGCTGCCGTACTCCACGGCCCAGCCCCAGCCGCAGGTGAACAGGTGGTAGCGCAGCATGTCCATCACGCCTACGGCCGGCAATGCTACCGCGTACAGGTCGGGCCGCTGGGTCATGCAGGCTCCGACGAGCAGGCCGCCGTTCGATCCGCCGGCGATCGCCAGCTTCTCCTTCGACGTGTATTTGTTGTCGATCAGGTACTCGGCCGCCGCGATGAAGTCGTCGAATACGTTCTGCTTGTTGGCGAGCATGCCGGCCCGGTGCCATTCCTCGCCGTATTCGCCGCCACCTCGAAGGTTCACCATGGCATAGATTCCGCCCTGTTCCATCAACAGCACGCTCAGCGGCGTGAAGCCGGGCGTCAGGCTGATGTTGAATCCGCCGTAGCCGTACAGGTAAGTCGGATTGTTGCCGTCGAGCTTCATATCCTTGCGGTGTACCAGAAACATCGAGACGGGCGTGCCGTCCTTGCTGTCGAAAAAGACCTGTTCGGCTGTGAACCGGTCAGGATCGAACTTCAGATCGGGAGTTTTGAACACGCTCGACTCGCCCGTAGCGATGTCGTACCGGTAGATCGAGGCCGGACGAGTGAACTCCGAGAACGAGTAGAATGTGAATGGCTCCTGGTCGTTGTCCGCGAATCCGGTCGCCGCGCCGATTCCCGGCAGCTTCAAATCGCGCAACTTCTTGCCCGAGAGGTCGTATTGCGATACGGCGCTCTGGGCCTTGTCGAGGTAGAGCGCGAACAGCGATCCGCCGGCCACCGACGCCCCTTCGAGCAGCAGCTCCGACTCGGGCAGCAGCTCGCTCAGGACCGGTTCGGCTCCGTTGAGGTCCGCCTGCACCAGCCGGTAGCGAGGAGCGCCCTCGTTCGTGTAGAAGACGGCGCGGCCGTCGCGCGCGTGAACCAGAGCATAATCGTTAGCGAAGCCGGGGAACAGTACCTCGAATTCGGGCGCGCCCTTCGACAGGTCGGCCCACAGCACCTCGTTGCCGCTCGTGCCCTCGGTCGCGAAAACGAACAGATGCCGGTCGTCCTTGCTGACTTCGGCGCTCACGTATCGCAGCGGGTGGGCGCGGTCCTCGTAGATCAGGCGGTCGGCGCTCTGCTCGGTCCCGAGCTTGTGGAAAAAGATTTTCTGGAAGCGGTTCTGCGCGACGAGCGCCTCGGACTGCTTCGGCTCGTCGTAGCCGCTGTAATAGAAGCCGTCCCGGGTCCAGACGGCGCCCGAGAACTTGACCCAGCGGATCACGTCGGGCAGCAGTTCGCGCGTGGCCACGTCCATCACGCGGATCTCGACCCAGTCCGAACCGGACGAGGCGGCCGCATAGGCGCAATACTTGCCGTCCTTCGAGAACGATACGTCGCTCAGCGCGACCGTACCGTCGTCCGACAGCTTGTTCGGGTCGAGGAATACCTCGGCCGGACCGTCGAGGCTTTTTTGGCGGTAGAGCACGCTCTGGTTTTGCAGCCCGTCGTTCTCGAAAAAGAAAAAGTAGTCGCCGTGCTTGCTCGGCACGCCGTATTTCGGATAGTTCCAGAGCTCGGTCAACCGGTTGCGGATCTTGTCGCGGAACGGGATTTGCGACAGGTAGTTCTGCGTGACTTCGTTTTCGGCCGTCACCCAGGCGGCCGTCTCGGCCGAGTTGTCGTCCTCCAGCCAGCGGTACGGATCGGGCACTTTCGTTCCGAAGTAGTCGTCGACCGTGCTGTCCATGCGGGCGACGGGATAAGGCAGTGTCGAGATTTTCATTTTCGTTTTACAGTTCGTGCACAAAACGCCTGCCGCGATCAGCAGTGCGGCGGGAAGCAAAGCATGTTTCATGGGTCTATCGATTTTACGTGTTTTCATTCTGCTGCAAGTTCCTCTGTTCCCTCTTCGCATGACGTCGGGAAGATTTCTCGCGGAAAACTCCGCAACCGGCCGGGCTTTCCGCTTCGCGTGCGCCGAAGACGTTTCCCCTGTTGCGAAGTCCGGGAGCCCGGTTAAATTTCGTTCTTTCGCGGGGCTTTTCCGTGAAAATTTCCGCAAGGTACGAAAGTCCGGGCTGTTTCTCAAATAATTCCGGCATAAATTTCGTAACTTCGCCGACGTAAAACCATGTGGAATAGCTTTATGTACGAAAATCTGAAAACGACCGTCGAGCGGGCGTGGAACGACCGCGAACTGCTCCGCGACGAGGCGGTCAAAAGCGCGATACGCGAGACGGTCGATCTGCTCGACCGTGGAGAGCTCCGCACGGCCGAACCGCTGGGCGACAGCCGGTGGCAGGTCAACGAATGGGTCAAGAAGGCCGTGATCCTCTATTTCCCCATTTGCGGGATGCGGGTGACCGAAGCCGGCCCGATGGAATTTTACGACAAGCTGGACCTGAAGACCGGGTACGAGAAACTCGGCGTCCGCGTCGTGCCGCACGCTGCGGCCCGTTACGGCGCCTATCTGGCTCCGGGCGTGATCCTGATGCCGTCCTATGTGAACATCGGCGCTTATGTCGACGAGGGAACGATGGTCGACACCTGGGCAACGGTCGGCTCGTGCGCTCAGATCGGCAAGCACGTCCATTTGAGCGGAGGCGTCGGCATAGGCGGCGTGCTCGAGCCGGTGCAGGCAGCGCCGGTGATCGTCGAAGACGGCTGCTTCGTCGGAAGCCGGTGCATCGTAGTCGAAGGGGCGCATGTCTGCCGCGAGGCGGTGCTCGGCGCCGGGACGGTCATCACAGGCTCGACGAGGATCATCGACGTGTCGGGGCCGGAGCCCAAGGAGTACAAAGGGTACGTGCCGTCCCGTTCGGTCGTGATACCCGGCTCGCGCACGAAGCGGTTCCCGGCCGGCGAGTATCAGGTTCCCTGCGCGCTGATCATCGGACAGCGCAAGGCTTCGACCGATACGAAAACATCGCTGAACGACGCGCTGCGCGAATTCGATGTACCGGTATAGGCGTCTTGCGAAAATTATCCCTATATTTATTTTGGCGGAGTACGCCGGCTGCGACGGCCGGCCGGCTCCGCTGAATCGTTCGGTGAAACCTAAGTACGCGTAGTGGATACCGCCGCCCTCATAGTCACGGTTCTCGGATCGGTCTGCCTGTTCCTTTTCGGTATGAAATGGATGGGCTCGGCCTTGCAGCGGCTTTCCGGCGGCCCGTTGCGGCGGGCGCTCCGCTCGATGACGCTTTCGACCGGCCGGAGCGTGCTGTCGGGCACGCTGATTACGGCCGTCGTGCAGTCGTCGAGCGTCGTGACGGTCATGATCGTGAGTTTCGTTCATGCCCGGCTGCTGGGGTTGCGGCAGGCCGTCGCGATGATTCTGGGGGCTAATGTGGGTACGACGGTAACGGCTTGGCTCGTCGTGTTGCTGGGATTCGGATTCGATTCGACGTCGGTCGCCATGGCTTTGTTGATTCCCGCTTTCGGGATGTCGGCGCTGGGGCGGAAACGCACGCGGGATGCGGGGCGTATGCTCTGCGGCCTGGCGCTGCTGTTGCTCGCGATCGGGATTTTCGGCAGCAACGTGGCCTCGCTGACCGGTCGTCCTGCCGTGACCGACTGGTTGGCCGGACTGAACGGCCGGGGTGCGGGGACGGTTCTGCTGTTCGCTTTGGCCGGCGCTCTGCTGACGGCTCTCGTGCAGTCGTCGAGCGCTATGACCGCTTTCACGATCGTATTGTGCGGCGGCGGACTGATTCCGTTCGAGTACGCGCTGGCCATGGTGTTGGGCGAGAACGTGGGTACGACGGCGACGGCCAATTTGGCCGCGGTCGTCACGTCGGCCGATGCGCGCCGGGCGGCCCTTTCCCATTTTCTGATCAATCTGTTCGGCGTGCTGTGGGCTCTGCCTCTGCTGCCGTGGCTTGCGCTCGGCATAGCGGACCTGATCGTCTGGGCGGGCGGGGTTTCTCCGCTGACGTCGGCCGTTTCCCAGCCCGTAGGACTCGCGCTTTTCCATACGCTGTTCAATGCGGTCAATGCGATGCTGCTGTTTCCGCTGGTTCCTCGGCTCGCCGGACTGACACGCCGGTTGATTCGGGGAAAAGGGCGCACGCGTCAGGCCGGTTCGGGAGCGGTCCGCGTTCCGAGAATTCCCGAGGGCGAGTTGTCGGCCTATCCGCTGAGGGTATTGCTGGCGAAGCGTGTCCGCGCTGTGTACGGGATGTTTTCGGATGTTCGCGGTTATTTCGGGGAGACCGATCCGCAAAGGGCCGGGGAACGTGCGCGCGATTTCGAGGAACATAGGCGGCAAAGCGCGGAGGCGAGTCGGGAGGCCGAGGGAATGCTGTCCGCCTTCGGGGAGCCGGGCAAGGCGCTGGCCGGGGCTTTCGGTGCGGCCGATGCCTGCGCCGCCGCTTGCGGCGACGTGCTGGATGTGCTTCGCTCCAAACGGTCGGAAGGGATATGGTTCGCACCCGGTCAGCGGGCAGCGGCGCAGGAGAGGATGGAGCGCATAGACCGGGCGCTTTTGCGTGCCGTGCGGCGGGCGGAACGGCTTGCCGATCCGATCGCCGAATCTGAGGAAGAGCAGGCGGTCGGTATTCCGGTCGAGCCGTCCGAGGCATGGCCGGCCTGGGAAGAGGAGGAGGCTCCGCCTCGGTCCGAGGCCGTTCTGGAGAAGCTGCTGGCCCGGCCGGAGTGCTTATCCGAAGCCGTTGTCCGGCTCCTTGCGGGCTTGGACGGTATCTGAACGAGTTGCGGTATGAATGACAAAAATCGGAAAAGAGTCGTGAGACGACGATTGGAGGAATTTGCGAGCCGGACGGGCTTTGCCTTGGGCTTTTTCGATGAGCTCGCTTCGACGAATGACGAGGCGCGCGACGCGCGTTACATGAACGGGGCGGTCGTGATCGCCGAGCGGCAAAGCCGCGGACGCGGACAACGGGGCAATTCATGGAGCAGCGCGGAAGGGATGAATCTGACCTTTTCGGCCGTGCTCTGCCCTGCCGGCTTGCGGGCCGAGAGCCAGTTCTATCTGTCGAAGGCCGTCGCGCTGTCCGTTTCGGATACGGTCGATTCGTTCGGAATCGAGTCGAGGATCAAGTGGCCGAACGACATTTATGTCGGAGACGGCAAGGTGGCCGGCATTCTGATCGAGAACGACCTGATGGGTGCCTGCATATCGCGCTCGATCGCCGGAATCGGGCTCAATGTCAATCAGACCGCGTTCGATCCGGCCCTGCCCAATCCGACCTCGCTGGCCTTGCAGAAGGGCGCGGAGTTCGACCGGTCCGAGGTTTTCGAGCGTTTTTACGGTTTTCTGACAGTGCGTTGCAGGCAGCTGGACGGCGGCGATTACGGAAAGCTGGACGAGGATTATATCGCCCGGCTGTACCGCTTCGGAGAGCGGCATCCCTTTGTCGACGGTCTGACCGGCGAGCGTTTCCGGGGAACGATCTGGGACGTGCTTTACGGAGGGGAACTGCGAGTCGAAAAGGAAACGGGGGAGATTTGCGATTATCTGTTCAAGGAGATCGAGTACGTGCACGATCGGGACGGGGAAGTTTCGGCAAAATGATGTAACTTTACCCCTGCATTATGCGTTATAGTGTCAAATCCCGGACTTAATGACCGTTGCCGAGTACGATAAATGTGTCAGTCAATATTCCGATAACCTTTACCGTTTCGCCCTGAAGTCGCTTCGAAGCGATGACGAGGCGAAGGACATCGTACAGGAGAGCTTTCTGAGGCTGTGGGAGAACCGGGAAGCCGTGCTCAGCGGTAAGGAAAAATCGTACCTGTTTACGGTGGCTTATCGGCTGATCGTGGATAGGGTTCGCATGGGAAAGCGCTATACGGGGGACGAGTCGGTGCTGCGTACGAGTCCGGCTCCGGGGCGACCTGACTACAACGGCATTTCGGAGCTGATAGACCGTTTTCTGGACGAGTTGCCCCCGTTGCAGAAGTCGCTGATCATGCTGAGGGACTACGAGGGCTACTCGTATCGCGAAATGGCCGAAATGACGCGGTTGTCGGAGACTCAGGTGAAAGTGTACATATTCAGGGCACGAACCGCGCTCAGGAGGATCATAGGGGATATAAACAACATACTGTAATGAGAATCAGCATAGAGGATTACGAATCGCGGGCTCTCGATTACGTCGAGGGAAACCTGCCGGCGGACGAGCTTCCGGCTTTCGAGGCTTTCTTGTCCGAACATCCCGACTTGGGGCGAGAGATCCGTTCGATGCGCGGGAGCGTGCCGGTGCTCCCGGCGGAGAAATGGGTCTATCCCGATAAGAAAGCGTTGTTGCGGGGAGGCATAGGGGTGTCGGTGTGGCTGAACAGGGCCGGGTCGTTTCTGGGCGGCATGGCGGCGGCCTGCCTGTTGATCGGGGTGTTCGTGCTGGTCGACCGGCACGACTCGTCGCGCGACGACGCGCTGCTGGCCCGGGGTATTCCGGCCGGGCAGCCGGAAGTCGAGCGGCGGCAGGAAAGTGCTTCGGCCTTGGTCTCGAAAGAGCCCGTTGAGGCTGACGTAACGGAACAGGCCGTGTCGCAGAAGCCCTCCGTGTATGTCCGCGTTGCGTCGGCTTCGCCCGCACAGGTCCCTCCTGTTCCGGAAAGCGCCGCCATGCGTGCCGCATTCGTCCACGAACGGATCGATCCGGTGCTCTCGGGAGAAATGGCCCGCGCCTGCCGGGAGCGGGTCGCTCCGGCCGATCTGAAAGACAGGCCGATTGCCGAGACGATCCGCAGCGTTCCCGTTGCGCTCGGAAGCCCCGATCCGCAGCCGGACATGTGGCGGTATGACGATTCCCGTTCGATGCCCGCCGCCTCGTTCCGCGACGGGAGGGCTTCGGAGGAGACCGCTACGGGAGGGATGCGCGTCCTGACGTCGATTCTGGCTCCGCTCGACCGCATCATACCGATCAGGACTTACCGTACCGAAAACGAAAGCGGCGTAGAAATTATCTCGCTGATCCGCATTGGCAACAAGAATCCGAAAAACAATCCATAGAGTCGAAATGAAAAGAATTCTGTCGATCGTCCTGCTTCTGCCGCTCGTCGCACCCGCCCGGGCCCAGTCGTCTTCCGATACCGTCGCGCAGAAGCGCGAAGTTTTCGTCGAGGACCGTTACCGCGATCCGGACCGACGTGCCGGAGGCGAAAACCAAAGCAAGTTCGTGCTGCGCATCAACGATTTCTCGAAAAAACGCGCCGGAGAACGCCACAACAAGCTTTTCTGGAACGACGGACACTGGGCCGGCATAGGAATCCATTACAGCGGGCTGATTACGAACCTCGGCAAGCTGAAGTTGCCCGATCATCTGCAATGTCTTTCGCAGAGCGCCAAGTCGATCGGCGTCACGTTGAATCCGGTCGATCTGACACTGCTCAAGAGCCGCCGTTTCGGTCTGATCACGGGTCTGGGTTTCGAGTTCAACAATTTCCGGTTCGAGAACAACATCGCGCTGAAATACGAGCACGGCGTGACGGTGCCCGACTTTCAGTACGAAGAGCAACGGATTCGGCTGCAGAAGTCGAAGCTGTTCACCTGTTATCTGAACGTGCCGCTTCTGGTCGAGTTCCAGATGGGGCGGCACAATCTGTTCTATGTCAATGCGGGTGTCGTCGGCGGATGGCGCATGGGCTCCCATACGAAAATCAAGGCGAACGATCCGAACCTCAACGGCAAGTTCAAGGAGCATGGCAGCATGGGGCTGCGCAATTTTCACTACGGCTATACGATCAACATCGGCTACGACCATTTCGCCCTCTCGGCGACTTACTACCGGCCTACGATATTCAAGGAAAAGCACGGTCCGCAGGTCCAGCAGATAAATATCGGCCTGACGCTGATGCTTTAGCCGAGGACGGCCGGATGCGCGGTCGATGCGGGGCGGGTGCGGAAAGGCATCCGCTCCGCGTCGTTTTGTGCGATTATTTTGCGGCGCGGCGCGGGAGCGACCTCTAAATTGACTATATTTGCAGGGAAACCCTTTCGTTAAATCCCGTCGGCTATGGAATACAGCAATACCCTGACCAAGTTCGGAGCCGCTCCTGCGGATGCCGAGATACGAGCGATTCTGGCGGACGTGCAGGCGCGCCTGCGGGCGAACGGCAACGAAGAGGTATACCGGCGGTGTTTCCGCAGCATCGACCTGACTTCGCTCGGGGCGACCGACTCGCACGAGCATATCGAGCGGTTCGTGGCCAAGGCCGTTCGTTTTCCCGGGCATTATCCGGACATAGAGAACGTGGCCTCGGTATGCGTCTATCCCGTTTTCGTCGAGACGGCGGGGCTGGTCATAGCCGACAGCGGTATGACGATCACGAGCGTAGCGGGCGGTTTCCCGTCTTCGCAGACCTATCTGGAGGTGAAGATGCTCGAAACGGCGATGGCCGTCGAGAACGGCGCGGACGAGATCGACGTGGTTATCAGCCTCGGCGAGATGCTCAGCGGGGAGTACGACCTGATGGGAAACGAGATCGAGACGCTCCGCAACGAGGTGGGCGACGACGTCGTGCTGAAGGTGATTCTCGAATCGGGCGTGCTGGCCCGGCCCGAGCTGATTCACCGGGCAGCCGTGATAGCGATGGAGGCCGGAGCCGATTTCATCAAGACCTCGACCGGCAAGGCGGCCGTGTCGGCGACGCCCGAGGCGGCTGTCGTGATGTGCATGGCGATCCGCGAGTTCGCCGAGCGGACGGGACGACGGGTCGGGTTCAAGGCGGCCGGAGGCATTTCGACGCCTCAGGACGCCGTGCTTTATTATACGATCGTCGAGCGGATTCTCGGCCCGCAGTGGCTGACTCCCGCTCTTTTCCGCATCGGAGCGAGCTCGCTGGCTGGCAATCTGCTGAATGCGATCGTCGGCCGCGAGGAGAACTATTTCTGATTTCCGCTTTTATCCGCAAGCCGTTGGCGTCGGAATCCGGAGCAGCAAAGCGCCGGAGGGTCCGTTGTCCGAGGCGATGACATAAATATTTGGGACGAAATAATGAAGAAGATCGAAGTGGACGGATCGGGTAGACTGAACGTGCCCGATACGGTGGAGATTCCCTTTATCGAGGGAGACGGAGTCGGCGCCGAAATTACGCCGGTCATGCAGAGTGTCGTGGACGCGGCGGTGGGGAAAGCCTACGGCGGCCGCCGGCAGATCGAGTGGAAAGAGGTGCTGGCCGGCGAGAAAGCCCACAAGATAACGGGCAGTTGGCTGCCGGAGGAGACGATGCAGGCTTTCAGAGATTATCGGGTCGGCATCAAAGGGCCGCTGACCACGCCCGTCGGAGGCGGTATCCGCTCGTTGAACGTCGCGCTGCGGCAGGAGCTGGACTTGTACGTTTGCCTGCGCCCGGTGCGTTGGTTCCGGGGAGTGGTCTCTCCGGTCAAGGAGCCGCAGAAAGTCGATATGCATATTTTCCGCGAGAATACCGAGGATATTTATGCGGGCATCGAATGGATGGCCGGTACGCCCGAGGCGGAGAAATTCCTGAAATTCCTGACCGAACAGATGGGCGTGACGAAGGTGCGTTTCCCGGAGAGCTCGTCGTTCGGCGTGAAGCCCGTTTCAAAGGAGGGATCGCAGCGGCTGGTACGCTCCGCCATCGAGTATGCGCTCGAGCGGAAGTTGCCCTCGGTGACGCTCGTCCATAAAGGCAATATCATGAAATTTACGGAAGGCGGATTCAAGAACTGGGGCTACGACGTGGCCGAAAGCGAGTTCGGCGACCGGACCTTCACGATGCGCGCATACGAGGCGATCAAGAAGGAGAGCGGATCCGGAGCTGCCGACGAGGCGCTGAGCTCGGCCGTAGCGGCCGGGCGGCTGGTCGTCAAGGACGTGATCGCCGATGCCTTTCTGCAGAATACGCTGCTCGTGCCGCAGGAGTATTCGGTCATCGCGACGCTGAACCTGAACGGCGACTATATTTCCGACCAGTTGGCCGCCATGGTCGGCGGAATCGGCATCGCGCCCGGAGCCAACATCAATTTCCGGACGGGACACGCCATTTTCGAGGCGACGCACGGCACGGCACCGAACATTGCCGGGCGTAACGTCGTGAATCCGTCCTCGATCCTGCTGTCGGCCGTCATGATGCTCGAGTACATGGGATGGACCGAGGCTGCCGCCATGATAACCGCCGCGATGGAACGGGCGTTCGAGAGCGGACGCGCGACAAGCGACCTGACTCGTTTCATGGAGAGGGGAACGCCGCTCGGCACGGTCGAGTTCGGCCGGGAAGTGACAGGCAATTTATAACATTTTGTAAAAAATCGCAAAGTTTTGTATATTGCGCTGTCGCAAAGTTAAAATAGGAGGAAAGATGAAGAGAGAGTACATCATTTACAAGTTGTCGGAGTCGATCAAGTCGACGAGCCATATCGAGGCGGATCTTTTCGTGAAATACAACGTCAAGCGGGGGTTGCGCAACGAGGACCATTCCGGCGTGCTGGTCGGGCTGACGCAGATCGGCAACGTCGTCGGATACGAACGGCAGCCCGAAGGTCAGATGAAGGCGATTCCTGGCAAGCTGATCTACCGGGGTATCAGCGTCGAAGACTTGGTAAGGGGTATTCAGGCCGAGAAACGGTTCGGTTTCGAGGAGACCGTCTTTCTTCTTTTGTCGGGCTACCTGCCCGACCGGGAGGAGCTGACGGCCTTCTGTTCGCTGATTCACGATTTCATGCCGCTGCATCACAAGACGAAGATGAACATTCTCGACATGGAGGGGCAGAACGTCATGAATATTCTGGCCCGCAGCGTGCTCGGCATGTACACCTTCGACAATAACCCGGACGATACCTCGCGCGATAACCTGATGCGGCAATCGATCGATCTGATCGCGAAGTTTCCCACGATCATCGCCTATGCGTACAACATCGTGCGTCACAGCAATCAGGGGCGCTCGCTGCATATCCGCTTTCCGAAGGAGGAACTTTCGATAGCGGAGAATTTTCTCTATATGCTCAAGGGCAGCTATACGGAGCTCGACGCGCGCACGCTCGATCTGGCGCTGATGTTGCATGCCGAGCACGGCGGCGGCAACAACTCGACGTTCACGGTCCGCGTAACCAGTTCGTCGGGAACCGATACCTATTCGTCGATCGCGGCGGGAATAGGATCGCTCAAGGGACCGCTTCACGGCGGAGCCAATCTGGCCGTCGTCGACCAGTTCGAGCATCTCAAGGAGAACATACGCGACTGGACCAGCAAGGAAGAGATCGATTCCTATCTGATCAAGGCGGCGTAGGACCCGTGCGGGCTGATCTACGGTATCGGACATGCGGTTTATACGATTTCCGATCCGCGGACCGTGCTGCTGCGCGAAATGGCCCGCGATTTGGCCAAGGAGAAAGGACGCGAGCGGGAGTTCGCCTTTCTGGAGCTGCTCGAAGAGCGGGCCGTGGAGACGTTCATGAACTTCAAGGGCAACAAGGTCAACAAGCGGGTCTGCGCGAACGTGGACTTCTATTCGGGATTCGTGTACGATCTGATCGGCCTGCCCCGCGAGGTGTTCACGCCGCTGTTCGCGATGAGCCGCATCGCCGGATGGACCGCCCACCGGATCGAAGAGCTGAATTTCGACAGCAAGCGGATCATTCGTCCTGCCTACCGGAACGTGTCGGGCGAGAAGGAGTTCGTTCCGCTCGACCAGCGAATCAAGTAAAGCGGGCTGCACCGGATTCCGGCGGGGACTGAAAAGGAAAACCGACGGAATGCGGAAAACTCGCAGTGCCGGGAAACCGGAAAACCGGCGGAGCGATCGCTTCGGCCGGCTTTATTATTTCTCGTGTGCGGCGGGACCGGGACTTTTTCGCCGGATGGACCGCCGTTTGCAGGCCTTTTCATTCCTGCGTTCTGTGCCGTTCGTTTCGGAAACGGCCGCGGGCAGGGTGCTTTGCCCGATATAATTTATTAATTTCGCCCCGGTACAGATACGAAGAACATGGACGAGCAACGCAATTATACGGGCAGCGCTTTCTGGATCACGCTGATCGTCGTCGTCATGACGGTCGGCATGTCGTTGATACCCGGTTTTCAGGTGGGCCGGGCGAGCGTGAAGAGGGTCAATATCCTGTCCGACCTGATCCGGCAGGAGGAGCATCCCCGGCTGGAGGAAGCCGATCTCTATTTCGATACCACGTTTTTGGCCGAAGGCCGGGCGATCGAGGCGGCTGCCGCTGCCGATTCGCTGGCTGCCGACTCGGCCGGAGGACGGCAAGCCGCCGAACCGGAAATACGGGAGTTGGTATGGGATCTGCCGGGATACCGGCCGATGCCCGGGCACGATCGCTCCGGGAACGAGGGAACGGGAATCGATTCGGCGGCGCTCGTTGCGATCGAGGATTTCGGCGGCGAGGTTCCGGCCATGGAGCATTTCTACCGTACGATGCTCGAAAAGGACCGCCGGCGGCCCGTCCGGATCGCCGTTCTCGGCGACTCGTTCATCGAGGGCGATATCGTGACGGCCGATGTGCGCGAGCGGATGCAGGATCTGTACGGCGGCTGCGGCGTCGGCTTCGTACCTTTCTCGTCTCCGATCGCGCTGTACAGGGCTACGGTGCGGCATACGTTCGACGGTTGGAAAACCTACGACGTCAAGGCGTTCCGGAAAGTGCCCGAGGACGTACGGGACAAGTTTTTCGTGTCGGGCAACGTCTGCATTCCCCAGCAGGGCGCGACGGCGCGCATGGAGGGCGTGACTTTCCGCAGGCATATCGATGCGGCGCGCGTGGCGCGGATTCTGTTTATCAATCGGGGCAACACCTCGCTGCACGTCGTGGTCAACGACTCGCTCGAGCGCGATTTCCGGCCCGACCCGAGTCCTCTGGCGCAGCAGATCGTAATCAACGGTCCGGTCCGCACGATCGCCGTCACGTTGAGCGATCCCGAGGGATTCGTCGGGTATGGAATCGAGCTGGAGTGTCCGGATGGCGTAACGGTCGACAATTTCTCGATCCGGGGCAACAGCGGGCTGGCGCTGTTCGGGACCAATCCCGGAGTCAATGCGAGGATCGGCGAACTGCTCGGCTACGATCTGGTCGTGTTGCAGTACGGGCTGAACGTGATGTCTCCCGAGGTGATGCGCTACGGCTCCTATGCGAAGAATTTCGTCCGGGTAATCAACTACATGAAACAATGCTTTCCCGGCAGCAGCGTGCTGGTGATGGGCATATGCGACCGCAGTATGCAGCGAGACGGGGAGTTCGAGACGATGCCCTCGGTTCCGGGCATGATCGCCGCGCAGCGTTCGGCCGCCGAGCAGGCGGGCGTAGCGTTCTGGAATACGTTCGACGCGATGGGAGGGCATAACAGCATGGTCCGCTTCGTCGAGAAGCATTGGGCGGCCAAGGACTACACGCATATCGGTTATACGGGCGGCAAGTATGTGGCCGACCGTCTCGTCGATGCGCTGATAACCGGCGTGGACAGCATGCGGCGCGAAATCGAGTTGCGCGAGCGGATCGATCGATTGCTGAAGTACGACTCGGCTGCGATCGATTTCAGGGTTCCCGACACGGCTTTGCCCCTGCAGCCTTCCCTTTGACAAGAAGCCCGACGCCCGGCCCGCCTTTTGCCGGTCGAGAGCATGTTGCAGAAACGGGACCGGTCCGGACCGATTCGCACGTTTCGTCCGCATAGAAAAGATGCGCCGGAAAAGAAACTCCGCATGAGAACGGTCTGCCCGTAGCGGTTTCGTCCTGCTTATTGCATTCGCGGAATCTGAGCCGGTCGATGGGATCGGGCCGGGGTCGCCGCGAGACGATTTGTCCGGAACGGAACGCCGGGCCGGTCGGCCGCGCTCCGATTTTTTGGGACTTGAAGTAGCGTCCGCATAGGTTGATATCCGGTAGCGAAAGCATCGACAGCGGAAGGGCGAGCCGCTGTACGAGGGCGGAACGGGGCGGCTCGCCGGTGCTGTCCGGTTCTTAAAGGGAAAGACGGTACGGCGATCGGCCGGCGAGAGATAACGTTCGTGCGGAGCGTGCGAATGCGCCGCCGGTATTTTTTATTTTCAGGAATTTTCGTACCTTGCGGCACGTTTGGTCCCCCGAGGCGCGAGTCCGCCGGAGGGGTCTGTCAGGGAAAAGTGTCCGAGCGGTCGAAGGAGCACGCCTGGAAAGTGTGTATACCTCAAAAGGGTATCGCGGGTTCGAATCCCGCCTTTTCCGCCAGATATCCGAGCGATCCGTTAAAAGCCCC
>ENA-UOIW01000835-UOIW01000835.1-human-gut-metagenome-genome-assembly--contig:-P58-NODE-835-length-21269-cov-6.187188_pt1 | contig 21269 bp, 15 predicted proteins | sample MGYA00242334_ERZ723881 | MGnify/ENA metagenome assembly ERZ723881 | reverse complement strand
CTGAGCCGCTTCCGGATAGACGACGCCGGCCTGCGCGGCCCGGCGCTGCTGGAGGCGGTATGCCGCGGGCGCGGTTTTCTGATGGGCGGGGGCGCATGCGACGTGGCGCGCGCCGCGTCGGTCGTGCTGGACGAATTCCGCGCCGGCCGGCTCGGCCGCATCACCCTGGAGGCGGCGTTCCCCGAAAAGCAGGGCCCGCACGCAGGAGGCACGCCATGAAAAAAACGGCTGCGGAGCGGCTGGATGAACTCGCCGCGATGGACCGCGAAATCTGGGCGCAGGGCATCGTGTTCGCGGGCCTGGACGAGGCGGGCCGCGGCCCGCTGGCAGGGCCCGTGGTCGCAGGCTGCGCGGTGATGCCGTGCGAACCGCTGCTGTGCGGTGTGGACGACTCCAAGAAGCTGAGCGCGAAGCGGCGCGAGGCGCTTTACGAGCGGATTCTGGAAACGGCCGTCTTTGCCGGCACCGGCGTGGCCAGCGTAGAGGAAATCGACCGGCTGAACATTCTGGAGGCCACGCGCCTGGCCATGGAACGCGCGGCCGGGGGCGCGCCGTGCAGCCTGTTTCTGCTCGACGCCATGGAGGGCGTCAGGCTGCCGGGCCGGCAGCGCAGCGTCATCCACGGCGACGCGCTGTGCTATTCCATTGCGGCCGCTTCCATTCTGGCCAAGGTAACGCGCGACCGGATGATGCAGGACCTGGACGCGCGCTATCCCGCCTACGGTTTTGCACGCCACAAGGGATACGGCACGGCGGCGCACGTTGCGGCGCTGCGCGCGCACGGCCCCTGCCCCGAGCACCGGAAGCTGTTTATACGCAACTTTCTCTAAAACCTCTTACAAGGAGGTGCCGGCATGTCTGTCCAGTCAGGGCGCGACGCGGAGAGCAGGGCCGCCGTATTTCTGGCCGGCCGCGGATATCGGATACTGCGCCGCAACTACACCGTGCGCGGCGCGGAGGTGGATATCATCGCAAAGGACGGGGAGACCTATGTCTTTGTGGAGGTCAAGTCGCTTAGCTCCCTTGCGCACGGCGCGCCGCGCGAGCGCGTCACGGCCGAAAAGCAGCGCCGGATTTGCCATGCCGCGCTGCGCTTCCTGCAGACCTATCAGCTGCAGGACTGCCCGGTGCGCTTTGATATTGTGGAAATCACGCCCCAAGGGCCCGCCCTGCTGCGCGGCGCGTTTGACTTTCGCGGATAACACCCTTAAAATGGAAGCATAAGGGCTCCGCCGCCGTCAAATAGATACAACGCCGACCAACGGCTTAAAGGAGGAAAAGGATGCGCCGGATTCTGCTGTGCCTGTTTTGCGGTATTCTGCTGCTGGCGCCCTGCGCAAGAGCCGAGGACAACCTGCTCATCAACCCCGGATTTGAGCAGACGCACGACGGCTGGCCGCTGGGTTGGGAACAGGATATGTGGCTGTTCGACACGGGCGCTTCGTATCTGGAGCTTGCCGCCCCGGGCCGCGAGAGCGACTGGTGCGTGCTGGTGGAAAACGTGGTGTCCAACGACGCCCGTTTCGTGCAGAGCGCGGAAGTGCTGCCGGAAACCGTCTACCGCCTCAGCGGCTATATCAAGGTGGACAGCGTCGGCCCGGATGGCGCGGGCGCCAACATTTCCGTGCTCAGCTCTTACGAATCCTTTCCCATGGTCTACGATACGCAGGGGCAGTGGCGCTATGTGGAATGCTATATCCGCACGGCGGAGGGCCAGGAGCAGCTGTCCATCGCCGTGCGGTTGGGCGGTTACAGCGCCGACAACATCGGCAAGGCCTGGTTCGACGATATCGCGCTGACGCCCGTGGACGCGGTGCCGGAGGATGCCGCCGTCATACAGCTTACGGATTATACCCGCTACGCAGGCCAGCAGACCGTCTCCGACGCCGACACGGACAGCAGTTCCCTGGGGCTGCTGGCGGGTATCGGCGGGTTTCTGGCCGTGCTGGCGGTGCTGTATTTTGCCCGCCGCGCCCGTCTTCCCTGGCCGCGGGCGGCCCTGGCGGGGCTGCTGGCCGTCGCCGCCGCGCTGCGCCTGTATCTGATGGCGACGCAGGCCGGGTATGCAACGGACATGCAGTGTTTCTACGCCTGGGCCCAGCGCATGGCCGCCGTAGGGCCCGGCGAATTCTACGCCGACGATTATTTCTGCGACTACCTGCCCGGATATTTGTATCTTTTGTGCCCGATAGGCGGGTTGATGAACCTGCTGGGCGTTGTGGAGATGAATGCGACGGCGCGCGTGCTGGTTAAGCTGATGCCGATGCTCGCGGACCTGGGCATTGTCGTGCTGCTGTGGCGCATGGCGCAAAAGCCGCTGCAGGCCACGGGCGCGCTGCTCGTTGCCGCGCTGTATGCGTTCAGCCCGGCCGTGCTCATCGACAGCGCGGTCTGGGGACAGGTGGACAGCCTGCTGGCGCTGGGGCTTGTGGCGACGGTCGCGCTGGTGCAGCGCAAAAACTGGCGCGCGGCGCTGCCCGTCTTTGCGCTGACCTTCCTGTGCAAGCCGCAGGCGCTCCTTGCCGCGCCCGTCGGCGTGGCGGCGCTGGCGGCGGATATTCTGCGGGAGAAAACGCCGTCCGCGCGCCGCAAGATAATAGCGCACGCCGCGCAGGGCCTGGGCATCGCAGTGGCCGGCATGGTTCTTTTGCTGCTGCCCTTTGTCTGGGGCAAGCCGGTCACATGGACGTTTGAAAAAATCCTGGAGACGCTTTCGTCTTACCCCTACGCCACGCTCAATACCGCCAATCTCTATTATCTGCTGGGCGCCAACTGGGTCGGGCTGGAGGCGTCGTTCCTGGGCATTTCCTACGGCACGTTCGGCACGGTAATGATGGTGCTGTGCGTGGCGGGCGTGCTGGTGCTGTACTGGACGCGGCGCGACGCGCCCGAAGCGTTGCCGCTGTGCGGAGCGCTGCTGTACACGGCGCTGTATCTGCTGGGCGTCAAAATGCACGAGCGCTATCTGTACCCGGCGCTGGCGCTCTGGCTGGTCGCCTATCTGCGCCGCCGCGACGCACGGCTGCTGGTGCTCTTTGCGGGCTTTTCGATGACGTTTTTCGTCAACTGCGCGCTGGTGCTGCGCGATACGCATCTGGCGCTGGGCTTCGGCGTTCCCGGCTGCGTGCTGGCGGTATGCAACCTGCTTTTGCTCGCGCTGGCCATATGGACGGCGGTGGACCGCCGCACATGCGAGCTTCCCGCGCCCTCGGCCGGGGAACATGCCGCAGCCCGTGCGCAGGCCCGTGTCGACGAGGTTCTTTGCCAGACCCCGCCGCTGCCCCGCATGCGCAAAAGGGATTGGGCGGTCATGCTCTCGCTGACGCTGGTATACACGGCCATCGCCTATATCGGCCTGGGCTCTACCAGCGCGCCGCAAACCTACTGGATAAGCACGGGCACGGACGAGCAAATCACTTTCGACCTGGGAGAAACCCGGGACTTTTCCCTGATTTTCTATCAGGGCGTTTTGCGCTCGGATTTTGCCGTGCAGGTCGAACTGTCCGACGACGGAACCACCTGGTCTCCGCTGCCCGAGTATACGGCGCTGGAAGGCAACTGCTTCCGCTGGAAGTATTACCCCACCGCGCATTATGACACCACGACCGGCGCGTTCCTTTCCTGGCTGGACACGCCCGGCACCTACAGCGCGCGCTATGTGCGCCTGCGGGTGAATTATCCGGGCTATATGCTCATGGAGCTTGGCTTCCTGGACGCGCAGGGCGAAGTCATTCCCGCCCTGGTTTCCCAGTGGACGGGCGCGCGCGAAGGCTCGTCCTATACGCCCGAGGCGCTCGTGGACGAGCAGGATACCGTCGTGAGCGAGCCGAGCTACTACAACGGCACCTATTTTGACGAAATCTATCACGCGCGCACGGGCTATGAGCATGCCAACGGCCTTTTGACCTACGAGTGGACGCATCCGCCGCTCGGCAAAATCTTCATCATGTGGGGCATTGAGCTCTTTGGCATGACGCCGTTTGGCTGGCGGTTCTTCGGCACGCTGATGGGCGTGCTGATGGTGCCCGCGATGTACCTGCTGGGCAAGCTCTTCTTCCGCAAGACGCGCTATGCCTTCCTGACCGCGTTTGTGATGGCGTTTGACATGATGCATCTGACGCAGACGCGGATTGCCACCATCGACAGCTATGCGGTGCTGTTCATCCTGCTGATGTATCTGTGCATGTTCCGCTTCCTGCAGATGAACCTGTTCCGCGACCGCTGGCGCGCGTGGGTGCCGCTGGCGCTGTCCGGCGTTTTCATGGGGCTTGGCTGCGCGAGCAAATGGATTTGCATGTATGCGGGCGTAGGGCTGGCGGTGCTGTTTTTCTGGTCGATGGCGCGGCATTTGCTGCAATGGACGGCCTGTCGCAACGCGGGCGGCGAGGCGGCGCAAAAGGTACGGGATTATCCGAAGCTGCTGCTCGGCACGCTGGCGGTGTGCGTGGTATGCTTCCTGGCCATCCCCTTCGCCATCTATTACTTCAGCTACATTCCCCATTTCGCCTACGAAGGCGGGCTGACCTGGGAGCGGTTCTGGAACACCCAGGTCAACATGTTCAACTACCATGCCACGCTGGCCGACAACCACGCGTTCCAGTCGCCCTGGTATGAATGGCCGCTCATGCTCAAGCCCATGTATTACTACAACGGCAGCCCGTTCGTCGGCGAGGGGAACGTGGCGACCATCATGTGCATGGGCAATCCGGCCGTCTGGTGGACGGGCTTTGCAACCATGCTGTACCTGCTGTGGCGCTGGCTGCGGCCGCACGTCCGCGGCGAGGCGGTGCGCGACCACCGCCCGGCGATGCTGCTGCTGGCTTTCCTGGCGCAGTTTCTTCCCTGGGTGCTGGTGCCGCGCTCCATGTTCATCTATCATTATTTCGGCAGCCTGCCGTTCGTCATGCTCTCCATCGTCTATGCCGCCCAGCGCGTGGACGCGCGGCTGGGCAAGCGCGCGCTGCCGGTCTGGATAGGATACATGGCGGTGACGGTGCTGCTGTTTATAGGTTTTTACCCCATCGGCACGGGAACGGAAATCCCGCGCGCATGGGCCGACGCGATGAACTGGTTTTCCAACCTCTATCTGCCCGGCTGGCAGTACCGGGGCTGGCTGTACTATTGATACGCTTTGACGAAAGGGGCGCTGCCCATGCTTGCCCGCGTGCTCTCCTACGCGCTTGACGGCATCGACGGCTATCTCGTGTCCGTGGAAGCCAACGTATCCGGCGGCATGCCGCTGTTTGAAATCGTGGGCCTGCCGGACGCGGCGGTAAAGGAATCGCGCGAGCGGGTGCGCGCGGCGCTCGCCAACAGCGGCTTTACCATGCCCTTCACGCGCGTCGTGCTCAACCTCGCGCCCGCGGGCACGAAAAAGACCGGCCCCGTATTTGATTTGCCCATCGCGCTGGCCATCCTCTGCGCTTCCGGGCAGCTGTCCCCCGCCGCCACGGAGGGCATTGTCTTTCTGGGCGAGCTGTCCATGGGCGGCGAGCTCGCGGCCGTGCGAGGGGCGCTGCCCGTGGCGCTTTCCGCGGGGAAGGCCGGCTATACGCGCCTGCTGCTGCCGCAGCAAAGCGCGCCCGAGGTTTCCTGCGTGGAGGGATTGACCGTATACCCTGCGGCGTCGTTGGCCGAAGTCGCGAGGCATTTGCGCGGCGAAGCGCCCATCGCCCCGCAGCCGCAGCAGCGCTATGCGGAGGCGGTGGCCTCGCAGACGGGCAAGGACGATCTGTGCCTGGTGGCCGGGCAGCACATGGCCAAGCGCGCCCTGGAAATTGCCGCGGCGGGCGGACACTCGCTGCTGATGGTGGGGCCTCCGGGGACGGGCAAGACCATGCTGGCGCGCTGCCTGCCCTCGCTTCTGCCGGACATGACCTTTGCGGAATCCCTGGAAGTGACGCGCATCCACAGCGCCGCAGGCATCCTGCCGCCCGGCGCGGGCCTTCTGACCCAGCGTCCGTTCCGCGCGCCGCATCACAGCGCCTCCCTGGCCGCGCTGGTAGGCGGCGGCAAGGACGCGCATCCGGGCGAGGTGACGCTGGCCACCGGCGGCGTATTGTTTCTGGACGAGCTGCCGGAATTTCCCCGCAACGTCCTGGACGGCCTGCGCCAGCCACTGGAGGACGGAAAGGTCGTCATTGCGCGCGCGGGCGCGCGTTCGGAATACCCGGCGCGGGCCATGCTCGTCGCCTCCATGAACCCCTGCCCCTGCGGATACCTGGGCTCGCGCTCCAGGGCCTGCCGATGCACGCCGCAGGCGGTGGCACGCTATCAGGGGCGCGTATCCGGGCCGCTGCTGGACCGGATTGACCTGCGCGTGGAGGTGGGCGAGGTGGCGCCGGAAGAAATCGAGCAGGGAAACCGGGAAACCTCCGCGCAGGTGCGCGCCCGGGTCAACGCCGCCCGCATGCTGCAGCAGCGGCGATACGCGCGCGAGGGGATTTATGCAAACGCGCAGCTGAGCGCCTCGCAGCTGCGGCGCTGGGCAGAGCCGGACGCGGCCGGGCGCGCGCTGCTGGCCGGCGCCATGCGGCGCTGGGGGCTGTCGATGCGCGGGCGCGATCGCGTGCGCAAGGTCGCGCGCACCATTGCCGATTTGGACGGCGCAGAGCGCGTCGAGGCGCGCCACATTGCCGAAGCGCTGCAATACCGCGCGATGGAAACGGAGGCGTAGCATGGAATACAGCCAGTCTCAGCAGTATTGGATATGGCTGTCCAGCATCAAGGAGCTGGATGTCCGCCATTTTGACGCGCTGCTCGAGCGCCTGGGGCCGCCGCAGCGCGTATGGGAGGAAATGGGGCCGTACATTCGCGAGATGGTCGGCCCGCGCGTCTATCGCGCGCTGGAGCAGGCGCGCCAGGCACGCTATCTGGAGGCGTTGTTTGCCTCCCTGGAGCAATGCGGCGCGGTGGCGGTTACGCGCGAGGATGAAACCTATCCGCAGGACCTGCTGACCATCGCCGATCCCCCGCCTACGCTCTATGTCCGCGGCCGCGCCGCGCTGGACGACCCGTGCATGTTCGCCATTGTGGGCGCGCGCAACTGCAGCGCGTACGGCACGCGCATGACCCGGCGCATCGCGCGGGAGCTTTCGGAGGCAGGGGTGACGGTGGTTTCCGGCCTGGCGCGCGGCATCGACAGCGCCGCCCACCGGGGCGCGGTGGACGCCAGGGCGCGGACCGTAGCGGTGCTCGGCTGCGGGATAGACGTGGTATATCCGCCGGAAAACCGGACTCTCTACGAGGAAATCCTCGCCAACGGCGGCAGCATCGTCACGGAAGAGCCGCCGGGCACGCCGCCGCTTGCGCACAATTTTCCCGCCCGCAACCGCATCATCAGCGGCATGAGCCGGGCGGTGCTGCTGGTAGAAGCGGCCCGCCACTCCGGCGCGATGAGCACGGTGCGCCATGCCATCGACCAGAGCCGCGACGTCATGGCGCTGCCGGGGCAGGCGGACAGCGTGCTGTCCTCCTCGCCGCACGCTCTGATACGCGACGGCGCGCGCCTGGTCGCCAGCGCGAAGGAGATTCTGGAAGACCTGGGCTGGGACCGGCTCGAAATCGACGGTCGGAGGCCGTCGGACGAGCCGCTGCAGCTGACGGCGGCGGAACAGCAGGTGTACAACGCCCTGGCGGGCGGTTCGGAAAGCGTGGACCAGCTGGTCGACGCGCTCCGGATAAAACCGGCAGATTTGAATTGTCTATTGACAAGCATGGAGATACGGGGAATAATAAGGCAGTTACCAGGCCGCAGGGTCGAACGAATCGTTTAACATCGTAGGAGGATACACCATTGGCAGCAGCAAAGCGCAAGCTCGTAATCGTTGAGTCCCCCGCCAAGGCGCGCACCATCGGAAAGTTCCTGGGGCGCGGCTACAAAGTGGAGGCCTGCAATGGCCATGTTCGGGATTTGCCCAAGTCGCAGATGGGCGTGGATGTGGAACATGATTTCGAGCCGAAATACATTACCATCCGGGGACGGGGCGAAGTGCTGGACCGCCTGCGCCGCGAGGCCAAGGCCGCGTCGCAAATCCTGCTGGCCACCGACCCGGACCGCGAAGGGGAGGCCATTTCCTGGCATCTGGCCTACATTCTCGGCGTGGACGGCAGTACGCCCTGCCGCGTGGAATTCCATGAGATTACCGACAAGGCCGTCAAAGAGGCCATCAAGCATCCGCGCCCCCTGGACATGAAGCGCATCAACGCGCAGCAGGCGCGCCGTGTGCTGGACAGGCTCGTGGGCTACAAGATAAGCCCCATCCTGTGGGCCAAGGTAAAAAAGGGCCTGAGCGCCGGCCGTGTGCAGAGCGTGGCGACGCGCATGATTGTCGACCGCGAGGATGAAATCGAGTCGTTCATCCCGGAAGAATACTGGGAGGTCAGCGCGCAGTTGGAAAGCGGCGGGCAGCGTTTTTCCGCCCGGCCTGCCGGCGGAAACATTGCCGGCGGCGAGATGGCGCGCAAGACGGTGGAGAAAATCAAGGCGACGGATTTCACCGTCACCCAGGCTAGGCGCGCGGAAAAGCGCAAGAACCCCGCGCCCCCCTTTACCACGCCGAATTTGCAGCAGGAAGCGGCGCGAAAGCTGCGCTTTACCACGGCCAAGACCATGCAGATTGCCCAGCAGCTCTATGAGGGCGTAGACATCGAGGGCGAGGGCGCCGTGGGTCTGATTACCTATATCCGTACCGACTCCGTGCGCCTGTCGAACGAAGCCGTCGCCCAGGCGCGGGCCTATATTCCCGAGCGGTATGGCCCCGCTTTCCTGCCGCCGTCCCCGCCCGTTTATAAGGGGCGTTCCCGGGCGCAGGACGCACATGAGGCCATCCGCCCCACCGACGCGCGCCGCAGGCCCGAGGACATCAAGGCCTCGCTCTCGCGCGACCAGTACAACCTGTACCGCCTCATATACCTGCGCTTTATCGCCAGCCAGATGGCGCCGGCGCTGTATGACACGCTCACCGCCGAGCTTTCCGGCGGAGACATGACGCTGCGCTTTTACGGGGAGCACAAGAAGTTCTCCGGCTTTACCTCGGTGTACGAGGAAGGGACGGACGAAGAAGTGGAGAGTGCGGAGACCACGCTGCCCAACCTGCAGGAAGGCGATGTGGCGCGGGTGCTCGACGTCCAGAGCGAGCAGCACTTCACCCAGCCCCCGCCCCGCTACACGGAAGCCTCGCTGGTCAAAGCGCTGGAGGAACGGGGCATCGGCCGGCCGAGCACCTACGCGCCGACCATTTCCACCATCATCAGCCGCGGCTACGTCAGCCGCGAGCAGCGCAGGCTCTATGCGACGACGTTGGGGCGCATGGTCACGCAGATGATGCGCGAAAACTTCTCGGACATCGTCGACGTGCAGTTCACCGCCGGCGTTGAGGACAAGCTGGACGCCGTGGAAGAGGACGCCCTGCCCTGGCGCGAAGTCATCCGGGAGTTTTACGGCCCGTTTGAACAGTCCCTGGAAAAGGCGGAACAGAACATCGAGAAGGTCAAGGTGGCCGACGAGGTGTCCGACGAGGTGTGCGAGCTGTGCGGCGCGCCGATGGTATACAAAATGGGCCGCTTCGGCCGGTTTCTGGCCTGCTCGCGGTTTCCCGAGTGCCGGGGCACCAAGGCCATCCAGATTGAAATCGACGCGCCCTGCCCCAAGTGCGGCGCGCCGCTGCTGGAAAAAACGTCGCGCAAGGGGCGCAAGTTCTACGGCTGCAAACGCTATCCGGACTGCGACTTCGTCTCCTGGGACAGGCCCGTCCGGGAAGCCTGCCCGCGGTGCGGCAGCCATATGACCCTCAAGGAAAACCGCCGGGGGCGCTGGTATCTGTGCAGCAACGAAAGCTGCCGGTATCGCGCGGAAGCCCCGGAGGAGAACGAGCAGTGACGCGGGCGACGGTGCTGGGCGCGGGCCTGGCGGGCTGTGAAGCGGCATGGCAGTTGGCCCTGCGCGGCGTGCCGGTGCGCCTGGTGGATATGAAACCCGACGGGAAAACGCCGGCCCATCACGCGGACGGCTTTGCCGAGCTGGTATGCTCCAATTCTCTGCGCTCCGACCGGCTGACCAATGCGTCGGGCCTTCTGAAGGAGGAGATGCGCCGTTCCGGCTCCCTCATCCTGGCGGCCGCCGATGCGTCGCGCGTGCCTGCGGGCGGCGCGCTCGCCGTGGACAGGGACCGGTTCTCCGGCCTGATTACGCAGGCCGTCCGGCAGCATCCGCTCATTGAGGTCGTTTGCCGGGAGGCGGACGGCCTTCCCGAGCCGCCCGCCATTGTCGCCACCGGCCCGCTGACGGCCGGGAAGCTGGCCGAAGCCATCCGGGACCGCTTCCAAACGCTGAACTTCTATGACGCGGCGGCGCCCATTGTCACGCTGGAATCCGTGGACATGGCGCGCGTCTTTCGCGCGTCGCGCTACGGCCGGGGCGACGATTATCTCAACTGCCCGATGACCGAGGCGGAATACGATGCCTTTTACGAAGCGCTGGTGAGCGCGGAAACCGCGCCCATCCACGGCTTTGAGGAGCGGGCGGTATTCGAGGGATGCATGCCCGTGGAAAGCATGGCGCGCAGGGGGCGGCTGTCGCTGGCCTACGGGCCGCTAAAGCCCGTGGGCCTTCGCGACCCGCAGACCGGCCGCCGCCCGTTCGCCGTGGCGCAGCTGCGGCAGGACAATGCGGCGGGCACGCTGTATAACCTGGTGGGCTTCCAGACGCGGCTGACGTTCCCGGCGCAGCGGCGTGTCTTCGGCCTGATTCCCGGGCTGGAGCATGCGGAGTTTGCGCGCTATGGCGTCATGCACCGCAACACCTTCCTTGCCTCGCCCGGCGTGCTTTCGGCGCGGTATGAGGTCATCGGCTGCGAAGGATTGTTTTTCGCCGGGCAGATCACCGGCGTGGAAGGATATGTGGAGTCGGCGGCGAGCGGGCTGTGCGCGGGCGTACATCTGGCGCGGGCGCTGAAGGGCCTTCCTCCGCTCGTTTTCCCGACGCTGACCGCCCTGGGCGCGCTTGCGCGCCACATCTCCACGCCCAATCCCGATTTTCAGCCCATGAACGTTTCTTTCGGGCTGATAGACGGCTTGCAGGAAAAAATCCGCGATAAGGCAAAGCGCTACGAGGCCATTTCGGCCCGCGCGCTGGATGCCCTGGACGCATTGAACCTACGCGAAGGAGTGATGGCATGACACAGCTGAAGGGGACTACCATATGCGGCGTGCGCCGGAACGGGCGTAGCGCCATCGCCGGCGACGGGCAGGTGACCATGGGAGAGAGCACCATTTTCAAGGGCGGCGCGGTCAAGGTACGCCGCATCTGCGGCGGGCGGGCCGTCATGGGATTTGCCGGCTCGGTGGCCGACGCCTTCTCGCTCAGCGAACGCTTTGAGGAAAAAATGGAACAGTACGCCTACAACCTCCAGCGCGCGGCGGTGGAGCTGGCGCAGGAATGGCGCAGCGACAAGGCCATGCGCCGCCTGGAAGCGATGATGATTGTGGCCGATGCCGAGAGCATGCTCATCGTTTCCGGAACGGGCGAAGTCATTGAATCCGACGACGGCGTGTGCGCCATCGGCTCGGGCGGCAACTACGCGCTGGCCGCAGCCCGCGCGCTGGTCCGCCATACCGAGCTTTCCGCCCACGCCATCGCCGAAGAAGCGCTGCGCGTGGCGTCTTCCATCTGCGTTTACACCAACGACCATATTACCGTGGAGGATATTTAAGATGCCGCAGCTTACCCCCAAAGAAATCGTGCGCGAGCTCAACCGCTTCATCGTCGGCCAGGACGAGGCCAAAAGAGCCGTGGCCATCGCGCTTCGCAACCGCTACCGGCGCGCCCAGCTCCCGCCCGAGCTGCGCGAGGAAATCGCGCCGAAAAACATCCTGATGGTCGGGCCTACCGGCGTGGGCAAGACCGAAATCGCCCGCCGGCTGGCCAAGCTGGTGGACGCGCCGTTTGTCAAGGTGGAGGCGACGAAATTCACCGAGGTCGGCTATGTGGGCCGGGATGTGGAATCCATCATCCGCGATTTGGCCGAGGCCGCCATCCGCATGGTCAAGGAGCAGCACGCCGAGCGCGTCAAAGCGCGCGCCACGGTGCTGGCCGAGGAACGCATTCTGTCGCTGATGACCAATCCGCCCAAGCACCGGACAAACCCCATCGACGTCCTGCTGGGCAACAAGCCCAAGGAGCCGGACGTGCCGCCCGAGGAGCGCGAAAAGCTCTCGCTGCGCCGGGAAGACCTGCGCCAGAAGCTCATGCGCGGGGAGCTGGAAGAGCAGGAGATTGAAATCGAAGTCGCGGATACGCCCGCGCCCGTGGAAATCAACGGCGCCAGCGTCAACATCGGGGACATGATGGGCGGCATGCTGCCGAAAAAGACCAAAATGCGGCGGGTGAAGATTTCCGAAGCGCGCCGCCTGCTGGTCGCCGAGGAGGAAAGCAAGCTCATCGATATGGACGCCGTTACCGAAGAAGCGCTGCAGCGCGCGGAGCAGGACGGCATCGTCTTTATCGACGAAATCGATAAAATCGCCGGCCGTTCCAGCGGCGGCCATGGCCCGGACGTCAGCCGGGAAGGCGTGCAGCGCGACATTCTGCCCATTGTGGAGGGGTCTACGGTCAACACCAAGTACGGCCCCGTGCGCACGGACTTCATCCTCTTTATCGCCGCCGGCGCTTTTCATGTGGCAAAGGTGACCGACCTGATTCCCGAGCTCCAGGGCCGCTTCCCGGTGCGCGTCACGCTCAAATCCCTCTCCCGGGAGGATTTCCGCCTTATCCTGACCCAGCCGGAAAACGCGCTGACCCGCCAGTACGCCGCGCTGCTGGAGGTGGACCATGTGCGCCTGACCTTTGACGACACGGCGCTGGACGCGCTGGCCGAGGCCGCGTGGACGGCCAACGAGAACGGCGAGGATATCGGCGCAAGGCGTCTGGTCAGCATTTTTGAGCGTCTCCTGGACGATATTTCCTTCAACGCGGACGGGAGCATGCCGCCCTTTACGCTGTCGATTAACGGAGATTATGTCCGGGCGCACCTGGGCGCGGAGGCAACGCAGCGCGACCTGCGCCAGTTCATCCTGTGAACGGCGGCGGACGCGTGCTGTCCCGCGCGGAGGTGTATGCGAAGATTACGTTTGTCTCCACGATGTGGGGCCTTTCCTTCATCGCCTCCAAATACGCCATGCAGCGCGGATTCGGCGAGTTCACGCTGGCGTTTGTTCGGTATGTGCTGGTATGCCTGGTGATGCTGCCGGTGCTGCGCGTCAAGGAAGGCAATCTGACCCTTCCGCAGCGGAAGGACTGGCCGGCCATCATCATTTCAGGCGTGCTGGGCATTTCGATTTACTTTATTCTGGAGTACATGGGCGTCATGCGGACGACCGTGGCCAACGCTTCGCTGGTGCTGGCGGCCATTCCGGTGCTGTCCATCCTGTGGGGCGCGCTGCGCGGGCGGCGGTATCGCGCGGTTTGCTGGCTGGGCGTGCTGGTCTCGCTGGCAGGGGTATTTTTCGTGGTCTACTTCGGCGCGGCCAGCGAGGACGGCGGCTTTGACCTGTCGGTGCTGCTGGGCAATCTGATGCTGCTGGGCGCGAGCGTATGCTGGGTCGTCTATATCGAGCTGAGCGACCGGCTGCTGACGCGCTATACCAGCCTGAACCTGACGTGCTGGCAGGGCGTCGCGGGGCTTATCGCGCTGCTGCCCACCGCGCTGCTGGAATCGCCGCGCTGGCAGCCGGTGGCCTGGGACGGCTGGATGGCGGTGCTCTTTCTGGCGCTGATTTGCTCGGCGCTATGCTTCTTCTGGTATGCGCAGGCCATCCGCGCGCTCTCTCCGATGCAGGCCGCTGCGTTTGTCAACCTGAACCCGCTGGTCGCCGTGTTGGGCGGCGTGCTGCTCCTGGGCGAGCCCGTGACGCTGATGCAGCTGGCCGGCGGCGCGCTGATTGTCGGCAGCATTCTCATGATTAATTACGGCATGTCCGCGGGCAGGGCCCGGTAGTCCCGTTCAGGGCCGCGATGCGTCCGCGCCGTCCGCCCGCGTGAAAAGCAGCCAGAAACCGCCAAGCCAGCGCGCGCCGGGCAGGCCGGGAGGCGGCTGCGGCGCAAAGCTCCCCGCCACGCCATGGGCCAGCACGCGCGGCTGCCCGCGCACATAGCGCCGGCCCTCGATGCGCTCCGGGAAACCCGTCGTTTGCAGCGAGAGAAACTGCCATCCGTCCTCCGGCGCGCGGACCGCCTCCGCCCCGTCCCCTGTCACGCGGGCCGCCTTCTCCTCCGCCCCGTCCTCTGTCACGCGGGCCGCCTCTGCCCTGTCCTCCGGCGCGCATGCCTCCGCAGCCGCCGTCTTTGTTTCCGTCCCGGCAGGCTCGGCCGTCTGCCGCCTCGGCGTGCCGGCGGGCCGCAGCGCCCGGAGAATCCGCGCCGGTTCCGCCTCCTGTCCGCCCGTCAGCACCACGCGGTCCCCGCACAGCACGGCGACCTGGGTATAGCATGACTCGTCCCGGGGCAGGGGCGTGCGCGCGGCCTCGCCCCGCACAAAGGGCCCCAGATAGCAGGGCGCAACCTCCGGGCCAAGCAGCACGGCCTGCGCCCGCGGCTCCAGGCCATGCGCAAACGCCTGCGCGCTGCTGCGCCCGTCGCGCCTCTGCAGGCGCACAAAGCCCGCCTGCTTCCCCTGCGCATCGCGAAGAATCATCAGCCGTCTGCGAAAGCCGCCCTGCACGCACAGCCCCCCTTTCCTTCAGGCTATGCGGCGCGGCGCGCGGCCATGCGCCCTTTCTTGACAACGGCGCAAACGGCTTGCTACAATACACCGTGCGGGCGCATCTTATCAAGATACCCTGTCAGAACACCGGAGGATACGCGCATGAGGAAACGCTTCGCCCTGCTAATGGCGCTGCTGATAGCATCCGGCGCTGCGAACGCGGCGGCGCTGGAATTTCCGGCGCAGGCCACGCTGTCCGCTCACGCCTATCTGCGCGATGCCCCGTCCCTCGACGCAGCCCCACACATGCTGCTCATGGCGGGCAGCACCGTCACGCTGCTTTCGCAGGAGGACGGCTGGTTCTCCGTCGCATACGGCGCCTTTCGCGGCTATATAGAGGCTACGGGCCTTGAGCTGCCGGACGGCTGGGTGCTGTCGGAGGGAACCATTCTGCTGGCGACGGACGCCCCGGGCGATACGATACGCCAAGTCCAGCAATGGCTTCATACGCTGGGCTATGACACGGGCAGTGCGGACGGCGTCTTCGGCAGCCGGACGCGCCGCGCCGTAGAAGCCTTTCAGCAGGCGTATGGGCTGGACGTGACCGGCGCGGTCGATTCGCAAACGTTCGCGCTGCTGGAAAGCGCGGCGGTGGCAGTTCTGACGGCCACGCCTTCGCCGTCACCCACGCCCTCGCCTTCGCCCTCTCCGTCGTCCTCGCCATCCCCTTCGCCCTCGCCCTCTCCGTCGCCTTCGCCCTCTCCGTCGCCTTCGCCTTCGCCGTCGCCCACGCCTTCCCCTTCGCCCACACCGCTTCCCTCCTATGCCCCGCTGCAATATGGCGACGCAGGCGATGCGGTGCTGGCCATGCAGTCCGCGCTCGGCACGCTGGGTTACTATGAAGGGGCGGCGGACGGCGTCTTTGACGGAAGCACACGGCTGGCTGTGCGCCGCTTCCAGCAGGCGCACGGGCTGGAAGAAACCGGGCTGGCGGACGAAGCGCTGCAGGCGCTCCTGTTCGGCGGCAGCGCCATCCCCGCGCCTCAGCCGACGCAGTACATCCCGCGCTTTCCCGGCGCGGGCCGGATGGACAGCCCGCCGCTCGCCGCGCAGGTGCTCTACGCCGATTGGGACAGCGACGTCTCCCGCTCCTTCCAGGCTGGGCAAACCGTCACGCTCTATGATTTCCAGACCGGCCTGGCCTGGCAGGCGCGGCTGGGCGAGGCAGGCGCCGCCGCCGACGCCGAGCCGTTGACCGAAGCGGACACGGAGGTCATGTTCCTCGCCTTTGGCGGGAAGAACACCTGGACGCCCAAGCCGGTCTGGGCGCTGATGCCGGATGGCCGGGTGCTGATGGCCAGCGTGCACAACATGGCGCTGTGGGAGGGGAGCATAGCGGATAACGGGTTTGACGGATGCTTCCAGATTTATTTCCCGCGCACGGCCGAGCATGTAGCGGCAGCCGGCGACTACGCCGGGCAGCATCAGGCATGCCTCGACGAAGGATGGGCGCTGACGCAAGCCATGCGATAACAAAAAAACGGGGCGAGCCGGGCATAGATGCCACCCGTTTCGCCCCGGATGCGCGCCGCCTTTTTCCGGCTTCCTCCCGGCATGGCCACCGCGCGCGTTCCTTTCCTCGCCCTTTGCCGCCGGAACCGCCCTCGCGGCTTTCGGCGTCTGCGCTTATTCCACCGACACCGTCTCGACCACCGGCCCGCCTACGCTGTCGGCAATATACACCTTGCCGGCCACGAAGGAGACCTCGGCCGTCAGGCCCTCATAGAAGACCTGATTCTGCTGCCCCGTCGTATCGCAGCGGTACAGGCGGTCGCCGGAGATGTAGTACACCCAGTCGCGGTAGATGCCCATCCAGGTGGCTTCCGCGTCCATCAGCAGCGTGCTGATGCCGTTTTGAATGCGATAAAGGCTGCCGCCGCTGCGGAAGAAGACCACGCTGTCGCACAGCATCACCTGTTCCGCCGGCGTGGAAACCAGCATCGTCTGTGCGCCGCCGTTGAGGCCGACGCGGAAAACGCCGCTTTCCGAGGCCAGGTACGCGTTCATGTCGTAAACATCCAGCACAAAATCCGTCACGTCTTCCGCCAGCACGACGGGCGTGCCGCCCACCGGCATCTTGACCAGCATGCCGCCTTCCAGATAGTACATCGTCTCGCCCAGCATCGCCAGCTTGGCAATGCCGCCGGCCTCCACCAGCGTCTGCGCTTCGCCGCCGTCTGTGGACACGCGCATCACGCGGCTTCCGGACACGAACGTGACGCCCGCATCCGAGGCATGAATATAGCTGGCAGGGCCGTCGTACAGCTGCCGTTCCCCGCCGGAGTCCGTCACGCACAGCGTGCCCGTGCTGCCGTTGAGGTATACTTTGGAGTTATACGACGCCGCCACGCCGCCGCCGGACAGGCTCGCCTGAATCGCGCCGGTGGCGCTCTGCTCCTCCAGCTCGCGCGTGCGGTTGGTCACCGTGGTCAGCGAAGCCGCCGTGCTGCTTTGCGCGGCGGCCACCACGTTGGCCGCGTACAGGGCCTGCTGCGTATCCGGCCCCGCCGTGCCGTCCACGCTCAGGCCGTTGGCGCGCTGAAAATCCGAAACCGCGGCGGCGGTCGACGCGCCGTATTGGCCGTCCATGTTCCCGGTGTAATAGCCCAGTTCATACAGGCGGCTCTGCAGGGCCTGCACGTCCGCCCCTTCGTCGTCGCGGCGCAGGGTTTCACGGCTGGTCGACGCGCCGACGCTATAGGTCTGCGCGGGCACGCCGTCGCCGCTATAGAGGAGCGCCAGCGTGCTATGGTCGGCCACGCCGGTGACGGGCAGGTTGTTGTTGGCCTGGAACGCGCGCAGCGCCACATAGGTGCTCGCGCCGAACGTTCCGTCCAGGGCGCCTGCGTAATAGCCCAAATCCTGCAAGTATTCCTGCATATTCAGCACATCCGCGCCTTCCATGCCCTGCGTCAACGTGGCAAAGGTTGCCGTCTGGCCAGCAACGCCGGAGGACGCGGCCACGGGCGTGCCCTCGTAGAGCAGCTGCAGCGTGGCCGGGCCCGCGATGCCGTCGGCGTTCAGCCCGTTTCTGGCCTGAAACTGCTGCACGGCCAGGGTGGTTTGGCCGCCATAGCGGCCGTCCACGGTGCCCGTGAAATAGCCGTAGGTTGCCAGGAGCGTCTGCAGCGCGCTGACCCGCTCGCCCGAGTCGCCTTCGCGCAGGGTGGTATACAGGCTGCTGGCGTCCGCCGCAGCCTTGGCATCGTCCGCATAGAGCGCGCGCTGCGTGCGCGTGCCCGCCTTGCCGTCTACGGTCAGGCCGTTGGTCGTCTGAAACTGACGCACCGCCTCGGCCACCGTATCGTCATAAATGCCGTGAATCTGGCCGGTATAATAGCCCAGGTCATACAGCCGTTCCTGCAAAGAATACACTTCTTCGCCCTGGCTGCCCAGCTCCAGCGTTCCGCTCGCCGCGTAGGCGGTCGCCGTGGGCAGAGCGGTGGGCGCAGGCAGGGCGTTTGCATTATAGACAGCATCCAGCGTGCCGCTGCCGGCCACGCCGTCCACCGTCAGCCCGTTGCGCTGCTGAAACACCCGCACGGCCAGCGCCGTCGTGGACCCGTACTTGCCGTCGATTTCTCCGGTATAATAGTACAGGTCGGAAAGGCGCTGCTGGAGCAGCGCCACATCGTCCCCTTCTATCCCTTGTTTGAGCGTTCGGTATCCCGTGCTGTTCTGTGATGAGTTGTTGACCACGGTCGGGCCCAGCGGCAGGGCCGAGGAGCTGTACAGCATGCGCTGCGTGTCCTCGCCGGCCACGCCGTCCACCCAAAGGCCGTTGCGCTCCTGGAAAGCGAGAACCGCGGCCTCGGTCTCCGCGTCAAAGACGTTGTTGGGCGTGCCGGTGAAATAGCCGAGCTCCTTCAGGCGTGCCTCCAGGCGCTTGACGTCCTCATGGTTGGTGCCCAGCTGCAAATAGCGATAGGTGCTGGGCGTGGAGGGCGTGTAGCTCCTGGGCGTGGGCCGGGAAGTCGCGTAGAAATACGTAGGCGCCTCGGTCGGCTTGGAACGGGCGTTGCCCGATTCCAGCAGGGACAGGGTCTGCCTGCCCGCCACGCCGTCCACGGAAAGCCCGTTGACACGCTGAAACTCGCGCAGGGCCTCTTCCGTGCCGGAGCCAAAGTCGCCGTCCACGGAGCCGGTATAGTATCCCAGGTTCTTCAGCTGCTGCTGCAGCGCGCGCACCTTGTCGCCGGTATCGCCGTTGCGCAGCGTGCCGTCGTCCGTGGGCGTGGCGGTGACCACCACCGGCGGCACGGTCCATACCTGGGTCGGCCGCGGGCTGGCGGTGATGATTTGTACGGTCGGCGCGGCGGTAGGCGTCGCCGTCACGGTCACCGTGCCGGTCGAGCCCCAGCTTTGCCAGCCGCTGCCGCCCGTGGCGCCGGGAACCGGACTGGGCGACGGCGTAGCCGTCTCAAAGGGGAGCACCTCAATCGGATCGGTGGGTTGCTCCTCCACGGTCGTATCCGGTTTGACGAGGCAGCCGTTTGCACATAGCAACAGCGCAAGCATCACAAGCGCCAGGGCCAGCCGTTTCCATGTTGTTTTATGCATCGGGTCCAATCCCCTTCTTTCCGGTTCTCAGTGGGATATTCGGTTCCGCCAATAGAACGGTTTACCGGCCCGCTTTATTGCATGGCGGGCGCGCGTCGGTTTGGGCAGTGCGCGCGCAGGCAGTATGCGCAGGAACAGTACGCCTCCCCGGCCGTATACAGCAGGCCCGACAGGCTGCAGCGCGGCTCAATCAGGCATGCGTCGGTCAACGAAACGCCCGCGTTCGGCGCGCCCAACAGGGCAAACAGCGGGCGCTGCTGCTCGATGGGCCAGTCCGGCAGGGAGCCGGGAGAGACGGCGTTGACGTGTTCTCCCGGGCGGGCAGGCGTTTGCGCTATCAGGCGCTCCATGGCGGCGTGTACCGCCTCCTCGCCCAGCGCCTGGAGCCACCAGCTTTCCAGCATATCGTCTCCCTGCGGCGCAGGCGTCGGCCCTGCCGTGACCACATACGCCCATACCCGATGCGCGCCGGCCAGACAGGCGGCCACGCGCGCGCCCTCGAACCAATGGCCCGACAGCTGCGCGAAGTCGTCGCCCAGCGCCTCCAGCTTCGCCTCGCATATCCACGCGCGCGGGGCGTACGCCTGCCGGGCGCGCGCGAGCACCCGGTCAAACAGGTCTCTGTCCTCCGCCTGGACATGCAGCCTCTCCGCCAGCGCGCCGGCGTCCGCCTGCCAGGAAAAGCGCAGCAGTCTTCCTTCCGTCACAGCCATGCCAGCACCTCGTCCAGCGCGCGCACCTCAAAATCCGGCGTGTGCGGCGTCTGATTCCGCCGGCCCGTGGGATTGAACCAGCAGCTCTTCACCCCCGCCGCGCGGGCCGCCGCGATATCCGAGGTGGGTTCGTCTCCCAGCATCAGCGCGCGCTCCGCGGCCACGCCGCCCATCTCCAGCGCCTTGAAGAGAATACGCGGGTCCGGCTTGGAAAAGCCGACCTCGCCGGAAATGACGCAGCCGCTGAAATAGCGCGACATCGGCGTGCGGGCAAACCGCGAGCGCTGCACCGAGGCAATGCCGTTGGTGACGACAATCACCGGCACGCGCGCGGCGGCCGCGGCCACGAACGCCCGCGCCCCCTCGATTTCCTCCGCATGCATCGCCAGCGCGTCCGTAAAAGCATTCGCCAGCCGTTCCGGGTCGCGTTCCAGGCCGAGGGACTCCAGAAAGCGCGAAAAGCGCAGGGTGCGCAGGGCCTGCTGCGTCACCTCCCCGCGCTCCAGCGCGCGCCAGAGCGACTCGTTGATGGCCTTATAGGATGCGGCACGTTCGTCGTCCAACGGCACGTCGTGCAGCGCGCACGCCTCGTGCAGCGCCGCATACTCCGCCGCGTGAAAATCCAGCAGCGTGCCGTCCGCATCGGCCAGCAACAGCTCAAACCTCGGCATGGTTTTTCCTCCTCCAGCATGGTTACTTCCATCTTATGCGTCGCTCAGCGCCGCGAGGCAGTCCCGGTTTTCCAGCATCACGCGCGCGCCATAGCGGCGCGCCAGGTCCGGCAGCGCGGCGGCGGGATACGTTTCCAGCGACGTGCCAATGACCGCCAACAGGTCGCACCGGCGAAGCAGCGCGTCCGCCTCTTCCAGCCCCCGCACCGCGTCGCCGTAGAGCACCACGTCCGTATCCATCCGCCCGCCGCAGGCCGGACACTTCAGCGCCGTCCGAACCGCCTCGTCATCGCCGGCCGCATAGTGCGGGCGCAGGCGCTCGCAAAACGCTTGGGCGTTCTGCTCCCGTCCGCAGCGGGTGCAAAAGACGCGCCGCAGGTTGCCGTGCAGCTCGATCACCCGCTTCGAGCCTGCCTTCTGGTGCAGGCCGTCGATGTTTTGCGTGATCACCGGAACGCCCAGCGCCGCCAGCGCGCGATGCGCCGCGTTGGGCTCCGCCCGGCACCAGGCTTCCATGGCGCAGTAGAGTGCAAAGAAACCGATGGGGTCCCGCTCGTAATACGAGC
>ENA-UOIW01000833-UOIW01000833.1-human-gut-metagenome-genome-assembly--contig:-P58-NODE-833-length-21310-cov-4.678287_pt1 | contig 21310 bp, 28 predicted proteins | sample MGYA00242334_ERZ723881 | MGnify/ENA metagenome assembly ERZ723881 | reverse complement strand
CTCCTTTACAGGGTATCCGAGCAACTCGAGTAGTATCAAGGTGCTTTCGGGAATATGCTTCCCCTGCTCCCAGTTCTGTACTGTACGCAACGTAACATTGCATCTTTCAGCAAGTTCCTTTTGCGTCAACCCTTTCAATTCTCGCAATTTTTTGATGTCTATCATAATCTGTTGTTCTATTGTGAGTTATACATAGGGTGAAAAATTTTTCGCATCTTTTTTACGAAATTTATTTCGTAATTTTGTCGCAAACAATTTCGTAAATGTTATTTATAACGGACAAATTTACGCAAAAAGAATAAATATCGGAAATAAACCGATGGGGAATTTAATGTTGAACCAAAAATAATTGATTATGCAGCAGACATTCAAGACAGAGTTGCAGAAGCAACGAGAGGAGCGCGACATGAAAATCTACCTCGACTTCGAGGAGATGCGCAGCGTTCCGGGAAGCAGCAAGACGGAGGTAGCACGCCACCTGATGACTAAGTACGGGCTGTACTCCCTCGGGACTATCTACACTATCCACAAGCGCGTCGCTGCGCGGCTTAAACTGGAGGGCAAGGCATGAAACGGAGTACAATTGCAGAACTGGCGAGGTGGGCGGTGCTCGCAACGCTGGTAGGCGTGGGAATGTTCGCGTTCCTACTGCTGATTGGTGAGGAGACTCCCGACAACCCTATGACCCTCGGACAGTTCTTCATCCTGAAATTCGGCGCGCTGGCTACCCTCTACGGGCTTGTTCAGCTCGGAAAGCACCTGTGCAAGCACGGGCTGCTCCCTCAGAGCTTCATTGAAGAAATGACAAAGGAGGACGAGGTATGAGCGAGGACGTAATGACCGCTATCGGACAACGCTTCGACCGCTTGGAGCAGCTGACCCTCATAGGGGCGAAACCCGTCCTGAACTTGGAGGAGGCGGTTGTATTCACGGGACTGGGCAAGGGACATCTGTACCGCCTCACCAGCGAGAAGCAGATACCCTATTACAAGAAGTGCCGAAAGCTGTATTTCAAGAAATCGGAGCTGGAGGACTGGCTGCTCGAACGCCGCGTGCCTACGCAGGCGGAAGTCGAGGCGCAGGCTATCACCCGTAATTCAATCAACCGTATCAGGAGGAAAACGCTATGACAAGTCAGACTGATACCCACAAGAGTCTCATACGAAGGAGGCTTATAGAGGGCGGCTCTATTTCGCCGCTCGAAGCCCTGCGAGACTACGGCTGCTACCGACTTGCATCACGCATCAGCGACCTGCGCCGCGAGGGACTGAACATCGCCAAGCGCATGGAGGAGAGCGTTAGCCGCGTCACTGGCAAGACCGTCAGGTACTCGCGCTACTACATCGAACAACAAGGCAATGGGGAAAGCCGTAAGACCCCGAATAATCAATAATAACAGTCATGAGTAACGACATCATTCAAATCAATCAGGCTGATATGCTTCAAGCAGTCAACCGTGCGGAAATCGACATTCAGATTGCTACCGCAAAGAATTACCCCCGTGACATCAACGCCACGCTGAACAAAATCGCCACCTACGCCTGTATGGACAAGGAGACAGCCGAAGACTGTTTCTACGTTCTCCGTCGCAAGGGAGCAGGCGGTCAGGACACTGTGATCGAGGGCTTGTCCGTCCGTATGGCAGAAATCATTGCTGGAGCGTGGGGCAACCTTCGTGTGGCTACACACATCGTCGGCAACGACGGCAAGATGATAACCGCACAGGCGGTGTGCCACGACCTCGAGACCAACTTCGCCGTGATGAAAGAGGTCAAGCGGCGTATCACCGACCGCAACGGGCGCACATTCAGTGAGGATATGCAGGTAGTGACTGGCAACGCCGCCGCCGCAATAGCTTTCAGAAACGCCGTGCTCGCCGTCATTCCGAAAGCCGTAACCAAGAAGGTCATCAACGAGGTTAAGAAAGTGGCTCTCGGACAGTCTATCGACCTCGAGCAGAGCCGTCAGAACGTGATAGCATACTTCGCCAAGCTGGGCGTGACGCAGGCGCAGATACTCCAGTACCTCGACGTGAAGTCCGTGGACGAGATAGACAAGAGCATGATATTCGAGCTTCGCGCCACCGCCAACGCTATCAAGGAGGGAACTACCACCGTGCAGGAGACGTTCATCAAGCCAGCTATCGAGGCACAGCAGGAAGCCGCCGCCAAGAAGAAAGCGACCACCGCCAAGGAGCGTGCAGAAGCTGCCATAGCCCGTGCTACTGGCGCAGCCCCTGCCACCGCACAGTCGGTTGACCCTACGACAGGAGAAATCAAGGAAAACAATCAATAACCCTATAAATTCAATTCAAAATGGTAAGCAACATCGAAATCAAGAAAGAGAACGTACTTGCAGCCTACAACGGCGCAAGCGCAGAGCAGAAACAGCTGCTCGAAACGCTGTTCGGCAAGGACACATTCAAGCCGCAGGACATCACTGAGCGCGTCCGCACCTTTGAGGACGCCTGCAACGTACTCGGCTCAGACCACCCCCTCGTGGACAAGTACTACCAGTGGGCGGACAACGTGGAGGACAACGACCCGTTCATCCGTTCCGTCCTGAAGCTGGAAATCATCACCGCCGCTCTCAACGAGGGATGGGAGCCTCATTTCACCGCTGGTGAGTGGAGATGGATACCGTGGTTTTGGTTCTACAAGAGCCGTGAGGACTGGGAGAACGACGAGGACGAGGACTGGAGAAATGAACACCCCTACTGTGAGTTGGGAGGCGACTGGAAGACCGAATATGCGGGCTTCGCCTATGCGTACTCGTATGACGCCCCCTCGTCTTCGAATGCGTACATCGGCTCTCGCCTTTGCTTTAAGAACAGCGACCTCGCCGCGTATAGCGGCACGCAGTTCGCCGACCTGTGGATGGACTACTGCCTCGTCCGCAAGAGTGATAACCTAATCAATGGGGAGGAATAGGATATGAGTACTACTATCATCAGACCGAACAGCCGCGAGGAGTGGCTGGAAGTGCGCAAGAGCGGTATCGGCTCCTCCGAGGTAGCCACCATTGTAGGCTTGAACCCCTACGAGACCCCGTACCAGCTGTGGAGACGCAAGGTAGGGCTGGACGCCCCCAAGGAGGAGACGTTCGCGATGAAAGCAGGTCACTACCTGGAGGACGCGGTGGCTCAGTTCTGGGCTGACGCTACGGGACAGCAGGTAATCAAGAGTAGCGCAGGGGACTGGCTCATACGCAGCAACGAACGCCCGTACCTGCAGGTGTCGCCCGACCGCACCTACTGGCTCGCAGGTCAGGTACACAACAACGACAACAAGGGTATCTTGGAGTGCAAGACCACGCAGATGAGCGTGGACGGTGACGACCTGCCGAAGCACTGGTTCTGCCAGCTCACCTATCAGCTGGGTGTATCGGGCATGCAGCACGGATCGCTCGCTTGGCTCACCGCAGGGCGTGAGTTCGGCTACAAGGACATCGACTTCGACCGCGACTTCTACGAGTTCCTCGTCGAGGAGGTGGAACGCTTTTGGGTGGACTACATCAAGGGCGGTCAGGAGCCGCAGCCCGTCAACGTGCAGGACGTACTCATCAAGTACAACCGCCACACGGAGGGAAAGACCGTGGAGGTCGGTGAGGACATACTGGAAGCCTACCACCAGCTGAAAGGGCTGAAAGAGGAACTGGCGGAGCTGGAACGCCGCAAGGAGGAACTGGAAAGCGCTATCAAGATGGGCTTCGGCGACGCGGAGGCTATCAGCTTCGGCGGTCAGACCCTCGCCACATGGAAAGCTCCAAAGGACAGCGAGAAGTTCGACTCCAAGGCATTCGCCAAGGCGTACCCCGACCTCGCAAAGGAGTTCACCAAGACCGTGCAGGGCGCACGCCGTTTCCTGCTCAAATAACGGACGAAAGGAGGCAGCATGATACTGATTTCAAACAGCCAGCGTGACGAAATGGTGCGTTACATAGACGCCCTCTGCGAGGCTCTACAGCCGTCGCTCGGAAAGAGTACCCGTGCCCACAACACGGTACGGCTCGCCAAGAAGCTGCGCGCTCGGCTGGCAGCGAAACAGCCCGTGACGGCTTCCGACCTACAGAAAGCACTTAGAATTTCTCAACCCGAAAAGTGATTACGCGGTAATGGCTTACAACCGAAAGACAGCTTGGGAAATGGCTAAGACAGTTACAACGATACCGACATTCCGCACAAGGGTGGAGCGCACCGAAAGGAGTTCCGACGCTGCTGTTATTGCGTGGTTAGCCCTACCTGCGGAGTGTCTTTTTAACCTCAAACGGCAGAATGATAACATTGCGTAAAAATCAGGTCGAGCCGATAGACAAGGCTATCCGTTTCTTCCGTGAGGAGAAGCCCCGTCCCAGCCTCATAGTACTGCCGACGGCGTGGGGCAAGTCCATACTCACGGCATACGTAGCCAAGTACAGCGGCGACCACCTCATAGTCCTCCAGCCAAGCAAGGAGCTGCTGGAGCAGAACTACAAGAAGTATATAACCCTGTGCGGAGATTTCGGCTCAAACGCTGGCATTTTTAGTGCCTCCTGCGGACGAAAGGAGATTGCCCCAATAACTTATGCAACCATAGGCTCAATCAAGGCTCTCGGCGCAAAATTCAAGGAATTAGGCTTCACCAAGATGCTCATTGACGAGGCGCACCTGTACCCCCGCGAGGCGGACAGTATGCTGGGAACGTTCCTACGTGAGAGCGGCATAACGCACGTGCTGGGCATAACGGCTACCCCCGTCAAGCTACAGACCAATCGAGACCGAGACGGCTGCACATTCTCGAAGCTCGTAATGCTCACATCGAGGAGCAAGAAGGGCAATTTCTTCAAGGACATAATACACGTAGGGCAGGTGCAGGAAATGGTCGAGATGGGCTTTTGGTCGCCCCTCCACTACACGCAGAACGCTTTCGACAGCAGCCTGCTGGTATTCAACTCCAGCAAGAGCGAGTACACCGAGGAAAGCGTGCAGCGAGCCTACGACGCTAACGGCGGAACGCAGTCCGTGATAGACGCGCTGGACGCTCACCCCGATCGTCGGCACATACTGGCGTTCGTACCATCCGTGGACGACGCAATACAGCTCTCCATGCAGTACCCAGACTCTGGTGTAATCTACGGGGAGCAGGATAAATGTGAGCGCGAGAACGTGCTGTCTCGATTCAAGGCTGGGCATCTGCGTGTGATATTCAACGTGCGCGTCCTCTCTACGGGCTTCGACTATACGGGTATAGACTGCATCGTGTTCGGTATAAGCACGGCGAGCATAGCTCTATATTATCAGATAGTGGGGCGAGGTACACGTATCGACCCCGACAAGACCGACTGCCTGATAATTGACCTCGGCGGCAACGTCGAGCGTTTCGGAAAGGTGGAGGACATCGTGTTCGAGAAAGGTAAGATATGGCGCATGTTCGGCTCGAGAGGTCGTCTCCTATCGGGTATTCCTATTCACGACATCGGCAAGTACACGAAGGCGGACACCGCTATGGTTGACCGTCAGGCGGCTCAGCCGATAGAGACAATGCCGTTCGGCAAGTACAAGGGAGAGCGGCTGCGCGACATTCCTATGCAGTACAGGCAGTGGATGATACGCACGTTCGACTGGAACGCAAAGAACGAGAAATTACGCACCTCGATAATAGCTTCAATGCAATGAAAAATACGATTGTTATACACAGGGACTGGCTGATACCCACCGACGAGATGAGCGACGCCGAATACCGCGAGTACTTGGACGCGATATTCGCCTACGCTTTCGAGGGAAAACGCCCAGAGGATAGGTCGCTCCGTATGCTCCTGCGCCTCGTATTCCAGCATATAGATAACTACGAAGCCAAGTACGACAAGTCTATCCAGCAGCGCAAGGAGGCTGTGCGGAAACGCTGGGAACGCTACCGCAAGGAACACGGCTTGGACGCTCCTACGGCAGATACGACCGTATGCGACACTATACGAGACAATACGGGAGATACTGTTACTGTAACTGATACCGTAACTGGAACTGGAACGGATACTGGTGTACCAGTAGAACTGGGTACGGAGAATAAAGAAAAAACTCCTAACGGAGTAAAAAAGAAAGTCGCGGCGGCTACCGCAGCTCCCGTCGCGCCACAGCAGGAGGGCAAGGCAAAACGCTTCACTCGCCCCTCCGTCGATGAGGTCAGGGCGTACTGCGCGGAGAGGGGCAACGCCGTCAACGCGGAGGCGTTCGTGGACTTCTACGAGAGCAAGGGCTGGAAAGTGGGCAACAGCCCCATGAAAGACTGGCGAGCAGCCGTCCGCACGTGGGAGAAGCGCGACGGACGGGGCGCAAGGAGGACTGCCAGCCCGAACAGCGGCGTGACCCTCGGCGTGGACGAGTGGATAGACGAGCAGGGCAACCGCCTCTACGGGAGCGGCAAGCGCGTCCCGATGAGCGCACCTCCCCGTCCTGGGGCTGATTACTACTGGAGCAGGGAGTCTAACAGCTGGATAGCAGGAGTGTAGGCGTATGAGCAGTTTCAATTGGGAAAAGTTCGGCATCGAGGGCATACCACACGGGCGCACCTCGGGCAACATCAAGGTGTACTGTCCGCAGTGCCGCGACCAGCGTCACGACAAGCGCGACAAGTCCCTCTCCTGCAACCTCGCCACTGGGGCGTTCAACTGCCACTACTGCGGCTTCGCAGGCAACGCCACAGAGTACACCGACGACGAGAAAAAGCGGTGGATGGAGCAGCAGCCGTGGTTCACCCCGAAGCAGATACGACGCGAGCCGAAGACCTACAAGAAGCCCAAGTCAACGGGCAGTCCTCGGCTCTCGGACAGGGCGGTGGCGTGGTTCGCCAGCCGTGGCATAAGCACGGCTACACTCACCGCCATGCGCATCACCGAGGGGTCGGAATGGATGCCGCAGAAGAACGGGCAGGCGAACACCATACAGTTCAACTACTACCGAGGCGGCGAGCTGGTGAACACCAAGTTCCGCACGGGCGACAAGTGCTTCAAGCTGGTGTCGGGGGCGGAACTCCTGCCCTACAACATCGACGCTATCAAGGGCTGCTCCGAGTGCATCATCACCGAGGGCGAGATGGACGCGCTGACGTTCTACGAGTGCGGACGGCACGACGTGGTGAGCGTCCCCAACGGGGCTAATGCCAATCTGTCCTACCTCGACGACTACATCGAGGAGTACTTCGACGACAAGGAGACAATCTACATAGCTTCCGACACCGACACCAAGGGCGTAGTGCTGCGCGACGAGCTGCTACGCCGTTTTGGTGCGGAGCGATGCAGGGTGCTGGAGTACGGCGAGGGCTGCAAGGACGCGAACGAGCACCTGATGCGCTACGGACGGGAGAGCCTGCTGAAATGCATAGCCGACGCTCCCGAAATCAAGTACGAGGGCGTGTTCACGGTGAGCGACTTCGAGACCTCGCTGGACGCTATCTTCGAGAACGGGCTGCAACGGGGACTGACCATAGGTCACGACAACCTCGACCGCCTGCTCTCCTTTGAGACCAAGAGGCTGTGCGTGGTGACGGGTATCCCAGGCAGCGGCAAGTCGGAGTTCATCGACGAGATAGCGGAACGGCTGAATATCCGCTACGGCTGGCGTTTCGCCTACTTCTCGCCTGAGAACTTCCCCCTCGCGTATCACGCCAGCAAGCTCATCGAGAAGTTCGTGGGCAAGAAGTTCAGCCGCAACACAATGACCTACGGCGAATACAGACAGGTCAAGGAACGGCTGGAGAGGGACTTCTTCTTCATTGCCCCCGAATCCGACTACAAGGTGGACAGCATACTGGATCGAGCCAAGTACCTCGTGCGCCGCAAGGGCATCAAGGGGCTGGTCATCGACCCGTACAACCGACTGGAGAACGAGCAGGGACGATCCAACGAGACGCAGTACATCAGCAACCTGCTCGACAAGCTCACGAGCTTCGCCCAGCGCAACGACGTGCTGATTATCCTCATGGCGCACCCGACCAAGATGCAGAAGAACAAGGAGGGAAACATCGAGATACCCAACCTGTACGACATCAGCGGCTCGGCGAACTTCTACAACAAGGCGGACTTCGGCATCGTGGTACACCGCCACCGCGCAGAGAACACGGTCGAGGTGCGTGTTCAGAAGGTCAAGTTCAGACACCTCGGAGAGACTGGCAGCGCGTTCTTCCGCTACAACCTGAACAACGGGCGTTACACACCCACGGTGCAGGGCAGCGAACTCGACCCGACGTGGGACAACAGCAACCACCTCGTGGAGGAGGAGAAACGCCAGTATGAGGAGGCGTTCGCGGCAAGCCGACTGGACTTCCCGTTCGACGACGACCTGCCCGACGACGACTGCCCGTTCTGACGCAAGAAAGGAGCAGCGCGAGGCAATGACCGAGGAGCAGCGCAACGCAGTGCCTATCCTCGGCGGGTTGCGCCCGTTGGAGCGCAAGCAGGAGACTATGCAGGTGAACGGTACACTCGGAGCGGACGCGTTCGACCCCTACGATGGGGAAGACCTGCCGTTCTGACGAGCCGCAAGCCCCGAACATCAAGGTTTATCGTGGTGCGCCCAGCTCGTGCCGCGATAAATCGTGTAGAGGGCGAGAAATCAACGAGAAACAACGCGAACGACTATGGACAATAAAGTACCTACCCGAAAGAAGAAAATGCCTCTCGCGCAAAATTCGGGAAAAATAACTCGCAAGACCAAGACACCGCCTCCCTCGGAGCATGACCTGTTCACGCGGCTGTGCGCTTCCCAGCTGGGGGCGGAGTGCGTCAAGGAATACCGCTTCTACAAGCCGCGCAAGTGGCGTTTTGACTACGCCCTGCCGCTCTACAAGATAGCTCTCGAAGTGGAGGGCGGAGTATGGACGCAGGGACGGCACGTCCGTCCGCAGGGCTTCCTCTCCGACATGCAGAAGTACAACACCGCTGCCCTGCTCGGCTGGAGGGTGTTCCGCACTACCCCCGACAAGCTCGTAACGGGCGACACGATTTTACTGCTGAAAAGTGCAATATCAGGGTCATTTTCGGCTCAAATAGAGTGATTTTGCCACAAAAGTGATTACATTATAAGCGTTTTTCAGTACATTTGCAGAAAATAATCAATTCAAATCAAATTCAACGGACTATGATACGAGTTTCAGAGTACGTGTCGCTCGGACACCCCGACAAGATAGCAGACTACATCAGTCAGTGGCTGCTCGACCGATACATCGAACACGACCCAGACACACGCTATGCAGTAGAGGTGCAAATCAAGGGCTGGCACGTCACCCTCGGCGGCGAGGTGTCCTCCAAGTACACAATGACCGACGAGGAAATCACCTCGCACGTCCGCGCCGCCGTAAACGACATCGGCTACACCCGTGACTACATGGCGAAGTGGGGCTACGAGAACACCATCTGCGGCGACCTGCTCGAAGTGACTATCCACATCAGCCAGCAGTCACCCGACATCGCTCAGGGCGTGGACGGCAACAGAGGATGGGGTGACCAAGGCATATTCCATGGCATGGCGACCTACACCCCAAAGACCTGCGGAATGCCCGACGACCATACCATAGCCAAGCGGCTCTGCTACCAGCTTTTCCACAGCGGTCTCGGAGGACTGGACATCAAGACGCAGGTAGTCATAGAGGACGGGCGGCTCTCCAAGGTAATAGTTGCTATCCCCCTACTCGACGATACCCCCGTCGGAAAGGTCAAGCGGTTTATCCACTCACGGCTGCGCGGCAGGTACAAACTCATCGTCAACGGCACAGGTCGTTACGTTCAGCACTCCTCAATAGCAGACTGCGGTACTACTGGGCGAAAGCTCGCGGTGGATTTCTACGGCGGCAACTGCATAATCGGCGGAGGCTCCCCGTGGACGAAAGACGGTACAAAAGCCGACCTCACTCTCAACCTCGCGGCTCGCCTCCTCGCTAAGAACTACGCCTCCCGAAACTAGTGCGACGGGTTCGTGTCCCTCGCTTGCTGCATCGGCAAACAGGAGGTCGAAGTGCTCGTAAAAGACAGGGCGGATAACGTACTTCTGCAGGGTCAAATGACCATGAACCCAGACGAACTACGCAAAGCATACCACCTCGACACCCCTATATACGCCTCTAGGTGCCGTTTCGGGCTTTTCGGGGAGTATCAGCAGGATAAAGCGTGGGAATAATTATAAATTACTAATTATCATATAGTTACAAGATGAAAACAGAAAAAGTCCTGCTGTCGCAGGTGAAAGTAAACTCAGCCAACCCCCGTACTATCACGGAGCGGAAACTGGCCTTGCTGGTGGAGCGGCTGCTGTCGTTCCCCAAGATGATAGAGATACGTCCCGTCGTGGTGGACGAGAAAATGATTGCTCTCGGCGGTAACATGCGACTGAGGGCATTCAGCCGTATTGCGCAGATGCCGCTCTATGACATCGCCAAGACGCTTGCAGGGACAAAGAACTACCAACGGCTTTCCAAGGCGGAACAGGAGGCGTTACTTGCAGCATGGCAGTCGTGGCTGGAGAAACCGACGCTGCAGATTGTCAAGGCTTCCTCGCTCTCGGAGGCGGAGAAGAAAGAGTTCATCATCGCCGACAACGCCTCGTTCGGTGAATGGGACTTCGACAAGCTCGCCAACGAGTGGGACGCTGAAGACCTCTGCAGCTGGGGCGTGGACGTATGGCAACCCGAAAAGACGACATTCGGAGGCGGTGGCAGCCCTGCCGCTCTCACTGGCACCCTCGCTGTAGAGGAGGACGAGGACACGTTCGACCCGTCGGCACTTCCTGCCGAGTTGCAGGGCGAGGACATCAACCCCGACGACCTCCCGAAGATTGAGGGAAGCAATGAGACGACTATGGAGCGTATCATAATCGTGTTCCCGAAGAGCCGCGCCGAGGAGATAGCCCAGCTCGTAGGCTTGGCTCACATAGACAAGGTGGTGTACAACATCGACGAGCTTCTGCCGTCGGAGACAGCGGAGGAGGGCTGACGCGCAATGTGCGGAGTTGTCGGCTTCTCGGGCAAGGGAGGGTCACGGGCGCAGTTCGTGGCTCTCTGCAAACAATCCTGCATACGGGGCGTTCACGCTTTCGGGGCTGCTTGGATTGATACGGGCGGACGCTTGCGATACGTTCGTAGTGTGTCGTATGCAGCCGTAACGGACGCTATCCCCGACCCCCTGCCCGAACGCATCATCTTCCACAACCGCTACTGCACCAGCGGCGACTACCTCGTTCCTGAGAACAACCAGCCTATCGTGTACGCAGACAAGGGCGTCGCCCTCGTATTCAACGGCACGGTGGATATGGGGACAAAGGAGGAGATGGAGGAGCGCAGCGGCTACACCATGCGGACGGAGAACGACGGGGAGCTGGTACTGCTCGACGCTCTCGCTGGCGACCCGTTCCGACGCATCGGCAGGGAGACGGGAGCCTCGTTCGCAGGCATAGTCCTCGGAGTGCAGTCTGACGGCTCGCCGTATATGTACGCTCTGCGCAACGAGAAACGCCCTCTGTGGGCTTTTGAGACCTCGGCTGGGTACTTTATTGCCTCGACCCGTGATATTGCCTCTCGCGCAAAATTAGACACCCTATCGGGCATTCCCGTGACCCCGTACAAGATTATGAAGCTATGAACAGGATTGCAGACTACATACGCTACCACGTGGACAGCAGCCGCGCTCTCGACATAGACCCTCAGATAGAGGCGATACGCTACCTGTGCGACCGCTACGAGCTGAACGAGGAGCAGCGGCTGTGGCTGTGCTTCCTGTTCAGCACCAACTACTGCGTACCCACGACCTACTTCATGTACAACGAGTTCCCTGACTATCAGACGGTGGACGTGCCGAGGCTGCAGCGGTGGTGGGAGGCTAACCGCGACAACCTCATCTTCCAGACGGATCGCGCTTGGGTGCGCAGCCGCAACCAGTTCGTGGGCGTGTTTGAGAGCTACCGCCAACACATACGGAAGTGGAGCGGTGGAAGTGACCTGCAAGCCGAAGCCCTGCACAACCTCCTCGCGGACGGACAAACGCCGACCGAGAGGTACGCCCTGCTGCTCGACCGCTTCGACGTGGCGCAGTTCGGGCGTTTCACCATGTTCCTCTACTCGGAGCTGCTGTACAACATCGGGGGTATTCCCGTCGGGGTGCAGTTCGATATACGGGAGGCGGAGAGCAGCCGAAATGGGCTTGTGTTCGCGCTCGGGCTCGAGAACGAGGCGTACACTGGGCGCACGGGAAAGACCCTGCCAGAAGATACCATAGCCGTACTGAACAGCGGACTGCGCTACATCGTGAACCGTATTCAGGAGCTGCCTATCAACCCGAGGCACAAGACGCTATGGAGCATAGAGACCACCTTATGCGCCTACAAGAAGCACATATTGAGGGGAAGCCGCTGGGTCGGTTACTACATAGAACGTATGCGCAGGGAGATAGTGAAATTGCAGTCCACAACGGGCAAACGGGCTGGCGGCGGCGTGTCGTGGCTCCCCCTTTGGCAGTTCAGGGCTGAGACGTATGACAAACGATTTTTGAACGAGTACAAATGAAAACCTGCATATTCATAACTGGCACAAATGCCGTCGGCAAGTCGGCTCTCGCGTGGGCACTCATCGAGTGCTTCGGGGGTGTTGACCGAATACAGGCTGACGTGACGTACTGCGCACAGGGCAGCGTGTGCCTCGCTGGGAAATACGGCGTCACTCGCTTCGGGGGTGTTGACCGTATCACCAACGAGAACGGGGCGAGCTGCACATCAAGGCTCGCCGAAGTCGTAGAGGAGGGATTGAGGAATGCCGACACAATCATCTGCGAGGGTAGCTTCATGAATACTTTCGGGCTGAACCTCACCAACGCCATGTTCAAAGCTGACCGCCACCTGCTGGTGAGCCTGTGGACGGACAGCAAGACAATATACGACCGCCTGACGAGCCGCAGCAACGGCAAGTACGGCAATGGGAAGCGCAATTTCCCCAAGATAATAACCAAGCAGAGGCAGGCTATGGTAGCTGCTCGCAAGTGGCGGTCTATCGGGGTCAAGGTTCTGCAGTTCAACACGGCTCAGACCACCATAGAGGAGGAACTGACCGCCATACTGAAAGCTATAGGAAAGGAGGAGTACTGCAATGACGACAAGTGACTACAACGACACCGCCGTGAAGGACATCTGCTACAACTGCGGCTCGCCCGTGGCGAAGCAGTCGTACAACTATTTCCGCAGGCTGGACTACGTTACTGGAGGCAAGGTGTGGAGCAAGGTGTGGAGCAAGGGTGATACGCCCGTCGCGTTCTACTACGCCAACCGCTGCCGCGACCACGTCCGCCTTATTGAGATAGCCGTCCGCACGGAATACCAAGGCACGGGAATGGGGCGCAAGGTGCTTTTCGACCTGCTCGCCCGTATGAAGCAGAACGGGCTGTACAAGCTCACGTTCCGCACCCCTATGAACGAGGACGCCCATGGCTTTTGGCAGCACCTCGGGGCAAGGATTGTGGACGTGAAAGGAAGCGATTACGAAATGGAGATAACAATCATATAATCATACAACTATGGCATATTATCAATCACCAAGATGGACTGCGGAGATAGCCGACTGCTCTATGCCGATGACGTTCGACACCTACAGCAATTGCTCGTTCGGCTGCATCTACTGCTTCTCCCAGTACCAGCGCGGTATCGGTGGCGCGAAAGAACACTACCTTGCCAAGGAGGTAAACCCCGTGAACGTGAAGAAAATCAAGCAGATGTTCCTGAATCCAGACGAGCACGCAGGACAGTTTGCGGAATACATCAAGCAACGCCGCGTGATGCAGTGGGGAGGACTGTCAGACCAGTTTGACGGCTTCGAGCGCAAGTACGGAGTGACCCTCGATCTACTGCGCTTCTTCAAGGAGATAGACTACCCTCTGTGCTTCTCAACCAAGGCGACGTGGTGGACGCAGGACGAACGATACATGGAACTGGTACGGGGGCAGAAGAACTGGAACTTCAAGTTCTCTATCATCACCCTCGACGAGGCGAAAGCACGACGCATAGAACGCGGCGTTCCCTCGCCGCTGGCTCGGCTGGAGGCTATAGAGCGCATAGCGGAGGCTGACGCAGGAGGGGCTACCCTGCGCCTGCGCCCGTTCATCATCGGCGTATCGACTCCCACTTACCTCGACCTGATACGCGAGGCTGGCAACAGGGGCGCAACGGCTCTATCTACGGAGTTCTTCTGCGTAGAGCGGCGGTCGCAGACTCTCAAGGAGTGGATGCCAGTGTTCAACGAGCTGTGCGGCTTCGACCTGATGCAGTTCTATGTCAAGTATAGCGTCTCGCAGGGCTATCTGCGGCTCAACCGCAAGGTGAAAGCACCTTTCATACGCAACATGCAAGCCCTCTGCAAGGAGCTGGGTATGCGCTTCTACGTGTCCGACGCTCATTTCAAGGAGCTGTGCTGCAACGGTTCGTGCTGCGGCTTACCTGCCGACTGGAACTACTCCAGGGGGCAGTTCTGCGAGGCTCTGCAGATAGCCAAGGCGAAAGGATCTGTGCGCTGGGACGACATCAAGGCGGACATCGAGAGCCTGCACAAGTACGACTGGGGACGCGCTGTCGGCTTCAACGCAAACAGTTCAGAGAAGCGCGCGAAGTTCTACGGAATGAGCATGGCGGAGTATATGCGATGGCTGTGGAACAATCCGCAGGCAGGACAAAGCCCGTACAAGATGTTCGAGGGCGTCATGCAGCCATCGGGCAAGGACGAGAACGGGAATATCATCTACACCTACAACAAGGAGAGAACGTTATGAGCAACACATCAAGACGAAACCACATCAAGCAGGGGCGGATGCTGATAGTAGCCGACCTGTACAAGCGAGGCTGGAGCATAAGGAAGATAGCGGCGGAGGTGAGCAGCCGTATGAACACAACCTGCTCTACCCGTACCATTTGGAGGGACATTCAAGACCTCCTCGACGAGTGGCGCAGCCTCCGTATCAATGACGTTGACCAGCGTCTGCAGCTGGAGCTGGAGCGTATCGACGACGCGGTGTGCGAGCTATGGGAGCAGTGGGACAAGAGCAAGGAGAACTGGGTGCGTGAGTACAACAAGCGCACAGGCGTACCCGTACCCGTGACAGACGGGAACGGACAGCCAGTAGGCGACCAAACGGAAATACAGACAGTCAAGCGCGAGAATACCACAGAGAACGTGGTGGGGCTGGGCGACCCTCGTTACATTGCTGAGATACGCCAGCAGCTCTCCGAACGGCGCAAGCTGCTTGGCCTGTACGCCGCTACCAAGACAGAGGTGACGGGCAAGGACGGCTCGCCGCTGATACCAGCCGAGAAGATGACAGAGGAGGAGATACAAGCCGAGATTGAGAGAATACGGTCAAGCAGGAACAGTTGATAAGCGACTATGAACTACGAGATGGCAATGCGTGAACTGGAATTGGAGAAGGAGTTGCACAGGAGGAGCGCGGCGGAGCGTTTCCCCGTGTTTCTCGACTACACCATGCCCTCGTACAGCCGTCAGTGGTTTCATACGCTCATCGCGGAGAAGTGCCAGCAGCTCATCGAGGGGACGCTGGGTACTGACCGCCTCATGCTGTTCGTGCCTCCCCAGCACGGGAAGAGCGAGATAGTCAGCCGCAAGTTCCCTGCTTGGGTACTGGGGCGCAACCCCCTGATGAAGATTGTCGGAAGCTCGTATTCCGCAGACCTCGCCCAGCAGTTCTCCCGTTCCATTCAGCGCACTATAGACAGCCCCGAGTACGCCTCCGTATTCCCTAACACGTACCTGAACAACAGCAACGTGAAGAACGACGCGCGCAGGGGCTGGCTGCGCAACGTGGACTTGTTCGAGACAGTGGGCTTCGGCGGCTTCTACAAGGCTGTCGGCGTGGGCGGCTCGCTCACTGGTACGCCCGTGGACTTGGGTATCATCGACGACCCCGTCAAGGACGCTATCGAGGCTGGCTCGCAGACCTACCGCGACCGCAACTGGGACTGGTACACAGACGTGTTCCTCACCCGTCTGCACAACAAGAGCAAGCAGATACTCATTATGACGCGCTGGCATGAGGACGACTTGGCAGGACGGCTCCTCGACAGGGAGGCGGATAAATGGACTGTTATACGAATACCTGCCATACGGGAAGACCTCATCCTGCCCGAAGACCCCCGTGAGGTGGGAGAGGCACTATGGGAGGAGCGACACTCCCTCGAACGGCTCACCGCCACAGAGCAGCGCAGCCCGAGGACGTTCGCAGCCCTGTACCAGCAGCGACCTACCGTCGCAGGAGGTAACATCGTCAAGCGCGACTGGTTCAAGCACGTTTCTCCGCAAGACTTCAAGCGCATACACAGCAGCGAGCCTGTGGTGTTCTTCCTCGATACCGCCTACACCGACAAGACCAGCAACGACCCGACGGGCATTATAGCCACCTGCAAGATAGGAGGCGACCTCTACGTGACCCACGCCCACAAGGTCAATATGAAGTTCCCCGACCTGCTGCGCTTCATACCGCCGTATGTCACGGAGCACGGCTACTCAGCCAGCAGCTCAATCCGCATTGAGCCAAAGGCGAACGGGCTTTCCGTGATAGACCAGCTGAAAGAGAACACCCCGTTCAACGTGGTGTGTACGAAGTCCCCGAAAGACAGCAAGGAAACACGTTTATTTGCCGCCTCGCCAACGGTTGAGAGCGGTCGTGTAATACTTGTTGACGGAGCGTGGAACGAGGCGTTCGTGGACGAAATTTGCGGCTTCCCGTCAAAGCCTCACGACGAGTTCGTTGACCTCCTATGCTACGCGGTGGACTACCATATCAGCAACCCGTTCAAGCCTATAGACCGCAAGCGTCTGTCGCGACAAGTGTATTGATTGTTCAACCCAATAATTTCTACAGTATGACTATAGACGAAATCCTCAATTCAGGGCTGACACCAGCAGCTATGATAGCAGCCCTAAAAGACAAGTCCGTCATTGTCCCCTCGTGGGGAGGCAGGCGCGGACTGCTACACGAGTATGACCCGCGCAAGCACCCCGTAATGTGCAAGGCGCAGTACCCCGACATCACCAACGACGACGGCACGGTGGAATTTGTAACCCGTATCACCTGCAACCTCCAGCAGCTCGCCACCAAGCGTATGACGGAGCTGATAACGGGCATTCCCGTCCGCCGCGTGTACAAGCCCGAGAACGAGCGGCAGAAGGAGGTGGCGGCGTACATCGAGAAAATCTACGAGCGCAACCGCATAGACAGCGTGAACATCGAGCGGTGCAACATGCTGTTCGCTGGGTGCGAGGTGATGACCCTATGGTACGCCGTCGAGGAGCGAAACAACATCTACGGCTTCAACTCGCCCCTGAAGATGCGCTGCCGCAATTTCTCCCCAATGCTGGGTGACGAGCTGTACCCACTGTTCGACGAGTACGGGGATATGATAGCCCTGTCCGTGGGCTACACACGGAAGAAGCTCGGCAAGACCGTCTCCTACTTCGACGCCTACACAGCAGACCGCCACATCAAGTGGAGCAACGAACGTAACAGCGGCTGGGAGGTAATGGAGGACGAGGTGAACGCCCTCGGCAAGATACCTGCCGTGTACACGTTCCGACCGACCCCCATTTGGGAGGACACCAGCCGTATCGTGTTCGAGATTGAGTGGGCGTTGAGCCGCAACGGTAACTACCTCCGCAAGAACTCCAAGCCCGTGTTCATCGTGTTCGCCGACGAGCAGATACAGCACGGCGACGAGAAAGACGAGAACAAGGAGTTCCGCTCAATCATGCAGTACCCGAAAGGCAGTACGGCGCAGTACGTCACTTGGCAGCAGGCGGTTGAGAACCTCAAGTTCTACGTGGCGGAGCTTCGCCAGTCATTCTTCACCCAGTTGCAGCTCCCCGACTGGAGCTATGAGAGTATGAAGTCCAACCCTATGAGTGGTGAGAGCCGCAAGCAGCTGTTCATCGACGCCCAGCTGAAAGTCAAAGACGAGAGCGGCAGGCTCATTGAGTTCTACGACCGCGAGGTGAACGTGGTCAAGGCGTTTGTCAAGGCTTCGCTCCCTACATCATACCACGCCGACATCGACGCCCTCCCCGTTGAGAACGTCATCACGCCGTTCACTATCACGGACGAGAAAGACACTATCACCAACCTCACCACCGCTAACGGGGGCAAGCCGCTCATCAGCCACCGCGAGAGTATCGAAATGTACGGTCACTCTACCGACGTTGACAAGACCCTGCAGGAGATAGCGGAGGACGAGGCACTGGACGCATTTGAACCAACCATATAAACAATAACTACTATGGCTACAAGAAGAACATCAACCTCGGCTGCGAGGCGCAAGAAAGAGCCTCAGAAGCCCCAGTACACCTGCCGTGACTGTGTGTACTCCTACGACTGGAGCGGACTTGCATACGACGGCTCGCTAATGCTCTGCCGCTGCCCATACGACGACAAGTCCAAGAACGGGAAGTTCTGCAAGTTCCTGAAAGACCCACAGTGCGAACGCTTCGAAAAACGCGCTACCAATGGCACCAAGGTCGAATAAGTGGGACGCCCGTAACAAGCGCAACATGGTGGCTGTTCAGCGAGCTATCGACGAGCTGTTCAAGGAACTCTCGCGCGAGGCTGCGCTGATAGCCTCCGTTGTGTCCGTTGACGGGGAAAAGCCGTTCTCATTCGACGACTACCCTATGACCAAGCAGCGCGTCGACCGCCTCCTGAGCGATATGCGGAACGGGGTGCAGACGGTAGTCCTCGACGGTATAGACCTCGGATGGAAGCTCGGGAACGACAAGAACGACGCACTGGTGGACGAATACTTCGGGGTGAACGTCTCGCAGCTTTCCCCCGAGCAGCGCAGGGCGTACTACACAAACAATGCGGAGGCGCAGGCGGCGTTCAAGACAAGGCGAGAGAACGGGCTGAACCTCTCAGACAGGGTGTGGCGCTATTCCGACCAGTTCAAGAGTGAGATTGAAATGGGAATTGACATCGGGCTTGGTGACGGGCTGTCCGCTGACGAGTTGAGCCGTCGCCTGCGCTCCTATCTGCGTGAGCCGAACAAGCTGTTCCGCAGGGTCAGGGACAAGTACGGAAACCTGCAACTCTCCAAGGCGGCGAAAGCCTACCACCCAGGCAGGGGCGTGTACCGTTCCAGCTACAAGAACGCCCGACGGCTCGCGGCTACTGAGACAAACATCGCCTACCGCACGAGCGACTACGAACGCTACCAGCAGCTGGACTTCGTCGTAGGCATTCGTATTGAGCTGTCTAACAACCACACACTGAACGGCGTTCCGTTCTACGACATCTGCGATGAGTTGAGCGCACCACTGGGCAGCAACGCTACCAAGGGCAGGGGCTGCTACCCCAAGGACTTCAAGTTCACTGGCTGGCATCCGCTGTGCCGCTGCACCACGTTCTCGATACTGAAAACGCCCGAGGAGGTGTTCGCCGACAACGCCCGTATCATGGCTGGCGAGCCGCTGGACGGCAACAGCGTCAACCGCGTGGAGGACGTGCCGCAGGAGTTCAAGAAGTGGGTGGAGGACAACCGCGACCGCATGGCACGGGCGAAGTCGCTGCCGTACTTCCTGCGCGACAACGGCAAGTATGTCGCACCCGTTGCCAACGTGCAGAAGCAGGCGAAATTCGAGGATCTTATCAAGGGGCTGAAAGCCGTCGGGATTGCCCGTGTTCCTGTGCGCTCGCTGTCGGGAGAGGCTACGCTGGACTCTATCGTCAAGCGCGTGGGAGGAGGCGACAAGACCGCTGGCTCGTGTGCCTCGCTGTGCCTCGCTTTCGTTGGAAACAGGTGCGGATTGTCGGTACGGGACTTCCGAGGAGGGCAGAGCCAGACTACGTTCTCCCAGCGTACCACTTGGGACAAGATAAACGATGCCGTGAGTGGTGTCAAGGAGGTGGGCAAGAACGACTTCGCGCTGTCCAACAAGCTGCTGGCGACGATGTCCGAGGGCAAGGAGTACATTCTTATCACGGGAGGTCACGCCGCCGTCGTGAGGAAGACTGCGAGCGGCTACGAGTACCTCGAATTGCAGTCAGCCACCGACAACGGCTACAAAAAGCTCAACAATGACGTGCTGAAGCACCGATTTGGCGCAAGAAAACGTACCCAATATACATCGAGTACGTTCCTGATTGAGCTTGACAAGTTCAAGGAAATATCGGATTTGAGGGCTATGCTGGGTTATGTCAATACCGCAGCCAGCAAGCAGATGAAAGGCAAGGGAGGGAGTGCCAAGTAAGGCATTACACCCTGTCCCTGAAGAACTCCACCCAGTAGGGGTTTTCCGCGTCGAAGATGAGCCGTTCCTCCTGCGTGAGCTTGTGCGGATAGTCCGCGAAAAGGTTATACACTTTCCGCCTGTCGAACGAGAAGCGGAGCTGTCCGATGTGTTCGGGGTCATCGACCCACCACACCCTGTCGGCTTCGTTTTTCTTGTAGAACTCTGTCTGTGCCATACTCGAAGTAGTTTTGATGCAAAATTACCAGTTATTTTTATCAAAAATCAACGAGAACGGACTTTTCCGCTCCCGTTGAGTAATTTATTGCCCGAACTTGTCGGATGCGCGAGAGGGCTTTTCTCGCGTTTTTCGGACAAACGGCTCGCGGCTGATAACGCACAGCCTGTTCACATACGGACTGCCGACCCTGATGTTGGCGTTCCACAGGTTCTGCACCTTGCAGCCGACCTGCTCGGGCGTGAACACCTCGTAGATAGCCGACAAGCAGCCGAAATAGAAGTCCCTGCGCTGCGGCTGGTGAGCCAGCGGAGCCTCGTGGAAAGACACCCGAATGATTGTCTCCTGCCTATCCAGTGCGCCGTTCCTCCTCTCGGCGCCGCCACTGCTCCTCGACCTTTCGGGGGTCGAACTCGTAGTTGGGGCATTTTGTTTGGTTAGCCATCACGAGCAGGACGGGGAACATCAGCCCGTGGGCGCAGCCCCGTCCGTGAATGTCCGCCGCGCTCTTGCACTGGTCGCAGCGGTAAATGTCTTGAACACAAGCGAAAGCAGCCATATCACTTGCCCTCCTTTCTATTCACGGAGACCTCGGCGTGAGTGCCGAACTCCCAGTCGGTTATACGTTCCTGCGCGGTCGGGTCAGCCTCGACCTTGCCCAGCAGCGCGTGCAGACCTTTCTCCGCAATCGCCTCTGCCTCCTGCCGTGTCGCGGCGGCTATCACCACTTCGCCGCTGAACACCAGCCTTGCTCTGATTTTGAATCGCTTTTTTGCCATATCGCTATTGGTTTTTTCCTATCGCCTCACCCTTGTAGTGGAGGCGCCAGTCCCCCAAAGGGGGATTATAG
>ENA-UOIW01000820-UOIW01000820.1-human-gut-metagenome-genome-assembly--contig:-P58-NODE-820-length-21579-cov-8.105882_pt1 | contig 21579 bp, 17 predicted proteins | sample MGYA00242334_ERZ723881 | MGnify/ENA metagenome assembly ERZ723881 | reverse complement strand
CGTCAAAGCCAAGGAATGGCTGCATGACTATCTCCAAGAAAACGTCCGCAGCCCCACTTTTCCGGATTCGGTCATCTTTTTGCCACGTGGCTATCTTGTGATAGCCACGTGGCTTTTTTGTTGTCCGCATTCGGAATGCCGACGGAATGGAGGATGGGAGCTGCGTTCTTGAAAATATGATGCTGGCCGCCCATGCGCTCGGATTGGGCACCGTATGGGTGCATCGGGAGCGTGAGATTTTTGACGGTAAAAAAAGGCAAGGCTCTTCTGCGGGAATGGGGGCTTCCGGAAACCTTACGCGGCGTCGGGGCGATTGCATTGGGTTATCCGGCCAGGGAGCCCGGTCGGCCCGCGGCTCGGAAGCAAGACTACATCGTACGGATCTGACATTCCGTTATCCGGCGCGATTCCCCTGCATCGGATAAGCGGAGAGGAGGAAAATATGCGAACCGAAAACAAAATGGCCGTTGAGCCCGTCGGAAAACTCATTTGGCAAATGTCACTGCCGCCTCTAATCTCCATGTTCCTGCAATATTCCTATAACCTGATAGACAGTGCGTTCGTGGCGCAGCTGAGCGAGAATGCGCTGACGGCGGTCTCCCTGTCGTTCCCGATCACGACTCTGATGAACGCGGCCTCCATCTGGATCGGCGTCGGCGTGAACGTGCTGATCGCCGGGTATCTCGGAAGGAAGGAGCAGGACAAGGCGAACGCCGCCGTCACGCACGGGTTGCTGCTGTCTTTCGGCATCGGCGCGTTGCTCACCCTGGTGTCGCTGTGCATGATGAGGCCTTATTTTCTGGCGTTCACCGGCAATGAGGAGATCTATCGGCTGAGCATCGCCTATATGGGCGTATGTTCGTTCATGCAGATTCCCAACATGGTGCATATCGCAATCCAGAAGATGATACAGGCCACAGGGAATATGGTGACCCCCATGTGGTTCCAGATCGCGGGGGTAGTCGTCAATTTCGTTCTCAACCCCGTCCTGATATTCGGCATCGGCGTCTTCCCGGCCATGGGCATAGTCGGTTCCGCGTCGGCCACTGTGTCGGGCTATCTGGTATCCATGATCCTGGCGTTCGCCCTGTTGCTGGGGACGAAGCAGAAAGTGCAGGTGAAAGTCAGAGGATTCCGTCTGCAAAGGCGGATGATCGGCCGGATCTTCGTCTTTGGGCTGCCGTCGTTCATCATGAATGCCCTCAGCTCGTTTATGGTGACTATCGTCAACCTGTTTCTGGTCGCGTATTCCGATACGGCAATCGCGTTCTTCGGCGCGTATTTCAAGGTGCAGCAGTTGATCGTCATGACGGTGAACGGTTTGATTCAAGGCTGCCTGCCTGTCATGCGGTTCAACTACGCCGCGGGGAACAAGGAAAGGCTGCATTTGGCCTTCCGATACGGAACCGTTTTGGTCACCGGCATGATGGTGCTGGGGACACTGGTCGTCGTCCTCCTCCCGGCGCAGATCCTGGGATTGTTCATGGCATCGGAAGCCATGCGTTCGTTCGGAATATCCGCCATGCGGATCATGGCGGCAAGCTACCTGTTCTGTGGCCTCTCCACGATGATCTCCACCTATTTCCAGGCCACGGAGAAGGTATATTCGAGCATAGCGATCCAGCTGTGCAGACAGTTGCTGTTTCTCGTCCCCGCGTTATGGTGTCTGGATAGACTGTTCCGGTTGAACGGGATCTGGCTTGCATTCCCCGTCGCCGAAATCGCCGCCCTGCTCGTTGCCCTCGTGATGATGGCATGGTATCGCCGCAAGGAAGGTTCCACGCCGCGTGTCGCGGACGGAAACGATGGACAAACGTCGCGACGTTGATCGTTAACGGGCGATCATGCCTGGCAAGTCGTCGTTACCGGCGTGCACGGGCGTCGCGGGTGCACAGCCGGTAATACTTGTGCGGCGTGGGTATGGCATCGCCGGATTCGACCAGGCCCTTGTTCATCAGGCTGCGCAATCCAGCCGCCACGGCGACGGGGGAGAGTCCGAGTTCGCGGATGATGTCGCGCACGCTGGCCGAGGGTTCGCGCTCGAGCAGATGCAGGATGCGCCTGGCGAAATCCCGTTCGGTCAACGCGGCGTCGTTCACGCGTCCGGGGATGACGACGCGGAACAGGTCGAGCTCGTTTTCGATACGCACCGGCTCGCGCGCCTCGCTGCGTAGCGCGGCGCCGATGCGCAGATATCCGGTGCCATTGTCGCGCAGCACGGTGCCGCCGTCCGGGGATGGGGCGGATTGCAGCAGGGAGAACAGGAACGCGTTGCGCGTGGACGTGGAGGCCTCATGGGTGAGCCGTTGTTTGGAGACCGCGCCGAACAGGCCTCCCGGGTTCGACACCTCGATCCGGTCGGTGAACACGTCGACGTGCACGGGCGTGCCGAGCGCGTCTGGGGAGTAATCGCGGTGGGTCAGCGCGTTGGCGACGGCCTCGCGCAGGACCAGCTGCGGATACATCGCGGTCTGCGCCGGGGCAGCGTCGGAGCCGGTGCCGGGAACGGCGGTCCATGCCATCAGCGAGGCGACCGTGTCGTCGATCATTGTGGGGATCGGCCCGGTGAACGTGTCGGACGCGACGAGTTGCGCGTCGCCCCTGAACACCTCGTCGCGCGAGGTTCCCGGGTATACGGCGACGGTGACGGTAAGCCGCGGGAAGAACTTCTGCGGATACCGGCCCACGGCCAGCAGTCCCGCGAGCGTGGGGTGCGCGCGGTGCGCGGCCTGCACCGGTTCGATGGCGTCGGGGGCGACGGTGTCCGGAACCGTTGCGGTGTCGTTGCGATTCGTGTCGTGTGCGCGCGTTTCGTCGTCGCAGGACTGACGGTCTTCGGCATATTCATCTGTGGACGGTTCGCGCAGGATGCGCAGATCCAGCATCATATCCTCGTCGGAACGGTCCGCGAACACGTGCGGGTGCCGCTCGCGCTCGCGTTCGAGCAGGGCGCGGAGGAGTGTCGGGTTGAGATCGTCGAGCGTGGCCTCCGGCACGATCGCGATGTCGTGCTCCGGCTGGCGTTGCTCCTCGAGCAGGCGGTCGACCTCGTAGGTGGTCATCTTGCGGTCGCCGTCGCCGGTGCGGATGTAGGATCCGCCGTGCGGGCCGATTGAGGAGATGAAGCAGGGCTTCTCCCGCGGCAGCATCTCGTCGATGACGGCGAACACCAGATTCGCGCCTTCGAACGGGCAGGTCACGATCACCGGCCGGACCACGGGCGTGAGCTTCTCGCAGGCCTGGCTCAGCGCCTCCTGCATGGCGCGGGCGTTGAATCCCTCGACAGGCGTGAAGCCGGCCTTCTCACTCAATCCCAGGATGATGTACCCGCCGTTGCCGTTGGAGAACGCGGACAGCGTTTCGGGAATGGTCGAGCTGATCTTGCGCTTGCATTCCTTGACCTCGCACTGTTGCGTATCGTTGCCGATGACACGCATCAGTTCGATGAGCTCGGTCATCTTGGCCGTGTAGTCGTCGTTGTCCATCGCACCTCCAGGAGTGTACCGCTGCCACTCGGTGACGGTTGTACTCCGGCTGGCTCCGGTCGTACTCCGGCTGGCTCCGGTCGTACTCCGGTTGGTGCCGGTCCTCCATCACAGGTTCCTGTCATCCATCCTATGCCGACGGCGACGCGTGTACGGCGACGTCGGCCAAGCATGTCGCCATACCTCCGCGATAACAGGGTCGACACAGGACAGACGGGACGCAACAGGGGCGGGCTCCGCATCGCCCGTGAATCGGATACGATAAGGCCCGCGACGGGCGTTCCTCGTCGCGGGCCTTGACGCCGCGGTATGTATGGTTGCGCGGAATGCGATTACAGCACCGCGTCCATCGCCTGCTTGAGATCGGCGATGATGTCGTCGGCGTTCTCGATGCCGCAGCTCAGACGCACCAGGTCGATGCCGACCCCGGCCTCCTCCAGCTGCTCCTCGGTGAGCTGGCGGTGCGTGGTGCCGGCCGGATACAGCGCGCAGCTGCGGGCGTCGGCCACATGCGTGGCGATCGAGATCATCTTGAAGTGGTCGAGCAGCGCGGAGACCTTGTCACGGCCGCCGGGCACGCCGAAGGAGATCACGCCGCAGGTGCCGTTCGGCATGTACTTTTGGGCGGTCTCGTAGTACTTGTCGCCGGGCAGGCCGGGGAACTGCACCCAGCTGACGCGCGGATCGTCATTGAGGAACTCGGCCACCTTCTGCGCGTTCTCGCAGTGGCGCTGCATGCGCACGGCCAGCGATTCCAGATGCATGCCCATGATCCAGGAGTTCATCGGCGCCGGGGTGGAGCCGAAGTCGCGCATCAGCTGCGCGGTGGCCTTGGTGATGAATGCGCCCTTGCCGAAGTCCTTCGCGTAGGTCACGCCGTGGTAGGAGTCGTCCGGCGTGGTCAGACCGGGGAACTTGTCCGCGTGGGCCATCCAATCGAAGTTGCCGGAGTCCACGATCGCGCCGCCGACGCAGGAGCCGTGGCCATCCATGTACTTGGTGGTCGCATGGGTCACGATGTCCACGCCGTACTCGAACGGACGGCAGTTGATCGGCGTCGGGAACGTGTTGTCCACGATGATCGGCACGCCGTGGTCATGCGCGGCGGAGACGAACTTGTCGAAGTCGAGCACGATCAGCGCCGGATTCGAGATCGATTCGGCGAACACGGCCTTGGTGTTCGGTTGGAACGCGGCGTCCAGCTCCTCCGGCGTGCAGTCGGGGCTCACGAACGTGCACTCGATGCCCATCTTGCGCATCGTCACGTTGATCAGATTGAACGTGCCGCCGTAGATCGCTGACGAGGCGACGATGTGGTCGCCCGCGTTGCAGATGTTGAACAGCGCGAAGAAGTTCGCCGCCTGGCCGGACGAGGTCAGCATCGCGGCCGCGCCGCCCTCCATCTCGCAGATCTTCGCCGCCACCATGTCATTCGTCGGGTTCTGCAGGCGGGTGTAGAAGTATCCGGACTCCGACAGGTCGAACAGTCGGCTCATCTGCTCGCTGGACGTGTACTTGAACGTCGTGGCCTGGATGATCGGCGGGGTACGGGACTCGCCGTTGCCCGGCTGATAGCCGCCCTGTACGCATGTGGTATCGATCGCGCTCATTGATGCTCCTTCTATTGTTGCCGCGATGCCTGCCGCCGCGTCGTCCCGACGGCGCGCGGCCGCATCGCCGGCCATGGTCCTGGCTACGCATACTCTAACACCGCGGGTCGGCGCGGAGGCTCGCGTGCCCGGTGGTTGGGCATCCATGTCATCTATGACGCGTTATCATCATCCGGTGAGCAAGACGAATGAGGGTATGCGTAACGGTATTGGAACGGGTGCTGCGGCGGGCGGCGCGGGCCGGGGTGATCGGCCGTCGTCGGGCGGCCGCCGGGTGGTGCAGACCCCGCAGGGCGTGACGGCGATGGTGGTCGCCGAGGTGGTGTACGGGTTCTTCCCGCTGTACTGGGCGGCGCTCGCGAATATCTCGTCGATGAACGTGATGCTGTACCGCATCGTGACCGCCGCGGTGGTGATGGTGCTGTTCATGTTGGCCACGCGGCGCTGGCCGCGGTTCGTGGCGTCGGTGAAGGCGCTGTGGGCGCGCCCGAAAGTGTTCGCCGCCGCGGTGGCCGCCGCCGTGCTCGTGACGATTGACTGGGTGGTCTACATCTACCTGGTGTCGATCGGGCACACCTCCGAGGCCAGTGCGGCGAACTTCCTGATGCCGTTGATCAACATGCTGCTGGCGTTGGTGTTCCTGCGGGAGCGGACGACGGGGTTGGGCATCGTCTCCATGCTGGTGGCGCTGGCCGGCGGCGTGCTGTATGTGATGGACACGGGCGCGTTCCCCGGGCTGGCGATGCTGATGACGTTCAGCTACAGCGGCTACTGCCTGATCAAACGTTTCGTGCCGCTGGATCCGTTCGAGTCGCTGACGTTCGAGACCGGCGTGCTGACGCCGTTCGCATTCGTGGCGCTCGCCGTGCAGCCGCGGTTCGGTGTGCCGGCGGGGGAGCCGTGGTGGGGCTGGCTGCTGCTGGCCGGATGCGGCATCCTGACGGTGATCCCGCTGGTGCTGACCTCGTACGCGGTCAAGCATGCCACGTTCATCACGGTGAGTTTCAGCCAGTACATCACGCCGACGATCCAGTTGGTGCTGGGCATTGTGGTGTTGGGCGAGCAGGTGCCGGCCAGCCGGTTCATCTCGTTCACGGTGATCTGGCTGGCGCTGGTGATCTACTCCTTCGACGTGCTGCGCCAGCATCGCCGCCGCTTGACGTTGGGATGATCCGCGACGGCATGCCGCTGGATCGCGTGATATTGAGGGAAGGAATATGGCATGGACGGAAATAGTCGAACCATACGCGACATACCGTCGACCGGGCTGTGGGCCGCCCTGATATTTCTGGTCGCGTTGAACCTGCGTCCGGCGATCGCGGCGGTGGGGCCGCTGCTGACGCGGATCGGCATGGATCTGAACTGGGGTGAGGGCGTGCAGGGAATCCTGGCGGCGATGCCGCTGTGGGCGTTCGCCGCGATCAGCCCGCTGGTGGGGCTCGTCACCGCACGGATCGGTACGGATGCGACGGTCGCCGTGGCGCTGGCGCTGCTGGCTGTGGGCGATGTCGTGCGTTCGGTCGGCGGACAGACCTGCGTATGGCTGGGCACGGTCGGCGTCGGCGCGGCCATCGCAATCGGCAACGTGCTGGTTCCGGCCATCGCCAAGCGCGATTTCCGCGAGCGTGTGTCGGTGGCCACCGGCGTGTACTCCGGTTGCATCACCGCGGGGTCGGCGATCGCCGGAGCGACGGCGGTGCCGTTGGCCGACCTGCTGGGCGGCTGGCGGCCGTCGTTGGCGTTCTGGGCCGTGCCGCCGCTGGTGGTACTGGCGCTGTGGCTGGCGCGTCTGCGGCATACATCGCGTCGGGCGACCGTTGGGATGCGTTGCGGCGAGGCCGGGGAGCCTCGGGCGGACGCTGCGACCGTGCGCGCGGCGATGCCGTCCGCGTCGGGTGCCAAGAGTGTTGCGGATACAGGGGATTCATCGGAATGTACGGATGCGCGCGTGCCTCGGAGCGGAACGGGCGACGATGCGCGGACGGTCGTCGGTGTCTCATCGAAGCCGGCTCCGCTGTGGCGTCGGCCGATGACATGGTGGGTGACCTTATATATGGGGTTGCAGTCGGCGGCGTTCTACACGATGTCCAACTGGCTGCCGAGCGTATCCGCGGGGGCGGGGTTCGACGAGGGGACGGCGGGCATGCATCTGTTCCTGTTCCAGTCGATCGGCATCCTCTCCGGACTGCTGGTGCCGATGCTGATGCAGGTCGGCGGCAATCAGGTGTGCGCCGCGCTGGTCTCCAGCCTGCCCATGGTTGTGGCGTATGTCGGCATGCTGACGCTGCCGCAAGCCATGATGATGTGGAGCGTCATCGGCGGCTGCGGGCAGGGCGCCACACTGGTGGTGGCGCTGTCGCTGATCGCGTTGCGTGGCACCACCGCGCAGGAGACCGTCCGATTGTCCGGTATCGCCCAGTCGTTGGGATATCTGCTGGCGTCGATCGGTCCCGCCGCGTTCGGCATGCTGGCCGAGCTCTCCGGGGCGTGGGCGGCGCCGTTGCTGTTGGCGTTGGCGCTGGCCGCGGCGCAATGCGTGGTTGCGGTACTTGTCGGCCGTCCTTGTCCATGAGAGGCGAGCGTGTGGCAGGTGTGAAACACTTACGCGATATACGGATCGGTTGTGTTCATTAAGGAGTTGAGCGTCATGACGGCATTCGAATATGCGATGGAGCCGGACGAGGCGGTGAAATCCTCGATCCATGAGATTCTGCGCGCCTACAACCGCGAGCATTTCGAGATCCTGGACGAGCGGGAGATCGCGATCACGGCCAAGGACGATGACGGCGCGGTGGTTGGCGGCGTATACGGCACGATGTTCGGCCAATGGTTGGAGATCGAGGTGTTGGCGGTGGCTCCGGGTCATCGTGGCCGGGGCGTGGGCAGCGACCTGCTGTCTCGCATCGAACAGGCCGGGCGCGAGCACGGCTGCCGGTATGCGCTGCTCAACACCTTCGATTTCCAAGGGCGCGACTTCTACCCGAAGTACGGCTACCGCCAGATCGGGGAGATTCAGGGCTACCCGCTGACCGGCAGCCAGCACTGGTTCGTCAAGGATCTCCGCTGATTGCGTCTGCCCGGATCCCGTTCCTGTCCCGGTCCACGGCACCTTCGGATTCTGGCGCCCTCGGATTCTGGCGCCCTCGGATTCTGGCGCCCTCGGACCCTGACGCATTGAGGCTCAACACTCCCGAACTCTCCGGACTCTGATGCATCGTGACTCTGATGCTTTCCCCAAAACGTTGTTATTCCGCGGTTCTGTGGAATATGTCAGAGTCACGATGCATCAGAGTCCGAACGAAGCAGGGTGTGTCAGGCGGCGGTGGCGGCCAGATAGCCTTCCTCCACGGCGCGGTTGATGTCCGCAGCCTTGCCATTGCAGTCGCCGACCAGCGTGACCTTGATGCCGTGCTCTTCGAGCGCGGCGGTGTCGAAGGTCACGGGTGCGGTGCCGGAGGCGATGACCACGCAGTCGCAGGGGATGCTAATCGCCTGGGTCTCCGGTTCCGGGGCATCGGCTGCGGGTACCGGGGCTGGGGCACCGGGTCGTCCCGCCGGAGCGGGCGGGTTCAGCGTTTCGGTGGCCTCCACGGCGTCGGCGGTGATCCGGTCGACCTTGGTGTTGGTCTTGACCACCACGTTGTGCGCGGCGAAGTCCTCCATGATGAACGGTTTGACAGTGCTCGACTCCTCGGCGGCGATCTGCCCCATCATCTCGACGATGGTGACCTCGCAATCGCCTTGGGCGATGTACTCGGCGGTCTCCGCTCCGACCAGGCCGCCGCCGATGACCACGACGCGGCCCCGCGGATGCTGCTCGCCGGCCAGCACCTTCCAGGAATCCATCACATGCGGCATATCCACGCCCTCGATCGGCGGCGTGGCGCAGCGTCCGCCGACCGCCACGATGACCTCGTCGGCGCCGTCGGCGATGAGCCGGTCCGGCGTCGCCTCGGTGTTGAACACCACGTTGACCCCCGCCGCGGCCACGGCGCGCTCATACCAGTGGATCGCGCGGTTCATCTCGTCCTTGCGCGGCGGTACGGCGGCGATGCCGAGCTGGCCGCCGAGATGATCCGTCTTCTCGTACAGCGTCACGTCATGACCGCGCAGCGCGGCGACACGCGCCGCCTCCATGCCCGCGGGACCGCCGCCGACCACCGCGATCCTCCGCGGCGTCTCGGCCGGTGTGATGACGCGCTTGTATTCGTAGCCGTTCTCGGCGTTGAGCACGCAGGAGATGAACCGGCGGCTGGCGATGGCGTCGGTGCAGCCGTGGTTGCACATGATGCACGGGCGAATCAGGTCGGCTTGGCCGGCGGCCACCTTGTTCGCGTAATCCGGATCACACAGTATCGGACGGCCGAGGCCGATGAAGTCGCACACGCCTTCCTCGATGAGCCGGGCGCCGTCCTCCGGGGTCATGATGCGGCCCACCGTGGAGACCGGCACGGACACGGCCTCCTTGATGCGGCGGGCGTACGGCGCCATGAAGCATTCGTGTCGTACTCCGGGTGGAACACCTGCAGGCCGAGCTTGCAATCGAATTCGTGCAGCGCGTCGGCCAGGGCCTTGAACGAGGGGATCTGATCATCGTTGACGAGCTTGGGCGTGGGGGAGATAGTATGCACGGGGGTCACGTCGCCGAGCACGATGTAGGAGGCACCGCCTTCGGCCACGCGCTTGTAGAAGTTGATGCTCTGCTCGGTGATGGAACCGTCGCGTGCCTCGTAACCGGTGGTCATCGGCGGGAACATGATGCGGTTCTTCAGGGTCATATGGTTGATCTCGAGCGGTTCGAGCAGGGTTTGCAATGTCATGCGATGCTCCTTTGCGTGTATGGGATGGGTGGATGGCTGTGCCGTGGTGCCGGCCGGCCTCAGAGCTGTGTGGTGCGCTATGAGGCGAGGATCTCAACATTGAGATGTCAATACTTCATTGTTGATATGCACACTATCACCACAAGCTGGGGACTCTGTTGCGGCGCACCGTTGGCTTTGTCGAGGTTGCGGGCCGGATCGTGTCTGTGCTCTGGCCTGCGGCGATGCACTATAACGGAGTCGTCCGGGCGTGTGTCGCCGGACTTGCGTGTCACATGTGGGTGTGGTGCGGAACGCATGGTGGTTCGTCCGGGAGATTCTGTACCGCATGGTTGCGGTGCTTGGAGTGGATGTGGGGTGACCTGTCGCTTTCGGACTCTGATGCATTCAGGGCTCGGTGAGGAATTGAAAAGTGTTGAAATTCCAAGGTTTGGTGAAGCGCGGTACGGTGGAGATGTATCAGAGTCCATAAAGTTGTGGGTGGGATGGATTGGGAGGAACCGGTGTGTGGTGGCGCGAAACGCCGATAAAGTTAAACGAATTGACATACTTGGGTAAATGGTCTTACTATGTATGCAACGGCGGACCACAAGAACGCCGACACAATAACAGCTCGAATCAACAGCAAAGGAGCAACCCATGGGTCTGTGGGATGTTGACAAGATCGAATACGTCGGTCGCCAGAAGGGACCGCAGGAGGGCCTGGCCTTCCATTACTACGACGCCGACCGCGTCGTCGCCGGCAAGAAGATGAAGGATTGGCTGCGCTTCGGCGTCGCCTGGTGGCACACCTTCGATCAGGAGCTCGTCGATCCGTTCGGCACCGGCACCGCTCACCGTCCGTGGTACGGCAAGTACTCCAACCCGCTCGACGAGGCTCTGGCCAAGGTCGACTACGCCTTCGAGTTCTTCACCAAGCTCGGCGCCGAGTACTTCTGCTTCCATGACCGCGACATCGCTCCGGAAGGCGACACCCTGCGTGAGACTAACGCCAACCTGGACAAGGTCGTCGACAAGATCGAGGAGAACATGAAGGCCACCGGCGTCAAGCTGCTGTGGAACACCTCCTCGCTGTTCACCAACCCGCGCTTCGTCTCCGGTGCCTCCACCTCGCCGTTCGCTGACATCTACGCCTACGCTGGCGGCCAGCTGAAGCACAGCCTGGAGATCGCCAAGCGCCTGGGCGCCGAGAACTACGTGTTCTGGGGCGGCCGCGAAGGCTACGAGAACCTGTGGAACACGCAGATGCAGCGTGAGCAGGAGCACATGGCCAAGTTCTTCCACATGTGCCATGAGTACGCCAAGGAGATCGGTCTGGACGCCCAGTTCCTGATCGAGCCGAAGGCCAAGGAACCGACGATGCATCAGTACGACTTCGATGCCGCCACCGCCATCGCGTTCCTGAAGACCTACGACATCGACTTCATGAAGCTGAACCTCGAGGGCAACCACGCCAACCTGGCCGGCCACACCTACCAGCATGAGATCCGCACGGCCCGTGAGGCCGGCGTGCTCGGCTCGCTCGACGCGAACCAGGGCGACAAGCTGATCGGCTGGGATATGGACGAGTTCCCGACCGACCTGATGGAGACCACCACCGTGATGTGGGAGGTCATCGACGAGGGCCAGATCGGTCCTCACGGTGGCCTGAACTTCGATGCCAAGCCGCGTCGTACCTCCTTCGACGCCGAGGACCTGTTCCGTTCGCACATCGCGGGCATGGACACCTTCGCCGCCGGCCTGCTGGTCGCTGCGAAGATGCACGAGGACAAGTTCATCCAGAACCTGCAGGCCGAGCGCTACGCTTCCTACGATTCCGGCATCGGCGCCACCATCGAGGATGGCACCGCCACGCTGGCTTCCCTGGAGGAGTACGCTCTCGACATCCCGCAGGCCAAGCTCATCGAGGCCACCAAGTCGGATCATCTCGAGTCCGTCAAGGCCACGATCAACAACTACATCATCGACGCCCTCGCCGAGGCGTGATGATTCCGGGCCCGACCTGCCGGGAGGGCCCGAAGATGGCGAACCGGTGTCGGCCGCTTCGGCGGTAAGAAGCGACCGACACCATAGAACCAGTCATATTCTCCTTTCTCCTTTTCCTTCCGATTGATCGAGAGAACGCCTGCGGGGGCAACCCGTGGGCGTTCTCCCGTTTCGGGGCTCCGAAAGTTTCACCACACTTTGGTACAACGCTGTATGAAAGTTTCGAGACAGCGCATCCAACTCTCTGTACAAGGACCACGACGATGACCACAACCACCATCACCAATCCGATCCTGACCGGCATGTACCCGGACCCGTCCTGGATGTGGGACGCGGACCACGGCCGCATCGCCATGGTCAACTCCTCGTTCGAACTGGTGCCCGGCCTGCCGATCCACACCTCCGACGACCTGGGGCGGTGGATCCACGTCTCCGACGCCATCGACGAGGCGATGGCCCGTCGTCTGCTCATCCCATTCGTGGAGGATTCGGGCGGCGTCTACGCGCCGACGTTGCGCCGCATCGGTGGCCGGTACGTCATCGTCTGCACGATCGCCCGCATCAATGAGGAGGCGGCGCGGCGCGGCGGCGTCACCGAGGAGGAACTCGCGGCCGCCGCCAAGGCGGAGGGCAACTTCGCGATCGTGGCCGACACGCTGGAGGGACCGTGGTCCGGTCCGTACTGGATCGAGGGCGCCGAGGGCATCGATCCGGATATCTTCGAGGATTGCGACGGCGCGGTGTACTGGACCCAGACCCGTCCCGCCCTCGACCCGCAGTGGGAGGGGCAGACCGAAATCTGGACGCAGCGCATCGACCCGGAGACCTGGACCCTGATCAACGACGGCCAGGCCGCCGGCGATGGCAGGACCGTGATCTGGCGCGGCTACGGCGTCGATGCGGTCTGGGCCGAGGGACCGCACCTGTACCGCATCGGCGACTATGTATACCTGTTCACCGCCGAAGGCGGCACCAGCTTCGAGCACAGCGAGATGGCGATGCGCGTGTTCGCGCCGCAGGGACTCAAGGCCGCGATCGAGACGTTCCGCGCGGACATCGCGGAGGCCGGCGTCGCAATCCCCGCGCCGCGCGAGGGCGAACACTGCCTGCTGGGCACGCACGACCGTTTGTTCCACGCGAACAAGAAGAACCCGATCCTGACCCACCGCCATCTGGGTCTGAACGAACCGGTGCAGTGCGTCGGCCACGGCGACATCCTGCACCACCCGACGCTGGGCTGGTGGATGGTCAGCCTGGGCGTGCGTGAAACCAAGGGCGCCAACCCGGGCGAGCTGCTGAGCTACCTGGGTCGTGAGCCGTTCATCGCACCGATGACGTGGGAGCATAACCCGTCGAGTTGGAAGCTTGACGGTGGCGGCGCGCCGACCCTTGACCCGGGCGATCCCGGCTGGCCTGTCGTCGCGCCCGGCCTGGGCCGGATGCCGGAGCGTGTGACGATTCTCGACGCGGGGACGGACATCGCCGCCGACGATCCGGCCGTCCGCGGCATGACGGCCGTCGCCGACGACCGCAGGGCCCGTGTGCTCATCGGTCTGAACGACGCCGGGACCCGTGCCGCGGCCCGTCCGGTGTTGGACGCCGGTCGGGATGCCGATCTGATGATCCGCGATGAAGCCGGCATCCGGTACGCGCGCATCGCCGAGGACGACATACTGCTGCCCGTGCCGGACGGCGGCACGTTGGTCATCCGGCAGAACTCCACCCATCTGGTCACGCTGTGCCATGGCCTGGGAGATGGCCGGCGGCCGGCGGGCGTCACCTGCATCTTCACCGAGGATGGCGTTGACGACACCCGCAGCTATGGGCCGCTGCCGGAAGGCTGCACGCGTGTGGCCGTGCTGATGCGCCGCAACGAGCTGACCGTGCTGGCCTATGACGGGACCCGTGACGTGGCCGGACTCGTGGAAGAGACGATCCGCGGCGGCGAGCCCGACGGCTGCCGGGTGCTGGACCGCCACGATGCCCGTTTCCTGAGCACCGAATGGTCTGGCGGCTTCGTCGGCTGCCTGGCCGGCGTGCCGACCGGGACTCCGGCCGTCGACGGGGAGACGATGTGCTGATTGCCCGGGCCGAAACCGGGGGACGCATGCCGTGGCGGTTGGCGATCGCCCTGGTGATCGGTCCGGCCGCCTGGCTCATGCCCCATCAGGGCGCGATCTCCACGCTGTTGCCGCAGCGCGTCGGCGAGATCGATCCGGCGAACAAGGTTTCGCTGGTCATGATGTTCTCGACCATCGCGATGTTGGTCGCGCTCGTATCGAACATCGTGCTCGGCGCCTGTTCGGACCGCACCCGTACGCGGTTCGGCAAGCGTAAGCCGTGGATCATCGGCTGTTCGATCCTGTCCTGTCTGGTGCTGTTCGCGTTCGGACGGGCCGACGGCATCGGCGCGATGCTCGGCTGGTGGTGCCTGTACGAGCTGGTGGTCAACGGCGTCGCCGCCGCGATGATCGCGCAGCTGTCCGACCGGGTGCCGGCGCGATGGCGGGGCACCGTGTCCTCCGCGTACGGCCTCGGGCAGATGATCGGTGGCTAGGCCGGGATTCTCGTGGCCGCGCAGTTCCTTGAGAACGTGACGCTGGGCGTGGAGACCTTCGCCGCGGTCGCGCTGATCGGTGGCATCATCTCCGCGCTGCTGGCCGGGGAGCGTTCGAACCTGGACGAACCGATGCCGCCGTTCAACCCGCGCGGGCTGCTGAGGATGTTCATGTTCCCCACGCATGGCGCGCGCGATTTCTACAAGACGCTGGCGGCGCGGTTCCTGTTGACGGTGGGCAGCAGCATGATCTCGAACTACATGCTGTACATCCTGCAGGACTACCTGCACCTTGATCAGGCCGGTGCGCAGAGGATGCTGTCCATCAACTCGTCGATCACACTGGTGATCGGGCTGGTCTGCTGCCTGGCGGCCGGACCGATCACCGATCGGATCGGGCGGCCGAAGATACTGACGGTCATCACCGCCTGCATGATCGCCGTCGGTGCGATCGTCCCCTTCCTGTTCCCGACCCCGGCGGGGCTGATCGCGTTCTCGGTGATCGTCGGCATCGCCAACGGCGCGAACTCGTCGCTGATCCAGACGATCAGCGTCGAGGTACTGCCGAACCCGGAGGCAGCCGCCAAGGATCTGGGCTTCCTGAATCTGGCGAACACATTGGGCGGTGTCGGCGGATCGTTCGCGGCCGCGATGGTCATCAACACGGTCGGGTACGGCGGCGTGTTCGTCGGCGAGGCCGTGGTGGTGCTGGTCGCGGCCGCGTTGTTCCGGTCAATCCGCTGCGTGCGCTAGTCGGAAGGCTGAGGATCGGCATCGATGGATGGTCTCGGTGCCGATGGACGGACGCCGCCCGGACGATGGTATGGCATGCGTCATGGCCGGTTCGATGACGACTGGCCATGGCGTCGCCGTATTGGCGGGGAGCAGGGGATCGGGTGTCGAAATGAGCGGTTCCGTTGGTCTAAACCCATCAAAACGTGACGGTTGACGATATTTGAACCCATCAAAACGTGTCGATCCGGCATCTCCTAACCCATCAAAACGTGTCGATCCGGCATATCCTAACCCATCAAAACGTGACAAATCGACGATTCCTAACCCATCAAAACGTGCAAAGAGAGAAGTGTCTCCACTCCGTGAAATGAAAACCGGCCAACTCTGGGAACAAAAACAGTCCAACTCGGGGAGCGGCTGGTAGTAATCATTGCAATATCAAGGTTTTGGAGAGTTGATACGATCCATCATGCAAGTTCGCCGAACGCGTGGGACCGCTCAGTGCGGTTCGCTGATCTCCAGCGGGCGCGTGCTGTCCCGGACGATCAGCGTGGTCGGGTAGATGGAGCGGTTCTGGATCGGTCGACCGTGCGATTTGTCGATGATCATGCGCACGGCCGCGGCGGCCATGTCCTGCAGCGGCTGGCGGACCGTGGTCAGCGCCGGGCCCATGTACGCCGCCGTCTGCACGTCGTCGAATCCGATGACGGACAGCTGCTCGGGGATCTTCAGATCCAGCGTGCGCGCCGCCTCGTAGACGCCCATGGACTGCAGGTCGCTGCCTGCGAAGATGGCCGTGGGGCGTTTGGCGGAGTTCTTGAGCAGCGACAGTCCCTGCAGGTAGCCGCCGGCCGTGGAGAAGTCGCCTTCGCGCACCAGGTCGGGGTCGAAGGGGATGTCGTGCTCGTCCAGGGCCGCCTTGTAGCCGTCGAGTCGCGCCTTGGAACACAGCATGGAGTTCGGTCCGGTGATGATGCCGATGCGGGTGTGCCCCAGGGAGAGCAGGTGACGGGTGGCGATGAGGCCGCCGGTCCAGTTGTCGGCCTGTACGGAGAGGTTGTCGGGGGAGGGGTCGCCGGCCGGGTCGAGCGTGACATAGTCGATGTTGAACGCCTGCAGGCGTGATTTCTCCGATTCGGTGAGGTTCGAGAAGACCAGCACCACGCCGAGCGGTTGACGGCGCAGCACGCCTTCGACCCACCGGGAATCGGGGTGCGAGCGGTCGCCGCTTTCGGTGGTGACGACGCTCATCTCATGGGCGCTGGCTTCATGCACGATGCCACGCAGCATCTCCAGCGACCAGATGTTGTCGAAGTTCTGGAACACGGCTTCGATGAGCTTGCGGTTCTTGGTGGTGGAGATGCGCTTGGTGTAGCCGCTGTCCCGCAGCGCCTCCTCGATGATTTGTCGGGTGCCGGCGGCCACGTCGCTGCGGCCGTTGAGCACCTTGGAGACCGTGGCCAGGGAATACCCGGTGCGTTCGGCGATGTCGGCCAGCTGCGTGGATTTGGACGACGCTCGGTGACGACGTGCGGTGTCGGGCATATGCAACCCCTTCTACGATATGACGTACAACGTATTCGTGAATACCGGAGTCCAGTATATCGAAATTTTCGACAACACACGAAGAGTGCCGTCTGAAAACATGAAAGCGTCGAAAACTTTCGAAAATGTTCGGAAAGTGTTGAATGTAGAGTGTCGTCGGTGGCTGTCGAGACGGCGGTAGATGTCTGGGCGGGTGATATGTGGCTGCTTGATGGGGGTGCTGGGCGGTGTGGGGGATGTACGAAAGACTGAAATAATGCCGTAATCAAGCGATGTCAAACGTTTGCACCGATGCTTCTGCGGTAGGCGGGGTGTGTGGGAGTGGGGTTAGGGCGTGGGCCGCGACACGCCGCGCGCTGTAAGTTTGACGGTTTAACTAACTCGCGACAGTATTTTTCTATCGAAAACAATGAAAGTTTTCGGAAATATTAGAATTCGGAATCGCGAGACGATCGGGTTCGACGGGCCGTAACGCTGCACAACGGCGGAAGGTTCCTGAGCCCGGGAGAAAGGACGCTGCGTCGGGTCGCCGAGGTGGCTGCGGTTTCGAACGGCATATAGGAGGAACGATGAAGTTTAAGAGGATTCTGGCCGCCGGTGTTTCGGCCGCTGCCGTGCTGGGCATGGCCGCCTGCGGCGGCGGAGGCTCGTCCGCCGACGACAACACCATCGTGTTCTGGCACAACGCCACCTCAGGTGACGGTCGTCAGTACTGGGAGGATTTCGCCGCGGAGTTCGAGTCGGAGCACGAGGGCGTCACCGTCCAGATCGAGGCCATCCAGAACGAGGACTTCGAAGGCAAGCTGACCACCGCCATGCAGGATCTGTCCTCCGGCCCGGATGTGTTCATGGCCCTGGGCGGTCAGAAGGACCGCGACATGATCGCCGCCGGCCAGATGATGGACCTGACCGACAAGATCACCGATGAGAACAAGGAGAAGCTCGGCTCCTCGCTAGATTCGGCCACCTACGACGGCAAGATCTACGGCATGCCGACCACCGTCCAGCCCGGTGGCATCTGGTACTCCAAGGATCTGTTCGCCCAGGCCGGCATCACCGAGGCTCCGACCACCTGGGAGGAGCTGATTGATGCCTGCCAGAAGCTCAAGGACGCCGGCATCGACCCGATCGCCGTCGGCGCCAAGGATGCCTGGCCGGCCGCTCACTGGTATTACTGGCTGTCCCTGCGCATCTGCTCGCCGGACGTCTACGAGGAGAGCATGGCCAACAAGGACTTCTCCGCCGAATGCTGGACCGCTGCGGGCGAGAAGCTGCAGGAGCTCAACGACGCTGGCTACTTCAACGAGGGCTACCTGACCACCACCGCCCAGCAGGGCGCGAGCTCGTCGGCCGGTCTGCTGGCCAATCACAAGGCCGCCATGGAGCTTATGGGCACCTGGGAGCCGGGCGTGCTCAAGGATCTGACCCCGGACAAGCAGCCGATGGCCGACCTCGGCTTCTTCGCCTTCCCGTCCGTCGAAGGAGGCGAAGGTGAGGAGGGTGCTCTGATGGGTGCTGCCACCGGCTTCGGCGTGAATCCGGAGGCTCCGGATATCGCCATCGAGTTCATCAACAAGATGGCTGAGAAGGAGTGGCAGGACAAGTATGCCACCGCGTTCTCCACGATTCCGGCGACGACCGAGGCTCAGGCCGATGTGACCGATGAGAGCCTTTCCATGCTCATCACTGCCCTCAATGAGTCCGACGGCATGAAGCTGTGGATGGACACCTCGCTCGGTTCCAACATCGGCAACGCGCTGAACACCGGCGTGGTGAACTTGCTCTCCGGCAACGGCACCCCGGAGGACATCGTCACCGCGATGAGCGACGCCGCGGCCAAGGGCTGATATCAGCCGAGGCGCTTCATGACTGAAACGGCGGCCGGAACCGGACGGATGAATGGTTCGGACCGAAAACGATCGGACCCATTCGCCGCGGGTTCCGGCCGCCGTCCCCTTTTTCCCACAGCATGTAATCACACAACAATGGAGATGCCATGACAAGTGCAATCCAAGCGGAGGCCGCCCGGCCCCGTTCTACCAAGAAGGAGAGGAAGCCCAGCAGCGGCAGGGGACGCCGCAACCTCGAGATCTTCATCCTCTCCGCGCCGGCCATCATCGTGTTCGTCGGCTTCGTGATCCTGCCGCTCGTCCTCGGTTTCTACTACGGCTTCTACCGCTGGAAGGGCTTCGGCATGCCGTCCGAGACCGGTGAGTTCGCGGGACTCGACAACTACATCACCGCGCTCAAGGATCCGACCTTCCAGGCGGCCATCGGCCATACGTTCATCGTGGTCATCGGCTCGCTGGTCATCCAGGCTCCGATCGCCATCCTGTTCGCGTTGCTGCTCAACCAGAAGTTCAAGGGCCGCGGTCTGGTCCGCACGCTGATCTTCGTGCCGTACGTGATCTCCGAGGTCATCGTCGGCACCGGCTGGAGCCTGCTGCTGCAGAAGACCGGCGCCGTCAACGAGCTGCTGTCCTACATCGGCATCGACGGTCCCGACTGGCTCGCCGATCCGAAGATCGCCATGATCACCTTGCTGGTCATCATCAGCTGGAAATACATCGGCTTCGCGGTCATCCTCATGCTCGCCGGCATGCAGTCCATCCCCGAGGAGCTCTACGAGGCCGCCAAGGTGGACGGCGCCGGATTCTGGCAGATGCAGTGGAGCATCACGCTGCCGCTGCTGGCCCCGACCTTGCGCATCTGGGTGTTCCTCTCGATGATCGGCTCCCTGCAGCTGTTCGATCTGGTCAACATCATCTGGGGCAGCTACATCTCCGAGACCGCGGGCGTCTCCACGATGGCGACCTACATGGTGCGCAACGGCCGCGACTCCGGCAACTACGGCTATGGTTCGGCCGTGGCGATCATCATCTTCATCATCTCCCTGATCGTGGCGCTCGTCTACCAGAAGTTCGTGCTCAACCGCGATCTGGAGGGTGCCCTGACTGAACAGAAGCAGGCCAAGAAGCGCGCCGCCAAGCGCGCCAAGGAAGCGCAGCGTCTGGCTGCCGCAAGCGAGGTGAAGTGAGATGGCCAAGAATACGCAATACTCCAAGGCCAACGGGTACCGCGTCTCGCAGAAGACCCCATGGGGCCACCCGGTGGTCTACCTGCTGTCGGTGATCCTGGTGGCGATCTGCACGGTGCCGGTGCTGTACATCATCATCGGCGGCTTCCGCACCAACTCCCAGATCACCAACAACCCGTCGGGCTTCCCGAACCCGTGGGTCATCGACAACTATATCAACGTGGCACAGAGCGACACCTTCTGGGTGGAGCTCAAGAACTCGCTGATCGTGGCGGTGTTCACCATGCTGGGCGTCGTAGTCCTCGGCATCATGGTCAGCTACGTCATCGCCCGCTACAAGTTCAAGTACGCGCCGCTGATGTACTCGCTGTTCTCGGCGGGCCTCATGTTCCCGATGACGGTCGGCATCACGCCGCTGTACCTGATGATCCGCAACCTCGGTCTGTCGAACTCGCTGGCCGGTATCATCCTGCCGCAGATCGCGTTCGGCCTGCCGCAGACCATCATCATCCTGGTGCCCTTCCTGCAATCCATCCCGAACGAGCTCGAGGAGGCGGCGCTGCTCGACGGCTGCTCGCGTCTCGGCTTCTTCTGGCGCATGGTCATCCCGCTGGCCATGCCGGGCGTGGCCACCGTCGGCATCCTGCAGTTCGTGGGCAGCTGGAACGGCTACATGCTGCCGTTGTTCGTCCTGAGCAGCTCCGACAACTACACCTTGCCGCTCGGCGTGTCCATGTTCAGCTCGGAGCATTCGGTCGATACGGCCGCCGTGCTGGCGTTCACGTCGCTGGCCATGCTGCCGGCCCTGATCTGCTTCACGATCTTCCAGAAGAAGATCGTCGGCGGTCTGACCGGCGCCGTCAAGGGCTGATCGGCGCAGTCAAAAGCTGATTGGTCATCAGGAAGGGCACCCCCAAGAAGGGGGTGCCCTTCCTGATATGGAGCACGAAGATCTCCAATACATTGCTCGCTGGGTTCTAGACGAATCCGTTGATATCCGTATTGATGATGGACTGTTCAAAACTGATCGACTACGGATCGCTGTACAACCTGAAAATGAATCCCGCTTTCCCGCTGATGTTGTCAGCCGTCCCCCCGGATTCAACTTGTTAGTGCAACGCTTGTGCTTGGGTTGGTGGTTTTAGATTGTAGTCTGCTGGTTTCCTCGTCCCATGCCTCGTTGGGTGTTTTGTATTCGGGCTGTTTCATGGGGGTGTCGTCGGTCTCCTTGACGATCGCGTCGAGCTCGTCCTGGGTCAGGGGGTCGAACGGGGTTTTCTTGGGCAGGTAGCGGCGGATCCTGCCGTTCCTGTTCTCGTTGCTTCCGCGCTGCCAGGAGCTGTAGGGGTCGGCGAAGTAGGCGGGCATGCCCAGGGATTCGTCCACGAGCGTGTGGCATGAGGCCTTGGTCCCGTTGTCCCGGGTCCGGTCGATGCGCGCCCGGGGCGGCAGGTCCCCGTGGATCTCGTATTCGGCGCGCGCGGTGGCCATGGCGCTCTTGTCGGGGACCAGGCGGGCGAACGGTCTGCGGCTTTTGCGTTCGACCTGCGTGTCGATGCACACGCGCGAGGGGGCCGCGCCTATCACGGTGTCGGACTCCCGGTGGCCGAACTGCCCGCGCGAGTCCACCGTCTTCGGCCGCTGCGAGATGGGCACGCGCATGGGGTGTCTTTTGTCAAGCTGTGGTAGTCCATTGTGGCGTGTCGTTTCAGTCCGAAGGGGGTGGTGACGTTTTGTTGGACTCCGGTTTCCTTGTTCTTTGATTATGCCATGAGTCCGAGCTCGCGTCTTCGTTTGGCGATGC
>ENA-UOIW01000818-UOIW01000818.1-human-gut-metagenome-genome-assembly--contig:-P58-NODE-818-length-21592-cov-29.655895_pt1 | contig 21592 bp, 12 predicted proteins | sample MGYA00242334_ERZ723881 | MGnify/ENA metagenome assembly ERZ723881 | reverse complement strand
TTATTACTCATACAATGCCGAACTGACTTTTTCCGATAAAGTAACTGTAACGCTGTAACGCCGTAACGCCGTAATATGATAAAAGCCTATAAAACCGCTCTTTTCGCATAGACATAAAACATTTATTTTCAAGCATTAAGCATGCTAAATAGAAAATACCTATGTTTTTATTAACAGATTTTTACATTCGTGTCTTCCAAATCCATTGCCACGTGAAAAAGATAACGTATCTTTGTCTGCGAGAAAGAGAAAAGACACACTACGGCGACTTGGTTTTAAGCGGAAAAAGACTATCTTTGCAAGAGAAACTGACTTATTAACAACGTATGACAGCATATCCGCAACTATTAGTCTATAAAGCCTCGGCCGGGTCGGGAAAGACCTTTACCCTTGCCGTGCAATACATCAGGCAGCTGATTGAAGACCCTGCCGCCTACCGGCGCATCCTGGCAGTGACCTTCACCAACAAGGCGACCGCCGAAATGAAAAGCCGCATCCTGGAACAGCTCTACGGGCTGGGCTACGGGCTACGGTCGTCGGACAGCTACCTTGCCGAACTGAAGAAAGCCTGCGGACGGGACGAAAACGCCGTCCGCGCGGCGGCACGGAAAGCGCTGCACAACATCATCCACGACTACAGCCGCTTCCGCATCGAGACCATTGACTCGTTTTTCCAAGCCGTATTGCGCAACCTGGCGCGCGAACTGGAGCTGGGAGCCAACATGACGGTGGAGCTGAACAACATCGACGTGCTGTCGGACGCCGTAGACGCGATGATAGAGAAACTGGACCGCCGCTCGCCCGTGCTGGGCTGGCTGCTGGAATACATCGATGAGCGCATAGCCGACGACAAACGCTGGGATGTATCGGGCGAAATCAAGGCTTTCGGACGCAACATCCTCGATGAGGGATACATCGAAAAGGGCGACGGACTGCGCCGCAAACTGGCAGACCCTGCATTTATCCCCACGTACCGGAAAGAGGTGGAAGCATTGCGGCGCGACGCGCTGGAAGAGATGAAAGGATTCGCCGAACAGTTCGACGGCGTGTTGGAGATGAACGGGCTGTCGCCTGCCGACCTGAAGAACGGCTCGCGGGGCATCGGGAGCTACTTCGGCAAGCTGAAGGCGGGAAACCTCTCGGAGAGCATCCGCAACGCCACCGTAGAGAAGTGCCTCGAAAGCCAAGAGAACTGGGCTACACGCACCTCGCCCCGCCGTGCCGACATCCTCAGCCTTGCCGCAAGCGAGCTGATGCCCCTGCTGCATACAGCCGAACAGTTCCGCCCGAAGAACAACATCATCGTGAACTCGTGCAACCTCTCGTTGCGCTACCTGAACAACCTGCGCCTGCTGGCACACATCGACGAGGAACTGCGCCTGCAGAACCAGCAGCACAACCGCTTCCTGCTGTCGGACACCAACGCCCTGCTGCACAGCCTGATGCGCGAAGGCGACGCGGCGTTCGTCTACGAAAAGATAGGCACCGCCATCGACACGGTGATGATAGACGAGTTTCAGGACACCTCGCGCATGCAATGGGAGAACTTCCACCTGCTGCTGGAAGAAAGCCTCTCGCAACGGGAAGGAAGCCTGATAGTGGGCGACATCAAGCAGAGCATCTACCGCTGGCGGAACGGCGACTGGAAAATCCTGGCGGGACTGGGCTCCGACCCTGTCCTGCGCATCCGCGAACTGACCCTGAAAACCAACTGGCGGAGCGAGGCGCGCATCATCCGCTTCAACAACGAAGCTTTCACCGCCGCCTGCAACGCCTTGAACCGGCGCTACGAAGACGAGACGGGAACCGCCTGCCTGCCGCTGCTGAACGCCTACAGCGACGTGTGCCAGGAGACCGCCAAACGGGACGAACAGGGATTCGTAAGCCTGACGTTCCTCTCCGACACGGAAGAAAGCCCCTACGCCGAAGCCACCTTGCAGGCACTCGCCGCACAAGTGGAAACCCTTATCGCCTCTGGGGTGGACACCGACGACATCGCCATCCTGGTGCGGAAAAACAAGGCTATCCCCGCCATAGCCGACTATTTCGACAAACAGACTCCTTACCGCATCGTCTCGGACGAAGCGTTCCGCCTCGACGCCTCGCTGGCGGTGTGCATGATGACGGACGGGCTGCGCTATCTGGTCGCGCCCGACGACCGCATAGCGGGCGCACGCCTGGCGGTGGCATACCAGCGCGAAATCCTTCATACCGACGCGGAGCTGAGCCGGCTGCTGGAAGGCGACCTCGACCGCTACCTGCCCGAGGCCTTCACCGCCCGACGGGAAGAACTGCGCCTGATGCCTCTCTACGAGCTGCTGGAAACGCTCTTCCTGCTGTTCGACATGCAACGCATAGCGCACCAGGACGCCTACCTTTGCGCTTTCTACGACGCCGTGACCGAATACATGGGGCAGCATTCGTCCGAACTGACCGCCTTCATCGCCTACTGGGACGAACACCTGCACGAAAAGACCATCCCCTCGGGCGAGATAGAGGGCATCCGCATCCTTTCCATCCACAAATCGAAAGGGCTGGAATTCCACACCGTGCTGCTCCCCTTCTGCGACTGGAAGATAGAGAACGAAACGAACAATCACCTGATATGGTGCTCGGTGACAGGGAGCGGGAAAGAAACTGACCGCGCCCCGTTCAACGAGCTGGACATCGTCCCGGTGAACTACTCGTCGGCAATGGCGGACTCCGTCTATCGGGACAGCTACCGGGAAGAACGACTCCAGCTATGGGTAGACAACCTGAACCTGCTCTACGTGGCATTTACCCGGGCTTGCAAGAACCTCATCGTATGGTGCAAGGAGGGGCAGAAAAACACCGTATCGGAACTGCTTGCCGAAGTGGCTCCCCGACTCCAGGTGTGGGACACAAGCGAGGAAACCGACGGAACCGCTCCCCGGACCTATACCTACGGCACGCTATGCCCTTCGGAGGCAAAAGCGGAAAAACGCTCTGAAAACCCCTTGGCGGCTATCCCCCAAAGCCAGCCGGTGCGGGTGGAGTCTATCGAAACGCCGATTGAGTTCAAACAATCGAACCGCTCGGCCGACTTCATCCGGGGGACGGACGACGAGGAAGAACAGGGACGCTACATCCGTCAGGGGCAGCTCCTTCACCAGGTATTCGCCTCCATCGCCACCGAAGCCGACCTGCCCGGGGCCATCGCCAGCCTTACCTTCGAAGGAGTGCTCGACTCGGAAGAAAAAGCACGTCAGACCGAAAAGCTGGCACGCCGGGCACTGGGCAATCCGCAGGTGAAAGACTGGTACGACGGAAGCTGGGAACTATACAACGAATGCAGCATCGTCTATACCGGCGCGGACGGAGAGCTTCAGACGCGCCGCCCCGACCGTGTGATGATGAAAGGCGGAAAGGTAGTGGTGGTCGATTTCAAGTTCGGAAAGAAGAAAGTGGTTTACCGCGACCAAGTGAGAGAATATATGGACCTGCTCGGCGGTATGGGCTACAAGAACATCGAAGGATACTTGTGGTACGTATTCGGAAACGAGCTGGAGAAAGTGTCAATCAGTAGTTAAGGAGTTAAGTAGTTAAGGAGTTAAGACATTAGAAAAGCGAATGAAAACCAATAACCCCTAAAAAGAAAAGGTATTGGCTTAACTACTTAACTCCTTAACTTCTTAACTACTTAACTTCTTAACTACTTAACTTCTAAAAAAAATGAACACCTTCCTACAAGACGTAGCACACGATTTATACCGGAAAATGAACGGCGACCTGAGCAACGTCGCCGTGGTTTTCCCGAACAAGCGCGCCAGCTTGTTTTTCAACGAATACCTGGCAGGCGAAAGCGAACGCCCTCTGTGGTCGCCTGCCTATATCAGCATCAGCGAATTGTTCCGCCAGAACTCCCCGTGGCAGACGGGCGACTCGATCAAGCTGGTATGCGACCTGTACAAAGTGTTCCGCCAAGTAACCGGAAGCAAGGAAACGCTCGACGATTTCTTCTTCTGGGGCGAGATGCTGATTGCCGACTTCGACGACGCCGACAAGAACATGGCGGACACCCGTGCCCTGTTCAGCAACCTGAAGGACCTGAACGCCCTAACCGACAATTACGATTTTCTGGAAGAAGGACAGAAAGAAGCCCTTTCGCAATTCTTCCGCAATTTCTCCATCGACAGGGTGACCGAACTGAAGCGACGCTTCATTTCGATATGGGATACCCTGGGCGACATTTATACGCAATACAAGGATTTGCTGGCAAGCCAACAACTCGCCTACGAGGGAATGATGTACCGCCGGGTCATCGAAGAACTGGACACCGAGCGACTTCCACACCGGATGTACGTGTTCGTAGGCTTCAACGTGCTGAACAAGGTGGAGCATACCCTTTTCCGGAAACTCGCCGATGCAGGAAAGGCCCTGTTCTATTGGGATTACGACACGTTCTACCTGGACCGCGCTCCCCACGAGGCAGGCGAGTTCATCCGCCGGAACCTGCGCGATTTCCCTTCGGAATTGCCTCCCGCCCTGTTCGATAACCTGAGCCGCCCCAAAGACATCACCTACGTGGAATCGCCTACCGAAAACGGCCAGGCGCGCTATTTGCCCCAATGGCTCCGCGAGAACCTGACCGACCCGGAAAAAGAGACCGCCGTAGTGCTCTGCAACGAGGCCTTGCTCCAGCCTGTGCTCCACTCGCTCCCCGAAAACGTAAGACACCTCAATATCACCATGGGCTTCCCGCTCTCGCAAACCCCGGCATACAGCTTCGTGAATGCCCTGCTGGAGCTGCATACATCGGGCTACGACACCCGGGACGGACGCTACCGGTTCGCGCCCGTAGTAAGCCTCCTGCGGCATCCCTACACGCGTCGGCTCTCGCCCCTGGCATCGGAACTGGAACAAAGCCTGACGCGCGATAACCGCTTCTATCCGCTTCCCTCCGAACTGGGGAAAGACGAGACGCTGGAAATGCTCTTCAAGCCTCGCTCCACCAACGAAGCGATATGCGCCCTGCTGGCCGAAGCGCTGGAAAAAACGGCCTTGCTCTACCAGCGCCAAAAAGCTTCGGAGACCGACGCTTTCGACCAGCTCTACCGCGAAGCCCTGTTCAAGGCTTATACCTTGATAAACCGCTTCCACGCACTGACGGAGAGCAAGGAACTGGAAGTAAGACCCGAGACCTTCGGACGGCTGCTCACCCGCGTCATGGCGGCTTCGAACATCCCCTTCCACGGCGAACCCGCCATAGGCCTGCAGGTAATGGGCGTGCTGGAAACCCGTAACCTCGACTTCCGCCACCTGATTCTGCTCTCGGTGAACGAAGGGCAGCTCCCCAAGGGCGGAAGCGACGCCTCGTTCATCCCCTACAACCTGCGGAAAGCCTTCGGCATGACCACTATCGACCATAAGATAGCCGTCTACGCCTATTACTTCTACCGCCTGCTGCAACGCACGGAAAAGGCCACGCTGGTGTTCAACACCGCCACCGACGGCATCAACCGGGGCGAGATGTCACGCTTCATGCTGCAATTCCTCGTCGAATGGGGCTATCCCGTCAAGCGCCTGCGGCTGGAAACCGCCCAGTCGCCTCAGGGCAGCACCCCCATCCGCATCGAGAAAGACAAGACGGTACTCGCAGGGCTGTGGCGGACATTCGACACACGATACAACGCGAAAGCCCTGCTTTCGCCCTCCGCCCTGAACGCTTACCTGGACTGTCCGCTGAAGTTCTACTACAAGTATGTGGCACGCCTCGATGCCCCCGATGAAGTATCGCCCGAAATCGACGCCGCCAAGTTCGGAAGCATCTTCCACGACGCGGCCGAACACATCTACAAAGACCTTACGGCACACGGACCGGTCATCAACAAGGAAGCCGTGGAAACCCTGCTGAAAGACGAACCTCGCCTGCAGGACTATGTGGACAAAGGTTTCAAGAAGCTCTTCTTCCACCTGAAACCCGAAGAGAAACCCGTTTATAACGGCATCCAGCTCATCAACTCGGCGGTCATCCTGCGCTACGTAAAACAATTGCTCCAACGGGACTTGGAGTATGTGCCCTTCACGTTCTCGGCTTCGGAATATCCCGTCAGCGAAGAGCTGGAAATCCCCGTGGCGGGCACCGTGCTCCGCTCACGCATCGGAGGCACCATCGACCGCATGGACGTCAAGGACAACACCCTGCGCATCGTCGACTATAAAACGGGAGGAAACGCCGACACGCCTCCCGATGTGGAATCGCTCTTCACGCCCAGCAAGAAACGCTCGAACTACGTGTTCCAGACGTTCCTCTATGCCGCCATCGTATGCCGTAAGTTGCACCAGAAGCAAGACACACGGCGGGTGGCACCCTCGTTGCTCTACATCCACCGTGCCGCCTCGGAAAACTACACACCGGTCATCCAGATGGGAGAAGCGCGCAAGGCGGAACCCGTCGACGACTTCGCCCGCTACGAAGTGGAGTTCCGCGAACGGCTGGCACGGCTGGTAACGGAAATATTCTCGCCTGAAATCCCCTTCACGCAAACCGATGTCGCGGAGAAGTGCGCCTATTGCGATTTTAAGAACTTATGCCGAAAATAAAACGAATAAAACACGAATTGATATGATTACCGCAGAAAACATCCTCCTCATCGGGTCTATCCTGATATTCATCAGCATCCTAATCAGCAAGACCGGATACCGCTTCGGCATCCCCACCCTGTTGCTTTTCCTCCTGGTGGGTATGTGCTTCGGAAGCGACGGGCTGGGCATCCAGTTCAATAGCGCGAAGGACGCCCAGTTCATCGGAATGATAGCCTTGAGCATCATCCTCTTTACCGGCGGAATGGACACGCGCTTCCACGAAATCAAGCCCATCCTGACGCAGGGCATCCTGCTCTCTACCGCAGGCGTGCTGCTCACCACCCTGCTCACCGGGTGGTTCATCTATTTCCTGTCGTGCCATACGCAGGCGGACATCCACGTGACCTTGCTGGCGGGCATGCTTCTTGCCGCCACCATGTCGTCTACCGATTCCGCCTCGGTGTTCAGCCTCTTGCGCTCGCAACGGATGAACCTGAAGGAAAACCTCCGCCCGATGCTGGAACTGGAAAGCGGAAGCAACGACCCGATGGCATACATGCTCACCATCGTGCTGATACAGGTCATCGGGAGCGGAACCGACCTCAACGCAGGCATCATCGCCCGCGACCTGCTGGTGCAATTCTTCTTCGGCGGGGTCATCGGATATGCCGCGGGCAGGTTCGGCGTATGGCTCTTGAACCGCATCAACCTGCCCAACACCTCGCTTTATCCCATCCTGTTGCTGAGCATCGTGTTCATCACCTTCACCGCCACCGACCTGGTGAAAGGCAACGGCTATCTGGCGGTCTACATAGCGGGAGTCATCGTGGGCAACGCGCGCCTCACCTCGCGCAAGGAAATCCTGACATTCATGGACGGACTGACCTGGCTGGTGCAGATTATCATGTTCATCGCGCTGGGCTTGCTGGTCAACCCGCACGAGATGATAGAGATAGCAGGCGTAGGCTTGCTCATCGGGGTGTTCATGATTATAGTGGCACGCCCGGTCAGCGTCTTCCTCTGCCTGCTCCCGTTCCGCGGCATCTCCAACCGCGCACGGGTCTTCGTCTCGTGGGTAGGGCTTCGCGGAGCTGTCCCCATCATCTTCGCCACCTACCCCGTCATAGCCCAGATACCCGGCTCGAACCAGTTGTTCAACATCGTGTTCTTCATCACCCTCCTTTCGCTCGTCATCCAGGGAATGACCATTTCGGGCATGGCACGCTGGCTCAAGCTCGATATGCCCCAGGAGAAAGAAGGGAACGAGTTCGGCGTGGAACTGCCCGAGGAGATAGACACACGGCTGGACGACCTGACCCTTACCGCCGACATGCTGAAGGAAGGTAACCGTCTGACACACATCGACTTGCCCAAAGGCACCCTGGTGATGCTGGTGAAACGCGGGAACGAGTTCATCATCCCCAACGGACAGACAGAGCTTCGCGAGGGAGACAAGCTGCTGCTCATCTCGGAAAATAAAGAGAAAGAACTACAAAATCTGTGAATAAGGAAACCGGAAGATAACATTTTTTCCTTACCTTTGAAAGTGGTATAATAACTTACTTAAATTCAATCATACACTTATGGAAAACTATCTCTTCTGGATTGCTCCGGCCGCCTCGTTCCTGGCACTTGCCCTGGCGGCTTTCTTCTACAGACAAATGAAAGGAGAAAGCGAAGGAACCCTCGAGATGCAGAAAATCGCCGACCACGTGCGACGCGGGGCGATGTCGTACCTCAAACAACAATACAAGGTGGTGACCATCGTATTCATCGGGCTTGCCGTCATGTTCGCCATCATGGCATACGGTTTCAACCTTCAGAACCACTGGGTTCCCATCGCCTTCCTGACGGGAGGCTTTTTCTCGGGACTCTCGGGCTATCTGGGCATGAAGACCGCCACATACGCCTCGGCACGTACCGCCAACGCCGCACGCACCTCGCTGGACAAAGGCTTGCGCATCGCGTTCCGAAGCGGAGCCGTGATGGGACTGGTCGTTGTAGGACTGGGCTTGTTCGACATCTCTTTCTGGTATCTCCTGCTGGAAGCCTGCATTCCGGAAGACATGATGAACCCCACCTCGAAGCTCTGCATCATCACCACGACCATGCTGACCTTCGGCATGGGAGCTTCCACCCAGGCACTGTTCGCCCGTGTGGGAGGAGGTATCTATACGAAAGCCGCCGATGTGGGTGCCGACCTGGTAGGGAAAGTGGAGGCGGGAATCCCGGAAGACGACCCGCGGAACCCCGCCACCATCGCCGACAATGTGGGGGATAACGTGGGAGACGTGGCCGGTATGGGAGCCGACCTATACGAATCGTATTGCGGCTCAATCCTTGCCACCGCCGCACTGGGCGCCGCCGCGTACATCGGGACGGGAAACACCGAAATGCAATTCAAGGCGGTCATCGCTCCGATGCTGATAGCCGCCATCGGCATCATCCTCTCCATCATCGGAATCTTTGCCGTGCGCACGCGCGAAAACGCCACGATGAAAGAACTCCTGAGAGCCCTCTCGACGGGTACCAACCTGAGCTCGTTCCTCATCATCATCGGCACGTTCTTCGTCCTCTGGCTTCTGAAACTGGACAACTGGGTCAATATCTCGCTGGCGGTCATCGTGGGCTTGCTGGTGGGAGTCATCATCGGCCAGTCTACCGAATATTACACCTCTCAATCGTATAAGCCTACCCGCAAGCTCTCGGAAAGCGGAAAGACGGGTCCGGCTACGGTCATCATCTCGGGCATCGGGCTGGGCATGATTTCTACCACCATACCGGTTATAGCCGTGGTGGCAGGCATCATCTTGTCGTATTGGCTGGCTTCGGGATTCGATTTCACCAACATCGGAATGGGACTTTACGGCATCGGCATCGCCTCGGTGGGCATGCTCTCCACCCTGGGCATTACCCTGGCCACGGATGCTTACGGACCCATAGCCGACAATGCGGGAGGGAACGCCGAAATGAGCAAGCTGGGTGAAGAGGTGCGCCGGCGTACCGATGCACTCGACTCACTGGGGAACACCACCGCCGCCACGGGAAAAGGTTTCGCCATCGGCTCGGCGGCACTTACAGGGCTTTCCCTGCTGGCTTCGTACATCGAGGAAGTGCGTATCGGGCTTGATCGTATCGGCACCGCCATCCTGGAACTTCCCAACGGGATTGAAGTCGCCATCCACGAAGCGGGACTGGGAGATTTCATGATTTACTATGACGTGACGCTGATGAACCCCAAAGTGCTTTCGGGCATGTTCATCGGAAGCATGATGGCGTTCTTGTTCTGCGGACTTACGATGAATGCCGTAGGACGTGCCGCCTCGCGAATGGTAGAGGAAGTACGCCGCCAGTTCCGCGAAATAAAAGGAATCCTGACGGGTGAAGCCGAGCCCGACTACGCACGGTGTGTGCAAATCTCGACGCAAGGCGCACAACGCGAAATGGTATTCCCTTCCCTCCTGGCTATCATCGCTCCCGTAGCCACGGGCTTGCTTTTCGGTGTGCCGGGAGTTATCGGTCTGCTCATCGGCGGACTTTCATCCGGTTTCGTGCTGGCCATCTTTATGGCGAACGCCGGAGGCGCGTGGGATAATGCCAAGAAATACGTAGAAGAAGGAAACTTCGGCGGAAAAGGAAGCGAAGTACACCGTGCCACCGTAGTGGGCGATACGGTAGGCGACCCGTTTAAAGACACCTCCGGTCCCAGTCTGAATATCCTCGTAAAACTGATGAGTATGGTAGCCATCGTTATGGCAGGACTCACCGTAGCGTGGAGTTTGTTTTAACTCCTTCATTTCCCATTGAGAGTGTGTCAAAATGATGCACTCTCTTTTTTTACAAGAACATAACTTTCCCAGTTTTTTGAGCATTATTAAATTGCTAAAAAATCAGCGACATGTACAACTTTTTATCTACATTATAGTGTTAACTTTTTAATTCAACCAGCGGGTATTAAAAATTCATACGGCATACGGATATTGTCGAAGCATTTTTGTCTGTTTTCAAAAGATATTGTATCTTTGTTCCAATTTTAATATAATGATTAACAATCCTCTTATTTTAACAAACAAATGCCCTTGAAGACCGGACAAAATGATACCAGTCTAATTGCTCATGAATAAAAAATTAAACATATAATAATATGAAGAATTTAAAAATAGCCGTTGCCGGAACAGGATATGTAGGTTTAAGCATAGCGACCCTGTTAAGTCAACACAATCAAGTGACTGCGGTCGACATCCTCCCGGAAAAAGTAAACCTGATCAATCAACGAAAATCACCGATTCAAGATGATTACATCGAAAAATATCTTTCCGAAAAAGAATTAAACTTAACGGCTACCCTCGATGGAGCCAAAGCCTATAGCGATGCGGATTTTGTAGTCATAGCCGCTCCTACCAATTATGATCCGGTCAAAAATTATTTTGACACCAGCCATGTAGAAGAAGTAATAGAATTGGTTTCGCGTGTCAACCCGAATGCCATCATGGTCATTAAGAGTACCATACCGGTGGGCTATACCGAAAATATCCGTAAAAAGATGCACAATGAGAACATTATCTTCTCGCCGGAATTCTTGCGCGAAAGCAAAGCCTTGTATGACAACCTTTACCCCAGCCGTATCATTGTAGGCCGCCCAGAAGGTGACAAACGACTGGACGAAGCCGCTCATACTTTCGCTTCTCTTTTACAGGAAGGTGCCATTAAAAAAGACATCGATACCCTTTTTATGGGACTGACCGAAGCGGAAGCAGTCAAGCTCTTTGCCAATACCTACCTGGCCCTCCGGGTATCTTATTTCAACGAACTGGACACGTATGCCGAAATGAAAGGGCTGGATACCCAAGCCATTATCGACGGCGTCTGCCTTGACCCGCGAATCGGCACCCATTACAACAACCCAAGCTTCGGCTATGGAGGATATTGCCTGCCTAAAGACACGAAACAACTCCTTGCCAACTATGCCGACGTACCAGAAAACCTGATTCAAGCCATTGTAGAGAGCAATCGCACCCGTAAAGACTTCATTGCCGACCGTGTACTTCATAAAGCCGGATACTATGACTATTACAACCGGGGAGACTATAACCCAAATGAAGAAAGACAATGTACCATCGGTGTATATCGTCTGACAATGAAGAGCCATAGCGACAATTTCCGCCAAAGCAGCATTCAAGGTGTCATGAAACGTGTCAAAGCAAAAGGAGCTACTGTAATCATTTACGAACCGACCTTGCAAGACGGGAGCACTTTCTTTGGAAGTAAAGTGGTAAATGATTTGGAAACTTTCAAACGGCAAAGCCAGGCAATCATAGCCAACCGTTACGATGCTTCTTTGGATGATGTAAAAGATAAAGTTTATACGCGAGATATTTTCAGAAGAGACTAAAAACAAAACAGATTTATTCAAGAGCAGCTTGCTAGTTAGACGATTGATAAAAGACTGTTTTTATTTTACTTAAAAACGATTAGCAAATTATATATGAGAAAAGTAGCATTAATCACCGGCATTACCGGACAAGACGGTTCCTACCTCGCCGAATTTTTGATAGAAAAAGGATATGAAGTTCATGGCATCCTACGACGCTCTTCTTCATTCAATACAGGACGTATCGAACATCTGTATCTGGATGAATGGGTCCGCGACATGAAAAAAAGCCGTCTGGTAAATCTGCATTGGGGAGATATGACCGACTCCAGCTCGCTCATCCGCATCATCAGCGATATCCATCCGACGGAAATCTATAACCTGGCAGCACAAAGCCATGTGAAAGTTTCGTTTGACGTTCCCGAATATACTGCCGAAGCAGATGCCATCGGTACTCTCCGCTTACTAGAAGCCGTCCGAATCTGCGGTCTTGACAAGACTTGCCGCATCTATCAGGCATCCACCTCCGAGCTTTTCGGCAAGGTGCAGGAAATCCCCCAAAAGGAAACTACCCCATTTTATCCCCGTTCTCCGTATGGCGTAGCTAAACAATATGGTTTCTGGATTACCAAGAATTACCGCGAAAGCTATGGCATGTTTGCCGTAAACGGTATCCTGTTCAACCACGAAAGCGAACGCCGAGGCGAAAACTTCGTAACCCGTAAAATCACACTAGCCGCCGCACGCATCAAGCAAGGCTTCCAGGATAAATTGTATCTGGGGAACTTGGATGCCAAACGCGACTGGGGATATGCCAAAGATTACGTAGAATGTATGTGGCTCATCCTTCAGAACGACAAGCCAGAAGATTTTGTCATTGCTACCGGCGAAATGCATACGGTACGTGAGTTTTGTACCTTAGCATTCCATTACCTCGGTATTGAATTAGAATGGCAAGGAAGCGGAGTAGACGAAAAAGGTATAGACAAAGCTACGGGCCGTATACTAGTAGAAGTGGACCCGAAATATTTCCGTCCCTGTGAAGTAGAGCAACTTTTGGGCGACCCGACCAAAGCCAAAGAAATGTTAGGCTGGAATCCCACCAAAACTTCTTTTACTGAATTGGTACGCATCATGGTAGAACATGATATGAGGTTTGTACGGAAACTGCACCTCAAAGCAGAATTGGATAAAGAATAAACTTATGTTAGAAAAATCATCAAAAATATACGTGGCTGGCCATCACGGACTGGTAGGGTCGGCCATTTGGAACAACCTCTTGCAGAGAGGATATACCAACCTGGTAGGCAGAAGCCATAAGGAACTGGACCTGCTGGACGGCGTTGCCGTGAAACACTTCTTCAATGAGGAGCAACCCGATGCCGTGGTATTGGCTGCGGCACATGTAGGCGGCATCATGGCAAACCTGCAATACCGTGCCGACTTTATCTACCAGAACCTGCAAATACAACAGAACGTCATCGGTGAGAGTTTCCGCCACGGCGTAAAAAAACTCTTGTTCTTAGGCAGCACTTGCATCTATCCGCGTGAAGCTCCCCAGCCGATGAAAGAAGAAGTGCTGCTCACTTCTCCGTTGGAATATACTAACGAACCGTATGCTATCGCCAAGATAGCCGGATTGAAGATGTGCGAGAGCTTTAACCTGCAATACGGTACCAATTATATAGCCGTCATGCCGACCAACCTGTACGGACCGAACGATAATTTCCACCTGGAGAACAGCCATGTGCTTCCTGCCATGATACGCAAGGTGTATTTAGCCAAATGCCTGAACGAAAGCGATTGGGATGCCGTGCGCAAGGATATCAACCTGCGTCCGGTAGAAGGCGTGAACGGAAGCAATACGAATGAAGAAATATTGGAAAAGCTGGCGAAATTCGGCATCACGTCCGAAGCCGTCACGCTCTGGGGCACAGGCAAGCCGCTCCGTGAGTTCCTGTGGAGCGAAGAAATGGCGGATGCCAGCGTACATGTATTATTAAATGTGGACTTTAAGGATACCTATCAAGAAGGAGAAAAGGATATCCGCAATTGCCACATCAATGTAGGTACGGGAAAGGAATTGAGTATCCGCGAGCTCGCCGAAAAGATTGTCAAGGAAATCGGATTCAAGGGTGAATTGCGCTGGGACGCTTCGAAACCCGATGGTACGATGCGCAAGCTGACCGATGTGACCAAGCTGCATAATCTGGGCTGGCATCATCAAGTAGAGATAGACGAAGGCATCCACCGGTTGTACGAATGGTACCTGAAAGGGATTTGCATCAACCATCAGACGGTATGACAAAGATGAAGAAACTATTATCCCTTCCTCCTAATTTAGTAGGTTGCTTTCACGACATAACCCATACCGACCGGAATGAATGGTTTTGCACTTCCGACCCTATCGGGAGCAAATTAGGGTCAGGAGGCGGAACCGTATGGCTATTACAAGCCTGCCAGGAAGAAGAACGCAGCACCGATAGTTTCCCGAAATGGATAAGCAAGGAAAAACGTATCTTACTACACGCCGGCGGACAAAGCAGGCGGCTTCCTGCCTATGCCCCATCGGGGAAAATACTGACCCCTATTCCGGTGTTCCGCTGGGGACGCGGACAACGGCTGACCCAAAACTTACTTTCGCTTCAGATTCCCTTGTACGAGCAAATCATGCAAAAGGCACCCGAATGCCTGCATACCCTGATTGCCAGCGGTGATGTATACATCCGCGCGCAAAAAGCTTTACAAGAAATACCCGAAGCTGATGTAGTATGCTACGGACTTTGGGTCGACCCGCAATTGGCAAAGAATCACGGAGTTTTCGTTTCTTCACGCCAGTGTCCCGACCAGTTGGATTTCATGCTGCAAAAACCCAGTGTGGACCAACTGGGCGAACTGATGCAAGATTACCTGTTTCTGATGGATATCGGCATCTGGTTGTTAAGCGACCGAGCTGTAGAATTATTGGTAAAGCGTTCTATCCCCAACGAACAACTGGCATACTATGACCTTTATTCCGACTTCGGCCGTGCATTGGGAGCTCATCCGCAAGTGAAAGACCCTGAACTGAATCAACTCTCCGTAGCTATTCTTCCGTTGCCAGGAGGCGAATTTCACCATTACGGCACCAGCCGTGAAATGATTTCATCCACTTTGGCTATCCAGAACTGCATCATAGACCAACGGATGATTATGCACAAGAAGGTCAAACCCCACCCTGCCATTTTCGTACAGAATGCCATCACACAGTATACCTTCACCAACGAAAACTCGGATGTATGGATAGAAAACAGCTACATTGCTCGCGGATGGAGCTTGCACGCTAAAAACATCATCACCGGAGTGCCCGAAAACAACTGGACACTGAATGTCCCCGAAGGATGTTGCATCGATGTAGTTCCAATGGGAGATACCGATTATGTAGCCCGCCCATATGGATTTAATGACGCATTCCGTGGAGCTATCAGTGAATCAGACACCCTATATCAAGGCATCCCCATGCCAGACTGGCTTGCCCGGCGTGGACTTGAAGCCAACCAAATTGCCCATAACGAGGATTTGCAGGCGGCACAGCTTTTCCCTATCTGCCATTCCATAGACGAATTAGAACAAGCATTGCGATGGATGACAAGCGAGCCTGATAATGATGCGGGAAAAGCCATCTGGATAAAAGCCTCTAAAATGTCAGCCGATGAGATTTCGGCGTATGCCAACTTACAACGGTTAACACAACAACGGGAAGCATTCAGGAAACACAGCTGGACGGCATTGGCAACCAATTATGAAAAGAGTGTCTTCTACCAGCTCAACTTACAGGAAGCAGCCGAAGAATTTGCCCGATTCAACTTGCCCCTTCCTCCCCCTCTTCCGGAATCGGCTCCACTGACTATCCGTATCAGCGATGCCATGTTTCGTGCAAGGACGCTGACGAAAAAACAGGGTGAATATACTGACCGAATCAAACAAGAAGAAGATACGGCTTTCCGCCTGATGCGCGAAGGGCTTACTTCCACCGTCGACCACCGGCAAGCTCCGCACCTGTCGGTATATGCCGACCAAATCGTATGGGGACGAAGTCCTGTACGCATTGACCTGGCAGGCGGATGGACGGACACACCCCCGTATAGCCTAATGGAAGGAGGAAACGTAGTCAACATAGCCATTGAGCTGAATGGACAACCTCCCTTACAAGTCTATGTCAAGCCTTCGAAGGATTACCGCATCACGCTACGTTCCATCGACTTGGGCGCCATGGAGGCGGTCAATACGTATGAAGAGTTGCACCGGTTCAATCAGGTAGGCTCCCCCTTCTCCATTCCGAAAGCGGCACTGGTACTTGCCGGATTCCATCCCGACTTCTCCACCGAGCGTTTCACTTCGCTTGAAGAACAGCTCCGTGCCTTCGGAGCAGGCATCGAAGTAACTCTCCTTTCCGCTATCCCTGCGGGGTCGGGATTAGGCACCAGCTCCATCCTTGCCTCAACCGTACTGGGTGCTGTCAATGACTTCTGCGGATTGAATTGGGACAAACACGAAATAGGCAGCCGTACCCTGATATTGGAACAATTGCTGACTACCGGAGGCGGCTGGCAAGACCAATACGGAGGTGTATTGCAAGGAGTGAAACTCTTACAGACACAGCCCGGATGGAATCAGGAACCTTTGGTGCGCTGGTTGCCCGAACATCTTTTCACACACGATGAATACCGGAAATGCCATCTGTTGTATTATACCGGCATCACCCGTACGGCAAAAGACATTCTTGCCGAAATCGTTAGAGGTATGTTTCTCAACTCTACCGAGCACCTTCAGCTGCTCCGGCAAATGAAACAGCATGCGCTCGACCTTTACGATGCCATCCTGCGGAATAAGTTTGAAGAGACAGGCAAGCTGATACGGAAAACCTGGCAACAAAACCAGATGCTCGATGCAGGAACCAATCCCAAGGCAGTAGCGGCACTCACACTCACCCAAAAGATAGACGATTTGTGTTGGGGATACAAACTGCCCGGAGCCGGCGGAGGAGGATACCTCTACATGGTAGCCAAAGACCCCGAAGCAGCCTTGCGTATCCGGAAAACGCTTACCCACGATCCACCTAACGGACGTGCCCGTTTCGTAGAGATGAGCCTGTCCGACAAGGGGCTGGAAGTAAGCAGGAGTTGATTCATGCTGTATCCGATAAAACCAAGTATCAATTATTTTTGCATACCTTTTTCATTCCGTATATGAAACCGAAGACCAAACTGGTACAAGCAGCCGACGGAACAAACTATCTGATTCCCTTTGTGCTGATAACCAGCCTCTTTTTCCTGTGAGGATTTGCCCATAGCATCCTGGATGTACTGAACAAACACTTCCAAGATGCCCTCGACATCTCGAAAACCCATTCTGCCTTGATTCAGGCTGTGGTCTATGGAGGCTACTTCTTAATGGCAATGCCTGCCGGTAAAATTATCCAACGCTATGGCTATCGTATCGGTGTCGTAACAGGATTATTATTGTATGGCATAGGAGCTTTGATGTTCATTCCCGGCGAGCAACTTATGTCGTTTCCCTATTTTTTGCTTTCTCTGTTTATCATTGGATGTGGATTAACTTGCCTGGAAACAGCAGCCAATCCATACGTCACCGTATTAGGAGAACGGGAAGCCGCCGAACGACGCATCAACTTAGCCCAGTCGTTTAACGGATTAGGATGGATATGCGGACCTTTGGTAGGCGGGCTCTTCCTGTTTGCTGCAGATGGAAGCAAAGGAAATATTGCTATGCCTTATGCCATCATCGGAACAATCGTGTTACTGGTGGCCCTTGTTTTTTCCCGTATCCGATTGCCGGAAATAATAACAGAAGACACTACAGAAACAGAAGCTACAGTAAAACCATTAAGTGCGAAACGCTCACTCTGGAGTTATCGTCATTTTGTATTTGGCTTGATTGCCCTCTTCTTTTACGTAGCGGCACAAACCGGCATAAATAGCTTCTTTATCAATTATGTAACCGAGCACACCGCAATTTCCGCTCGTGAAGCAGCCCTGTGGCTTTCGTTTGTAGGTATGGGCTTATTCATGGCGGGCAGAATGGCAGGCAGTTGGGTCATGGGATTCATCCGTTCCGAGCGCTTATTGATGTATGCAGCCATAGGAGGAATGCTGGCAATGATTGTTGTAATGGGTGGATGGGGCTACTTTTCTATTGGTGCTTTCTTCTTTTGTTTCTTCTGCGAGTCAATTATGTTTCCTACTATTTTCGCCTTAGCCATACGCGGGATAGGCGGACATACCAAGCGGGCATCATCTTATCTGATTATGAGCATCGTAGGTGGAGCCGTTGCCCCCTTGCTCATGGGATACATTGCCGACACAGTAAGTACAGCCATCGGATTTATTGTACCATTGGTCTGCTTTTTGGTCATACTCTCCTACACATGTTACTTAGAGATTTCTTCAAAGAAGTCCGGACACTTATAAGAAATATTCATCCTATAAACCTATAACCATATAACAACTCAGCCAGTTTCACAGGCATGAAATGCTTCTTGAAACTGGCTGAGAAAAAGACATTATGACAACGGATTGCCGTTCAGGTTTATTTTCACATAAACATCATTTGGCTCATTCTCGATTTCTACATCAAAATAATCGTTGACTGTCCCACCAGGCATATCTACACGGTCAATGTCTTCCACCATTCTGCCACCTGCAATGTTGCTGATAGCTTCTCGGACACTTTGAGGAATTACATCCGTAGCCGAAGGATTGAAATAATAATTCTCTACACTAAATTCTGTACGTATCCATTCACCGTCTCTTGTATACCATGCTTCGGCCTGTGCATTCAAGTCAAGATCCCATTCGGCGACATTCCCGTTAAAAAAGAAATCAGCTTTATAATTTCCCCGTTCCGACTCCCATTCTACCCATTGCGTATCGGGATATTGCTGTTGAAAATTTTGCTGCACAGATGCAGGAAGTTCAGATGGCTTCAGGTCATCATCGTCATCACAACTTTGAAAAGTCAATAAACCCATAACCGCTAAAGAGGGCAATACAAAAAAATTCCATTTGTTTTTCATAATCTTCTACTTTTATAAACATTATTCATTTGATACGACAAAAATAGCGGGTGATTCTGAAAAGATTCTGAATTCTTTTTCATTTCATTTTGTGAAAATATGCATTTTATTTCAGTCTGAATCATTTTTTACTTATCTTTGGCTATCACAAAATGACTGATAGCTGAAATGAACAAAATTTATTTTTTCCTGATATGCTTATGCGTCTTTTTCCTGCCGGCAAGGGCCCAGAAAGTAGGACTGGTATTGAGTGGCGGCGGAGCAAAAGGACTGACCCATATCGGCATCATTCGTGCATTGGAAGAAAACAATATACCCATTGATTATGTAGCAGGAACTTCGATGGGAGCTATCATAGGTGCCCTTTATGCAATGGGATATTCACCCGACGATATGGAAAAACTACTCAAATCGGATGACTTCAAACGTTGGTATACCGGAAAAATGGAAGAAAAATATATCTATTATTTTAAAAGAAACCCTCCTACTCCCGAGTTTATCAACGTACGCGTATCGCTCAAAAACCCGTTGAATAAGGTAAAAGCCCAATTTCTGCCTTCCAGCGTAGTAGACCCACTACAGATGAACCTGGCTTTTCTTGAGTTGTTCGGTCAGGCTACAGCTTCATGTTACCAGGATTTCAACCGGCTCTTTATCCCTTTCCGGTGCGTAGCTTCGGATGTATACAACAAACGTCCCATTATTTTCCGCGAAGGAGACTTAGGAGATGCGGTACGTGCGTCAATGACCTTTCCGGCAATGTTCAAGCCAATAGAAATCGATTCGGTACTGGCTTATGATGGAGGTATATATAACAATTTCCCTACCAATGTAATGATGGAAGATTTCCACCCGGATATCATGATAGGAAGCGTAGTAAGTTCCAACCCCCCAAAACCTGAAGAAGGGAACATCATGGGACAATTGGAAAACATGATTATGCAGAAGACCGATTACTCCATGCCCGACTCGCTGGGTATTCTGATGACCTTCAAATATACCGATGTCAACCTGATGGACTTCGACCGTTATGACGAATTGCACGATATCGGATACAAACGTACCATTCAATTGATGGACACCATTAAAATGCGTATCTCACGCCGGGTAAATTACCGACAATTAGAGAGGAAACGCATAGCCTACAAAAACCGGTTGCCTGAATTACGTTTCCGCCAGATAGAAATAGAAGGTGCCAACGAACAGCAGAAACGGTACATACGAAAGGAATTCCATTCTTCGGACGAGGAAGTCTTTACACTCGAAGACCTCCGCCAGGGATATTTCCGTCTGATGTCAGACAACATGATTTCAGAAATCATACCACATGCTGTCTACAATGCTTCCGACCATACATTCGATTTGCACCTGAAAGTGAAAATCGAAGACGATCTCTCTCTTCGTGTAGGCGGCAACGTAGGATCAAACGGTTCCAATCAGATATATGTAGGAGCCACTTACCAGAACCTGAACAACTATTCGAAAGAAGTGTCACTGGATGCTCAATTAGGTCAAATATACAATAACCTGCAATTGTCTGGCCGAATCGACCTTCCTACCCACTTGCCTACTTCGATTAGACTGGTCGGTTCGCTTTCCTCTTTCGACTATTTCAAGCAAGAGAAACTTTTCACCAAAGGCAACTCGCCCGTATTCAGCAAAAAACGGGAAAAATTTGTCAAAGCATTGGTCTCAATGCCTTTCCTTACTCGGCAGAAAGTAGAATTCGGCATCGGACTGGGAGACCTGCAAGACGAATATTTCCAGAAAAACATCATCGACATGAACAATGATTTACGGGATAAAAGCCATTATATGATTTTTGGAGGCTCGGTAGCACTTGAGGGAAACACACTAAATAGCCGCCAATATGCGACGGCAGGACGTAGGGAACGTCTTGTAGCCAATATCTATACAGGGCGAGAACATTATACAGCAGGTTCGAGTACAGATCCGTATAATGGTACATACGAGTATACACAATCTTGGCTACAATTGTCATACGAAATGGAGCGTTATCATACCCTTTCGCCCAAATTCGTATTGGGCAATTACATTCGTGCCTACTATTCATCACGCAACTTCAGCCACAATTATACAGCAACCCTGATGCAGGCAGGCGAATTTGCCCCGACAGCTCATAGCAAGATTGCATACAATGAAGCTTTCCGTGCCAACCAGTTTCTCGGAGTAGGCATCATGCCTATCTATCAGTTCACTCCGGTATTTCATGCACGCGCTGAACTATATGGCTTTGCCCCCATCTTCCCTATCCTGCGCGATGAAAACTCACAAGCATACTACGGGAAATTATTCAGCCGGATAGAATATATGGGAGAAATTTCGCTGGTAATTAAACTTTCTTTTGGTGCCATCAGTGCTTATGTAAACCATTATAGCTCACCTGAAAAAAATTGGAATTTCGGTTTGACACTAGGCTGGCAGATATTCAATTCGCGGTTTATTGAATAAAAAAGTTGCTCAAAAATTTGCATATTAAATCAGAACTGCCTACCTTTGCACCCGTCAAACAAAAAGGAATGGCCGCGTAGCTCAACTGAATAGAGTAGCTGACTACGGATCAGCCGGTTACAGGTTTG
>ENA-UOIW01000816-UOIW01000816.1-human-gut-metagenome-genome-assembly--contig:-P58-NODE-816-length-21621-cov-7.573634_pt1 | contig 21621 bp, 20 predicted proteins | sample MGYA00242334_ERZ723881 | MGnify/ENA metagenome assembly ERZ723881 | reverse complement strand
GCTACCGGGAGCTGCCCATGCTGTATAACCAGTGGTGCTCCGTCATCCGCTGGGAGAAGACCACCCGCCCCTTCCTGCGCAGCCGCGAGTTCTGGTGGCAGGAGGGCCACACCATCCACGAGACAGCCGCCGAGGCCGAGGCCGAGACGGAGCAGCAGCTGAACTGCTACGCCGACGTGTGCAAAAACGCGCTGGCCATGCCCGTGGTGAAGGGCCGCAAGACCGACAAGGAGAAGTTTGCCGGCGCGGAGGCCACCTACACCATCGAGTGCATGATGAAGGACCACAAGGCCCTCCAGTCCGGCACCAGCCACTTCTTCGGCGACAAGTTCTCCCGGGCCTACGACGTGACGTTCACCGGCCGGGACAACACCCTGCAGTATCCGTTCCAGACCAGCTGGGGCGCTTCCACCCGTCTCATCGGCGCGATCATCATGACCCACAGCGACAACCACGGTCTGGTGCTGCCCCCGGTCATCGCCCCCACCCAGGTGGTGGTCATCCCCATCGCCCAGCACAAGCCCGGCGTGCTGGATGCCGCCGCCGCGCTGAAGGAGCGGCTGGTGAACGCCGGTCTGCGGGTCAGCATGGACGACAGCGACCAGTCCGCCGGCTGGAAGTTCGCCCAGTATGAGATGAAGGGTGTGCCGCTGCGTGTGGAGATCGGCCCGAAGGACATGGAGAAGGGCCAGTGCTGCATCGCCCGCCGCGACACCGGCGAGAAGGTGTTCGTGCCGCTGGAGAACGTAGAGGACAGCGTGAAGCAGCTGCTGCAGGATGTCCACGACAACCTGTACGCCATGGCGTCCAGAAACCTGGAGGACAACACCTTCGACATGACCTCCTGGGAGGAGGTCAAGGAGATGGCCCAGGGCAAAGGCGGCTTTGCCCGCACCAAGTGGTGCGGCAGCCTGGAGTGTGAGCTGGCCATGAAAGAGAAGGCCGGCGTGTCCAGCCGCTGTATGCCGCTGAAGCAGTCCGGCACGGAGGGCAGGTGCGTCATGTGCGGCAAGCCCGCCACCACGGACATCTACTGGGGCGTGGCGTATTAAGAGATATTAAGAGAACAGAAAAAGAACCGCCGGTCGGCGGTTCTTTTTTGTATAGGGGTCACTCCTGGGCCGCCGTGTGGTCGGTAGGGGCGCTGCACTTGGGGCAGACGCCGTTGACCAGCTGTGTGCCGCAGAGCTTGCAGTACTGGGGCGGGCATTTGGGACATACGCCGTTGACCAGCTCTGTGCCGCAGACGCGGCAGTACGAACGCTGGGGCGCGGCCTCCTGTGCTGTGTGTTGCTGCCGGGCCTCCTCCCGCAGCTTCGCCATATCCGGGGCGAGGAACACATCCGCGCCGCTTGCGCCGGTCTGGTCGGCCAGCTTACGGTTGATGGAGATCACGTTTTACAACAGCAGGATGACCACCATCATCAGCTCATAGCTGAGCCGGATCAGGACCGGCCCGAGGAAGATGAACAACAGGCCCGTGCCGCCGGTCCAGTGTGTGCCGCCCCAGTAGCTGTATTCCACGTTAAACAGCAGGAACACGCCGTAGAGTATAACGAAGGCCGTGGAGAAAATGTAAAGCCCCTGGAGGATCTTCTCCACCAGCAGGAACTTGAAGGTACAGGCGTCATGGAGGAATTTGCCGAAAGCACCCAGCTTTTCCCGGCGCTTTTCGGGGACGATGAAGACAAAGGCCAGCACTGTGGCTGTGATGGCCAGTACCAGAGCGATGGCAATAAAGACGATATTCTGCATAGTCAAAAACGCTCCTCTCTTTTGTATACCCCAGTATAGCAAGCGCGGGCTGAGACTGTCAAGACAGCGGCACAAAAGGCTGCACCGGGATGTCCAGGCCTGCCAAATATGGAAAATCGCACCAAAAACAGGCGGTATATCGGGGCTTTGTGCGGATTGTTTACAATTTTGTTCTTGACGCATGGGCGGAAACAAGGTATGATGCTATTTGTAACCAATTTGTAACCTTTAGGTGGTATACCCATGACTGAGCAAGAGCGCGATAAGAACATCACAGGCCACGACCCCAACCGGGAGCACATGACGCTGTCCGCGCTGTGGAACCTGTGGATGGACAACTTAAAAAGCTGGCGGCAATTCGGGGAGGAACACGCTGACCTGTTCACGCTGAATATCCAGGCGGGCTTCCGCCGCATCGGCGATTGGCTGGGCCGCGTCCGGCGCAGCGCCCGGACGCTGGCGGCGGAGCGAAAAGATAAACGGTTTCCTGAGTCGGAGTTAGCTGCGGCGCAGCTATTCCTTTTTTTGTGCAGCAGCGTGGAGCGGCTGGGTGCAAAGCTGCGGGAGCGTTTTTCCCGGCGGCGGAAGGCGCTGGCGCGGGTCGGCGGACAGCGGCGCAGCTACTTCGAGGAGAAGCTGCAGCTGCACCCGGTGGCATTCCTGTCCGGCGCGGTGTGCATCGCGGCGGCGGCGGTGGTGCTGTCGCTGTATACGCTGGGCACGGAGGTCTTTTACGACGGCGTGGACCTGGGCGTGGTATCGTCCGGCCGGGCGGCGGCGCAGACGGTGGCCCAGCTGGAGGACGTCACCCGGGCCACGGTGGGCGACGCGGACTACACGGTGGACGAGTCGCTGCTGGAGACCAGGCTGGGCGTCTATTCCCGGCGGTCCATGGTTTCCACGGAGACGCTGCTGGAGGAGCTGGGCGACGAGGTGGGCTTAGTGGAGTTTGCCAACGTGCTGTACGTGGACGGGGAAAAGGTGGTGGCCACCACCCGTTCCGGCGCGCTGGAGGACCTGCTGGAGCAGCTGAAGCTGGGCTATGAGACGGCGGACACGGTGAACGCCTACTTCGTGGAGGACGTGGAAATCCGGCAGGAGTACGTGGAGTCGTCCTATGTGATGAACCTGGGCTATATCGCCGAGATCCTCAATGAGACGAAGGAGGGCGAGGTGACGTACACCGTCACCTCCGGCGACAGTTATTACAGCATCGCGGAGAAGTACGGCCTGAGCGTAGAGGATCTGATGAAGCTGAACCTCGGCTATGATCCCAAGATCCTGCGGGTGGGCGATGTGCTGACCATCAGCAACGCCGTGCCCTATCTGACGGTGGTGAACGTGGAGCGGCAGCGGTACGTGCAGGATGTGCCGTATCAGGTGGAGTACACCGACGACAGCTCCATGTATCAGGGTGAATACAAGGTCACGTCCCCGGGCGTGTACGGCAAGGCGGACGTCACCGCCAACGTGACGTATATCAACGGCGAGGAGATGGAGCGCGAGGTGGTGGCCAGCGTGACGCTGTCCCAGCCGGTGACGGAGCAGCAGCTCCGCGGCACGAAGGAGCGGCCCACCTGGTATCCCACCGGGTCGTTCTCCTGGCCCTGCACCGGCATCCTCACCAGCCGGTTCGGCTACCGCAGCCTGCTGGGCAGCACCTACCACAACGGCATCGACATCGGCAACAGCTACGGTACGTCCATCTACGCCGCCGACGGCGGCACGGTGACATACTCCGGCTGGATGAGCGGATACGGCTACCTGATCATCATCGACCACGGCAACGGGTATCAGACGTACTACGGCCACAACAGCAGCCTGACGGTGTCGGTAGGGGCGAAGGTCCACAAGGGCCAGCTCATCGCCCGCATGGGTTCGACGGGCCGCTCCACCGGCAACCACTGCCACTTCGGCATCAAGCTCAACGGCACGTTCGTCAACCCGCTGAATTACCTGTAAAACCACGCATCCCCGCCCAATGGGCGGGGATGCTCCGCTTTTATTTCCGGGGTTGCAAAAACGAAATTCTATGGTACAATGAAATTACTAATTTCTGAGAACGAGGTGAAAATGATGAAGAAGCTGCTCGGTCTGCTGAGTGCGGTGTGCGCCATGGTGCTGTGCCTGTGCGCGGCCTACGCCAGCCCCCTGACCGGCGACACCAGCAACATGGGTCTGTGGATCGCCATGGTGGTGGTGGCTCTGATCGCCGTGGTGGTGCTGCTCATCGTGGGTAGGAAGAAAAAGAAATAAGCCGTTATGACGAAAGCCCTGTGCCGCACGGCACAGGGCTTTTTACGTTATTTCTTACGGGGACTCACTCAAACAAGCCCGCCTGACCGGGAACCTCTGCGTGCCCGATGCGGCGAAGCTGCTGGGCGTTCTCCGCCGTCAGCGCATCGGCGATGGCCATCTTGCGGATGATGTTCCGCACCGTGGCATCCAGGTCTGTGCCGGCCCGGTAGTCGGCGGGGAAGATGAAATCCACCCGCCCCTTGGCCAGCAGGTCCTCCACACCGGCCCGGTTGGTGGCCTGGTACACGGCGATGGCCTGGCCGCCGTAGGCCCGCATCATCTTCATGCACGGCACGTCGGACAGGCCGTCGCCCACGTAGATCATGTTGGTGAAGGGGATGCGCTTGCTGTCGTCGGGCATGGAGTCGTTCAGCGTCTTGTCGTCGGCCACGTCCAGCACGCCCTTGTTGATGCGGTAGACGAATTGGGTCTTGTTGGTGAAGTTGACATCCAGCTTGGGCCAGCAGGCCTCGCCGCCGCCGTAGTAGAATTCGCAGGCGTAGATCTGCTTGAACTCGTGGGCGATGCCGCTGCCCTCGATGATCTCCTTCAGGCCGGAGGACAGCACGTAGTGCTCCACCTCCACACCCAGGGACGCGCCGAAGTCGTTGATGCGGCCGAACCACTCCCGCACGCCGGGGAACAGCTCCATGCTGTGACCGCAGCGCACCAGGAAGTCCCGTGTCAGGGGGAGGCCCTGGGTGCGGCACTCAGCGATCATGGTATACATATAGGCCAGCAGACCGTCCATGCGGTTCTCCCGCCCGAAGGTGTTGGCCTTGCGCCAGAACTCCTCGGGCGTATAGCCCAGCGCGGGGATGAAGGCGTAATCCTCCATGTCGGTGGTGCAGAGGGTCTTGTCGAAGTCGTACAGCAGGGCGATGATGGGCTTGCTCATATCGTTCTCCTCCGGTGAAAAAAGGCGGCCCAGGCCGCCTTTTTGTCGTCTTATTTCTTGTCGCCGTAGTTGCGGCCGAATTTCAGCTCGTCCAGGCTCAGCTTGAAGTCGCTGGGGATGGCGCTCTCGATGGGCGGCAGCTTGATGGTGGGCTCGTCGGTGACGGCGGGCTTGGCCTCCTCAGGCTGGGGATCGGTGTAGCGGCTGAGAATGTCCTGCTCGATGGCGCTGATCACGTCGTCATTGGGCTTCTCCTCGGCGGCAGCGGGCTGCTCCGGTGCGGCTGCGGCCAGCTCCAGCTCCGGCAGGGACTGCAGGAAGTCCGTCTGCGCCTGGCACAGCGCCTGGCTGCGGCGGATGAACTCCGCCGTCTTCTGCTGGGCCATGGCCAGCTTCTGCTCCGCACCCTGACGCTCCGCGTCCAGACGGTGGATCTCATTCTGGGCCTCGGTGCGGGCGTCGGCCAGGAGCTGCTCCTTCTCGGCCTGCGCCTCCTGCACCAGCTTGGAGGCCATCTTTTGGGCCGTCAGCAGCGCCTGACGCATGGCCTCCTCCGTGGAGCGGTACTCCTCCACCTTCTCTGCCAGCACCTTCAGCTTAGCCTTCAGAGTCATGTTCTCCTTAAACAGAGCGGTGTAATCCTCGGTCAGCGCATCCAGGAACTCGTCCACGGATGTCATGCTGTAGCCGCCGCTGCCAAAGGACGCTTTGGGGAATACTTTTTCGGAAACTTCCTGGGGTGTAAACATGATGATCCCTCCGTCTTTCTTCTATCTCAATGCGTATCGCTCACAGATACAGGCCGCTGTTCTCCAGCTCGTCGATCAGGTCGCCCATAATGTCCACGGAGTAGGGCGTGATGATGTACGTGTTGGCGGCCACCTTTTTGATCTTGCCCTCGCCGGCATAGGCCACGCCGGACAGGAAGTCGATGAGCCGGCGCGCCACGTCCTTGTTGGTAGACTCCAGGTTCAGCACCACGGTGCGCTTCTCCTTCAGATGGTCGGCGATCTCGGAGGCGTTCTCAAAGCGCTCCGGCTTCACCAGCACCACCTTCAGCTGGGTGGTGGCGTGGATGTTCACCACCTTGTTGCGGCGATCCTCGCTGCGCCGTTCGTCGGACCGGCGCTCCTCGCTGCGGCGCTCCTGACGGTCGTCGAACAGGGAGCGGGTGTCGCTTTTCGGCTCTTCAAAATCGTCCTCGTAATCGTAATCCTCATCGTCGTAAGGATGAATGATCTTTTTCAACTCGTCCATGAAGCCCATCAGCAGTACCTCCCGCGTTTATTTTGTATAGTTCCGTGCGCCGAAAATGGCCGTACCCATCCGCACCATGTTGCTGCCGCAGCGGATGGCGTCGGCAAAATCGCCGCTCATACCCATAGAGATATATTCCCATTCATTATCGTACATTTTCGTGTTTATGTCAACATATAGTGCGTGTACTTTTTGGAAATATACCATATTTTCCTCCCGGGAGGCGTCGGCGGGGGGAATGGTCATCAAGCCGCGGACGCGGACGTGGGGCAGCGTTTTGGCCAGCGCGGCGGCGTCGGCCAAAGCCTCCGGCGCAAAGCCGCTCTTGGCCTCCTCTCCGCCGATGTTCACCTCCAGCAGGATGTCCTGCACGATGCCCAGCTTCTCCGCCTGTCTGTCGATCTCCCGCAGCAGCTCCTCTGAGCCCACGGACTGAATCAGGGCCGCCTTGCCCACCACCTGCTTCACCTTGTTGCGCTGCAGGTGGCCGATGAAGTGCAGCGGCGCGCCGTCATAGGCGTGCTGGGCCAGCTTGGCAGTCATCTCCTGCACCCGGTTTTCCCCCAGCACGTCGATGCCGGCGGCAATGGCCTGCTGGCAGGCCGCCGCGTCGTTCATCTTGCTGGCGCCCACCAGCGTGATGTCAGCGCCGGTGCGGCCCGTTTCCCGGGCGGCCGCGTCGATCTCCCGGCGGATGCGCTCTATATTTTCCTGAATAGACATAGCTGTAAGCCTCCTTGTCTCTATATCACCGAATGACTTTCCCGTCGAACAGCTTGCCGGCGGTGGCGATGACCTCGTCCCCGGCCCGGAGCGTCCGGGTGTCGGACACCCCCTCGGCGGGCTTGACCAGGGCGTAATTCTCCCCCTGATACAGCAGCTCCACCGGGCGGAAGGACGCGTTCTCGCCATCCACGCAGTACACGCCGGTAACGCCCTCCTCACTGACCCGCAGGGCGTTGGACGGGATGCGCAGGCCCTCGTAGGTGTGCAGCACCGCGTCCGCCGCCTGATGACGCAGCAGCGTGGTCTGAGCCAGATATTTCCGGCAGGACAGCACCACGGCGGCCTGCCCGTTCTCCTCCGCCGACACGTGCTCCACCCGCATACGGATGGTCTGCTCAAAGCCCTTGGCCAGCCGTATGTTCACGCTGCCCATGGTCTTGAGGGTCTGGGCCTGCTCCAGGGGCAGGTTCACAGCGTAGTACCAGGTATCGCCGTAGATCAGCTTGCCCATGCTGCCGTGATCCGACGCGGCGCGGACGGCGGACAGCCTGGAGGGCGTCAGCCCCTCCAGCAGCTCCGGTGTCAGTACCGTCTCATAGCCGTCGCACACGGCGGAATATGTGCCGGAGGCCTTGGCGGTGACCCGCACCGCGCCGGACAGGGAGCTTTCCAGCTGGGCCAGCTCACTCTCCACGGATTTGATCTGACTCTGGATCTCCTCCTGACTGGTGTAGGCATGGTCACGCTTCAGCACGGCGGCCTTCAGCGCCGCCAGAGCGCTGTCGGCGGCGGCATAGTCCCCGGCGGACAGCGTCTGCCGCAGGGTCAGGATGTCGCCGGTGATGGACGTGTCCAGCTTCAGCGCCGCGTCCGGGTCCAAATAAGAGGTCAGGGCAAATTCCAGCTGCTGGAGCTGCAGCTTCAGCGTCTCGATGCGGCTGACGGTCTGCAAAGCACTGGCCTCGGCGTAGACGGTGGCCACTGTCTGCCCCGCGCCTACCTTCTGCCCCTCCTCCAGCGCGTGGCTTACCGTGCCGCTTTGGGCGGGCAGCGTCTCCTCGTCCCGCACCAGCCAGCCGTCCAGGGACACCACGTCCTCTGCCTGGCTCTCGTAGACCAGGGTGGTGGTCAGCGGGTCGGAGAAGTAGTTGTAGACCTGTATGGCGAAGTACAGCAGCACCGCCGCCAACACCACGATGGGCAGCACCCGCAGTCCCTGTGACGTGGCCTTTATGTTGTTTTTCTGTTCGGGGTCATGTTTCATGGGTGATTTCCTTTGTAGGGGCGGGAGGGCTTACTCCTCCCGCAGCTCGATGCTCCGCAGGGGCGCGATGGTGGAAATGGCGTGCTTGTAGATGACCTGCTGCTTCCCCTCCGACTCCAGCACCACCACGAAGCAGTCAAAGCCTGTGATGACGCCGCGAAGCTGGAAGCCGTTCACCAGAAACAGGGTGACGGGTATGTTCTCCTTGCGCGCCCGGGTGAGAAAGATCTCCTGAAGATTGTTTGTCTTTTGCATGGTCGTCCGCTCCTTTTATGTCTGTGTGCGGACGTGGGGCTCGTCCTCCGTCCGCCGCACTCAGCATACGCCGGAGGACGTGAGGAATGTTGTCGCATTTTGGAGGCCGGAGGGAAAATCCGGCACTTTATCCCATAATACCCAATGGATGGCTTCGTTGCGGCGCAGCCAGGTGAGCTGACGCTTGGCGTACTGCCGGGAGCGGAGCTTGACCTCCTCCACGGCGTCGGCCTCGGTCATACGCCCGTCGGCCACCGCCAGGAACTGCTTGTAGCCGATGGCCTGCCAGGCGGTGGCGGTGCGGGGCAGCCCGCTTCGCAGCAGCGATCGCACCTCGTCCAGCAATCCCTGGGCCACCATGTCGTCCACCCGGCGGTCAATGCGGTCGCGGAGGTTCTGCCGGTCCTTGAAGTTCAGCCCGACGAACAGCCCCTCGTACCGGGGCGGCTGCTCCCGGGTACGGCGGTCGTGCTGGGTGATGGTCTCCCCTGTCTCCTGATAGACCTCCAGCGCCCGCAGGATGCGCTTCTCGTCCCGCAGGTGCAGCCGTGCGGCGCTGTCCGGGTCGATGCGCCGCAGCTCCTTCAGCAGCGCCTCCGCACCCTCGCGGCGCAGCCGCTCCTGTAATTGGCGGCGCAGGGGCGTGTCCTGGCTGCCGGCGGCGAAGTCGATGCCCTGCAGCAGCGCGTCCAGGTACAGTCCCGTGCCGCCTACCAGGATGGGCCGCCTGCCCCGGCGCAGGATGTCCTGCACGCACGCGTCCGCGGCCTGGGTGAACCGGGCCACGGACCAGTTCTCCGCCGGGTCGGCCACGCCGATCATGTGGTGGGGCACGCCCTCCATCTCCTCCGCTGTGGGTGCGGCCGTGCCAACGGCCATGCCCCGGTAGATCTGCATGGAGTCCACGGACACCACCTCACCGTCAAAGCGCTGTGCCAGCGCCACGCCCATTTTCGTCTTGCCGGTGGCCGTCGGGCCAACGACGCAGATGACTTTTTCCGTGACGGCCACCTCCTTCGGATCGTTTACGCCCGCTTGAACATCTTCTCCAGCTCGTAGCGGGTCAGCTTCGCCGCCACCGGGCGGCCATGGGGACAATAGCGTATCTCGCCGCTCTGCACGCGGCGCACCAGCGCCGCCAGCTCTGTTACGTCGCTGGTCATGCCCGCCTTGATAGCGCTCTTGCAGGCGATGGTGTGCAGCAGCTCGTCTCGGAGCGTCTCCGGGTCGGCCCGCTGCAAAAGCAGCTTCTGTGCCATCTCCTCCAGCGTGCTGGCGGCCTCCGCCGCCGGCACGTCGTCGGGCAGCGCCCGCACCAGCACCGTACCGTCGCCGAAGTCCTCGCACCGGAAGCCGCAGCGCTCCAGCAGCGGCAGGTTCTCCAGTACGGCGCTGTACTCCTCCCCGCTGAGCGTCACAGCGGCGGGTGTCAGCAGCTGCTGCTCCATGGGCGGCACGGGGCTGGCCTTCAGCGCGTCGAACCGGACGCGCTCGTGGGCGGCGTGCTTGTCGATGAGCCACACCGCGCCGTCGCCGTCCTCGCAGATGATGTACGTCTTCAGCACCTCCCCGGCGATGCGCCAGGGCGCTTCCTCCCGCACCGGCACGTCCGGCATCTCGATGACCTGCTGCTCCGGCTCAGGCTCGGGAGCAGCCGCAGCCGCGGGCGGCGTGATGTGATACACCGTGCCGGGCCGTGCCGTCGGCGCGGTGAAGGGCTTGCCCGGCTCAGGGGCAACGTCCCGCACCTCCAGCACCGGCGCAGCCGGTGCGGGCGCAGGGACAGGCGTATACGTCCGCACCGGGGCAGAGCCGATGGCCCGCCCTGCCGGGAGCTCCACGGCGTTCTTCGGCGCAGGTGCATCGGGCCGTGCGCGGAACTCGGCGGCGGTCATAGCCTGGAAGAAGGGCTTCTCCGCCGGCTTGGGCGGCCTGCCCTCCTCATCCAGCGCGGAGGTGACGGTGTGGTACACCGCGTCGAACACCGTCTTGTCCGACACGAACTTCACCACCGTCTTGGCCGGGTGTACGTTCACGTCCACCGCGTCCGCCGGCAGGGTGATGTGCAGCACGCAGCCGGGGAACTTGCCCTTCAGCAGCCGGTTGCGGTAGCCCTCCTCCACGGCGGCGGTCAGAAGCTGGCTCTTCACCAGCCGCCCGTTGACAAAGAACAGCTGCCGTGCCCGCGTGCCGTGGCCCGCCAGCGGCTTGGTCACGAAGCCGCTGACGCGCACATCGCCGTTGCTGCCGGACACCGGCAGCAGGGACAGGGCGAACTCCCGGCCCAGCGCGGCGTACACGGCGGGCAGCAGCTCGCCGTTTCCCGGCGTGTGCAGTACCTCCTGCCCGTCCCGCAGCAGCTTGAAGGACACGTCCGGGTGGCTCAGCGCCAGCTGTGTCACCACGGCGGAGGCCGCCGCGCCCTCGGCGCTGTCCTTTTTCATGAATTTCATCCGGGCGGGCGTGTTGTAAAACAGGTCGCGGACGCAGACGGTGGTGCCCACCGGGCAGCCCGCCGCCGTCACCTCACCGGGCACGCCGCCCTCCAGATGCAGCATCGCCCCGGCGTCGGAGGACGGCTCGCGGGAGAACACGTCCAGCCGCGACACGGCGGAGATGGCGGCCAACGCCTCACCCCGGAAGCCCAGGGTGTGGATGGCGGCCAGGTCGGAGGCGGTGCGCAGCTTGCTGGTGGCGTGGCGCAGGAACGCGGTGGGCAGCTGGTCCGCCGCCATGCCGCAGCCATTGTCGGTGACACGCAGGTAGGTCAGTCCGCCCTTTTCCAGCTCCACGGACACGGCGGACGCACCGGCGTCCAGCGCGTTCTCCAGCAGCTCCTTGCACACGCTGGCGGGGCGCTCCACCACCTCGCCGGCGGCGATGAGGTCGGCGATATGGGCGGGCAGTTGTTGGATCTGGGGCATAAAAGCGCCTCCCTCTTTCAGTCAGTCTATGAATGTGCGTTTCGCAGCCACGGAAAACTATCCCAGCCTGCTCTTCAGCTCGTACAGCAGATTCAGCGCCTCCAGCGGGCTGAGCGCGTCCACCTGGGTGCGTCGTATCACGGCGGCCACGTCGGCCTCCGCCATATCGGCCAGGGACACCTGCTCGTCAGGGTCGGCCGGGGCGGCGGGACGGCCCGCCTCGCTCTCCAGCTCCCGGAGGATCTCCCGCGCCCGGGCCAGCACACTGTCCGGCAGTCCGGCCAGCTTGGCCACCTCGATGCCGTAGCTGCGGTCCGCGCCGCCGGGCACGATCTTCCGCAGGAAGATGATGTCCTCGCCCCGGGCGTGGACGGCGATGTTGTAGTTGCGGACGGTGGGCAGCGTCTGCTCCAGCGCCGTCAGCTCGTGGTAATGGGTGGCGAACAGCGTCTTGGCCTTCAGCCTTTGGGCGCAGTATTCCAGCACCGCCCGGGCAATGGACATCCCGTCGAAGGTGGACGTGCCCCGGCCTATCTCGTCCAGAATGAGCAAGCTGTTCTTCGTGGCGCAGCGCAGCAGCTCCGACACCTCCGTCATCTCCACCATGAACGTGGACTGTCCGGCGGACAGGTCGTCACTGGCGCCGATGCGGGTAAAGATACGATCCACCACGCCGATGTGGGCGCTCTGCGCCGGGACGAATGAGCCGATCTGCGCCATGAGCACGATCAGCGCCACCTGCCGCATATACGTGGACTTACCGGCCATGTTCGGGCCGGTGATGATGCTCACCCGGTCGTCCTTCGCACCCATGTGGGTGTCGTTGGGGACGAAGAATGCGTCGCCCCGCATTTTCTCCACCACAGGGTGGCGGCCGTCATGAATTTGGATCACGCCGCTCTCGTCCACGGTGGGGCGGCAGTAGTTGTGCTGGGCCGCCGTCTCCGCCAGGGCGCACAGCGTGTCCAGCTGGGCGATGAGGGACGCCGCCAGCTGCACCCGCGCCACCTGGGCGGCGATGTGGGTGCGCAAAGCGGTGAACAGGTCGTATTCCAGCGCCGCGTCCCGGTCAGAGGCGGTGAGCACCTCGTGTTCCAGGTCTTTCAGCTCCTGGGTGATGAACCGCTCGCCGTTCACCAGCGTCTGCTTGCGGATATAGTCCTCCGGCACTTGGTCGCGGAAGGAGTTGGACACCTCGATGTAGTAGCCGAACACCTTGTTGTACCCCACCCGCAGCGTGCGGATGCCGGTCTTTTCCTTTTCACGGGCCTCCAGCTCGGCGATGAAGCCCTTGCCGCCGGACAGGATGCCCCGCAGGCGGTCCACCTCCGGGTGGAAGCCCCCGCGGATCATGCCGCCCTCCCGCACGGAGAACGGCGGCTCGTCCACCAGTGTCCGGGCGATCTGCCCGGACAGGTCGTCCAGCGTCTCCAGCTTGTCGTTCAGCGCCGCCAGCGGGCCGGTGGTAAACGCGGCCAGCTGCGCCTTCACCGCCGGCAGCTGCTCCATAGAGCTGCGCAGGGACACCAGCTCCCGCCCTCCGGCCGTGCCGAAGGAGATGCGGCTCATGAGCCGCTCCATGTCGCCGATGCCGCCGAGGGCCAGCCGCAGCTCCTGCCGGGCCATGTCGTTGTCCACCAGCGATGCCACGGCGTCCAGCCGCCGGTCAATGGCCACCGGGTTCAGCAGCGGCTGCTGCAGCCACGAGCGCAGGTTGCGCGCGCCCATGGGCGTCTTGGTCTTGTCCAGCACCCACAGCAGACTGCCCCGCTTCTCCTTGGTGCGCAGTGTCTCCGTCAGCTCCAGGTTGCGCCGGGCGGTCACGTCCAGCTCCATATACGCGCCGGTGCGGTAGCACTCCAGCTCGTCCAGATGGGTCAGATCGGTTTTCTGTGTCTCATATAGATAGCTCAGCAGCCCGCCCAGCGCCAGCAGCGCCGCCGGATCATTCCGGGGCAGGCGGGCCAGCGCGTCGTCGCCAAACTGGGCGCGTACCTGCTTCTCGGCGGCGTTGGGGTTGAACCGGGCGGCGGCCAGCCGCTCCCGGTGGCAGGGGAACCGCTCCGTCAGAGCGGTGGTCAGGTCGGGGTCGTCAAAGGCCGCGTCGTTGAGCACCGTCTCCGCGGGGGAAAAGCGCCCCAGCTCGTTCACCAGTCCCCGCACCCGGTCTGCGCCGGTGAAATACGTCACCTGCGCCCGGCCGGTGGAGATGTCGCAGGCCGCCAGCCCCGCGCCGGTGTCGCTGAGGTACACGCCGCACAGATAGTTGCTGCGCCCCGCGTCCAAACAGGCATCGTCCAGCACCGTGCCGGGGGTGACGGTGCGGATCACGTCCCGCTTCACCAGCCCCTTGGCCGCGGCGGGGTCCTCCGTCTGCTCGCAGATGGACACCTTGTAGCCCTTGGCGATGAGCCGGGCGATATAGCCGTCGGCGGAGTGGTACGGCACGCCGCACATGGGGATGCGCTCCTCGTCGGACTTGGACTTGTCCTTGTCCCGGGTGGTCAGGGCCAGATCCAGCTCCTTGGAGGCGGTGCGGGCGTCAGGGCCGAACATCTCGTAGAAATCGCCCAAGCGGAAGAACAGCAGGGAATCCGGGTTCTGCTGCTTGATGTCCATATATTGGCGCATCATGGGGGTCAGCTCGGCCATAAACGTCCTCCTTTATACCAGCTCGCCGAACAGCGCCCAGGTGTTGCTGTCGGTGATCTTCACGTCGTGATATGTGCCGACGGCGGACTTGTCCCCCACCAGGTGGACCAGCCGCCCTCCGGCGGTGCGGGCCGTCAGCGGCCAGCGGGCGTCGTCGCCCTCGCCGTCCACCAAACAGCGCAGGGTGCGGCCCACATAGGCCGCGTGCAGCTCCTCGGAGATGCGGTTCTGCGTGTCGCACAGCCGGTCGAACCACTTCTGCTTCTCCTCCCGGGACACGGGATCGTCCATCCTCGCCGCCGGTGTGCCCGGCCGGGGAGAGAAAATGAACGTGAACAGCGCGTCGAACCGCACCTGCTCCACCAAAGCCACGGTTTCCATGGCCTCCGCCTCCGTCTCGCCGGGGAAGCCGATGATCACGTCGCTGGTCAGCACCAGCTCCGGCATGACCTTCCGGGCGTAGGTAATGAGCTCCAGATACTTGGCCTTGTCATAGGGCCGGTTCATGGCCCGCAGCACCCGGTCGCAGCCGGACTGCACCGGCAGGTGCAGCTGCTTGGCCACATGGCGGCTCCGGGCCATGGCATCAAACAGCTTGTGGGTGGCGTCCTTGGGCTGGGAGGACATGAAGCGGATGAGATAGTCACCGTCGATGGCGTCCAGCGCCGTCAGCAGGTCGGCGAAATCGTAGGGCGTGTCCAGATCCTTGCCGTAGGAGTTCACGTTCTGCCCCAGCAGCGTGATCTCCTTGAAGCCGTCGGCCACCAGCTGGCGGACCTCAGCGATGATCTGCTCCGGGTCGCGGCTGCGCTCCCGGCCGCGGACGTAAGGGACGATGCAGTAGGAGCAGAAGTTATTGCACCCGTACATGATGGACACCCACGCCCGGGTGCGGCCCTCCCGCACCACCGGCATCCCCTCAGCAATAGCGCCGTGCTCGTCCGCCACGGAGAATACACGCCGCCGCTGGGTGTAGACGTTATAAAGAAGTTCCGGGAACTTCCACAGCGCCTGGGGGCCGAATACCAGATCCACGTGGCGGTAGGACTGCCGGACCTTTTCGGCCACCTCCGGGCGCTGGGCCATGCAGCCGCACAGGCAGATGACCTGCTCCGGGTCGGCCTTCTTCGTATGGGTCAGCGCGCCCAGCGTGCCGTAGACCCGCTTTTCCGCGTGGTCGCGGATGGCGCAGGTGTTCAGCACCACCACCGCCGCCCGGGCGGGGTCATCGGTAAAGCCGAAGCCCATGGCCTCCAGCATCCCCATGATGTGCTGGCTGTCGGCCACATTTTGTTGGCAGCCGAAGGTGTCCACCATCGCCAGCGGCGGCACGGCGCGGCCCTCATGCAGCACCCGTATTTTCTGTTCAAACTCCCGCTGCCGCTCCAGCTGCTCCTGCGGGATCAAAACCTCTTTTCTGTCCAAGGGAGACCTCCTCGCCCCGCGGACGCGGAGCGTATGTTTTAATGAGGTATTATACCATATTTATACCGGCAATACAAGAAATCGACAGAGAAAAATTGCCCGAGAAAATGGGGCGTACGCTATACGCACGCCCCGTTTTTATCCATTTATCGGCTCAGCTTGAAGTAGTCGCCGGAAGCGGCCAGATTGCTCATCTCCGTCAGCACCAGAATGTCCGTGGACTCGTCGGCCAGGGACTGCATGCTGTCCCGGTAATACCGCAGGTCGATCATAGTGATGGTCTCGTAATCCCCGGTGAGGAACGGCACAAAGGTGTTGGCGAAGGAGTCCTTCACCAGCAGCAGATGGTTGCCGTTTTCCACGCCGGTGGTGATGACGGTCTTGCCGTAGTTGCCGCCGAGGAACAGCTCGTACTTGTCCTTCCGCTCCAGGGCGGACAGGTCGTACAGCGTACCGCCCTCGCCGTCGCACACCACGCTGTCCACGGCGAGCTCCGACGCGTAGTACACGCTGTCGTACACGCTGTCCGGCAGCAGTACCTTGGAGTACAGCGTGCCGCGGAAGCGGTCGCTGGCCAGCGTCAGGTCGTAATGGCGGACCGCGTGGCCGGTGGCCGCGGCCCACTGCTCATACACCGCCTGTGCGCCCATGGTGGTCCAGTGGTGGTCTGTGTGGTAGTAGGGATCGTCCACCGCCGAGAGCGTTTGGCGGCTGTCCAGCAGCGCACCGCCCAGCGTGTCGGACAGCACGGTGAAGGCACGGTCCTCGTTGTAGAAGGGTGCATTTTCCGGCAGCTTGCCGGAGAGCACACTGCCGGGGTTGGGGACGATCAGTGCCGTGCAGGCCTTGTCGCCGTTGGCATCGAAGAAGTCCCGGATATACCCGGCATTCTTCGCAAGGCTCGCCCAGTCGAAGCTGTCGTCTGTGACCCTGGCGAAGTAGCGTCCGTCAGCGCCCAAATAGGTGTTGCTGATGTCCTCCTTGCCCTCCGCCCGCTGCAGGAGGGAGCGTGCGGCCGTCCACACATCCCGGAGGATGATCTGGTCGCTGGTGTAGTTCTCCGTATCGGTCATGAATTTACCGGACATCACGTTGTCCCACGTCAGCCTGGGCGTCAGCTGGAGGTAGCGGTTTTCGTTCTCAGAGAACGCCCGATCGGGGGTCAAGAAAAAGCTGCCTGCGGACAGGGCCAGAATAATGGCGGAAATGGCGATCAGCGGCGCAAGGCCGGTTCTTTTTTTCATAACGCCGCCTCCTTAAAAACGGAAATACAGGAACGGATTGTAGCTGTCGCCCACCAAGAAGGCGATGGACACCAGCAGGACGATGACCGCCCACACCGTCCGCAGCCCGTCGGACAGGGCCGGGGACAGGGTCTGCTCCCGTTTTTCCCACAGCCGCTTGGGCAGGCTGGTGCAGCCCACCACGGCCAGCACCAGCAGCAGCCAGTCGCACCGCAGCAGATAGGCGGAGGTGGTGTCCCACAGCGGGCCGGAGAACAGGCGGCTCAGGTATGCGCCCAGCTGGGCAAAGTCGGTGATGGCGAACAGCACCCAGCCCAGCACGAAGCACAGGCAGGTGTAGATGTGGCCCACGAACCGGGGCGCTCTGTCCAGCCAGCGCAGCAGGAACGCCTTTTCCAAAATCAGCAGCACGGCGTAATACACGCCCCACAGCACGAAGTTCCAGCTCGCCCCATGCCACAGCCCGGTGAGAAACCACACGATGGTGATGTTCAGCAGCTGGCGGGCCAGCCCCTTACGGTTGCCGCCCAGCGGGATATAGACGTACTCCCGAAACCAGGTGGACAGGCTGATGTGCCAGCGCCGCCAGAACTCGGTGACGGTGCGGGACTCGTAGGGGTAGTTGAAGTTCTCTAAAAAGTGGAAGCCGAAGAAATGGCCCAATCCGATGGCCATGTCGGAATAGCCGGAGAAGTCGAAATAGATCTGGAACGTGAACGCCAGCGCACCCAGCCACGCCGTGGTGACGGAGGGGGCGGACATGGCGGAGATGTCCTCCCATATCGCACCCATCTGATTGGCCAGCAGCACCTTCTTGCCCAGGCCGATGACGAACCGCTGCAGGCCCTCGCTGGCCAAAGGGATCGTCTCCCGCCGGTGCTCCAGGTCGTAGGCCACCGTCTTGTACTGCACGATCGGCCCGGCGATGAGCTGGGGGAACAGCGTCACATACGCGCCGAAGTCGATGATGTTCCGCTGGGGCGGCACGAGACCGCGGTACACGTCGATGGTGTAGCTCATGGTCTGGAACGTATAGAAGGAGATGCCGATGGGCAGCAGCAGCCCCAGGGCGGGGATGGCCGTGCCCAGCAGTCCGTTCAGGTTGTCGATGGCGAAGTCCGTGTACTTGAAGAAGCCCAGAATGGCCAGGTTGCCCACCACGGACACGATCAGCATCGCCTTCGCGCCGCTCTCCCGGCCCTTGGCCCGGAAATGGCCGATGGCCAGACCGTTGCAGTAGTCAAACACGGTGGAGAACAGCATGATGGAGATATACTTCGGCTCGCCCCAGCCGTAGAACAGCAGGCTGAACACCAGCAGCAGCGCGTTGCGCAGCCTCCGGGGGCAGATATAGTACAGAATGGCGGCCAGCGGCAGGAATGCCAGCAGGAACGTGGTGCTGCTAAAGACCATGTGGGGGGTTCTCCTTTGTGGATGATTTCAGAAGAGCTTCATCAGTTTGCCGAAAAACGTTTCACTTGTAAACGGCAGTTCTTTTGCGCAGGGGGAGCTCGAGGGGGCGAAGCCCGCCTCGAATGGGATCAAATGTCGCGCAAAGCCTTGCTTTGCAAGGCGTGCGTGGAGCGAGGCGACTATTTTCGTGCCGCAGGGCGGCACAAAAATAACGACATTATTTCAGGCTGTTGAAAAAGCCTTTGGCTTTTTCAACAGCCTGAAGAGGGCAAGCCCGCCCTGTCAGGGGTGTTGTTTACTTCACGCCGTTCAGCTTGCCGATCTGATAGCTGCCGCGGATAGCGGACAGGTTGTTCACAAACAGCACGTCGCTGGCGCCCTTGCTCCGGGCCAGCGCGGTGATGCTGCCGGTGTAGTAGCGGTAGTCGACGACGTACACCGTCTGGTAGTGGTCCACCAGGAACGGCACGAAGGCGTTGCCGAAGGACTCCTTCACCACGATGCAGGCCGAACCGTCGGTCAGGTCCGGGTTTTCAATGACGGTGTAGGGGTTGTCGCCCATGATAAACGTGCCGTATTTCAGGCTGGCCGCGGCGGTGGACTCGTCGAAGATGACCTTGCCGCCGGTGAGGCTGCTGTTCTCGTTGCTGCCGTACTCCATGTGGGCGTCGGCGCTGAGGGGATGGTAGGCGTTCACCGTGTCCGGCGTGGCGGACATGGCATCGGGCTTGCCGGCGTCGTTATAGAACGAGCCCAGGAAGCCGGGATACTGGCTGATCTCGTACTCGCTCAGCTCATGGGGGGTGATGCCCTTGGCGGCGCAGAACTGGACGTAGGCGTAGTACGCGCCCAAAGCCGTCCAGTGATGGTCGGTGCGGAAGTAGATGTACTCATTCCGGTGGGCCATCAGCGTGTCGTGAAGGGGTACTGCTTTTACATTGTTCCCCATTCCCGTCAAAATATCCTTCTCGGCCTGGGCCTGGTCGCTGCCGGGAATGTCGCTGTACAGGCTGTCGGGCAGGGTGATGCCGCTGGACAGAGGGATGGCCATCACGTACACTGTGGCTGTGCCGCCGAGGTCGTCGGCCACGCCGTTGACGATCTGCTGGTACTTCTCCGCCAGGCTGCCCACGTAGTTATACATCTCGTAGCCGGTGTTGCCCACCACATACACGCCGCCGGACTGGTAGGGCGTGTCGCTGGTGGTGATCGTCCCGGAGGCGGGCCGGGTGGGGTCATCCAGCTGGCTGCCGTCGGGCTTGGTGACTGTGTCCGGCGTGCTGGTGTCGTCCGGCAGGGTGTTGCCGTTGTCCGGGTCTGCCGGCACGTCCGGCGTATCGCTGCCGGTATCGTCCGGCTCGGCGGGCTGGATCACATCTGTGCCGGGCGCATCGTCCGGCTTGGCCTTGGCCTTTTCAAATATGCTGGTGAAGATGGCCAGCACGGCCACCACCAGCGCCACGGCGGCGATCAGAAGCAGCAGCGCCGCACCGCCGCTGTGACGCCGGGGATACCCGTCCCGGCTCATGCCGTGTACTCCTTGATGACGGCGCTGGCGGTGCTGGTGTCGGAGGTGACGCACAGGACCACGCACGTGCCGTAGGTCTCAAAGATCGCGCCGTCCAGCCGGGCCACCTCATCGGGCTGGTAGCGGCCTGCCTCCTGCTTCTGGGTATCCAGATAGGACTGGATGGACACCTTCACCGCGGCGGCGTCGGTCTTGTCGTAGCACTGGACCACGAAGATCTCCTCGGAGGTAGCGCCGGCGGACATATACGCGCCCACCTCGCACTTCGCCGGCAGCTCGATGTAGAAGCCCAGGTCGTCGGAGGTGACGGCCTTCATCTCGCTGTCGAACTGTACCCGCTGGGCCAGGGCGTCAGCCAATCCGGCGGCGTCCACGGTGGCGGAAGTCTTGCTGCCGCAGGCGGCCAGGGTGAAAACGGCCATCACCGCCAGCAGCAGAGAAATAATACGTTTCATAGATGCTTTCCTCACTTTGCCTCAATAGTTGCCATCACATAGGGATGTGCTGGCAATATAACATTATAGTACAAACCCCCGGAAAGTAAAAGGGGGTAAATGCAAACGGCCCGTTAATTTTTACCGGGCTGTCCTCTGCTGTCCGTATAGACGGAAGAAAGAAGGAAAAAGTTCCGCGGAAAAAACGGCATCGCCGCAGGCGATGCCGTTTTTTATCAGAAGTCTACCGTGCCGTCCCGCACCCGCAGGTCGTAGGGCTCGAATACCACCTTGCGGTAACCGTCCAAGTCTATCTTCACACCAGTCCAGTCACTGTGTATCTCGCCGTTCTGCTTGATGAGGATGTCGTACAGAATGTCGTAGGTCACGCCGTCGTCGCCCTTCTCCACGATGGTGGAGTAGGGCAGCGTCTTGTGGTACGTCATGTGCAGGCCCTTGTACTCGAAGTGGAAGCCGTTGCGCATCCGGCAGCCGTCCAGCCCCTTGTAGGTGAACAGCCGCTTCAGATCCTGCAGGATCTTGTCGTTGTCCTCCTCGTACAGGTTCTCCGGCGTGGTCTCCGTGTAGTCGTAGCGGAACTGGATGGGGATGCGGTAGGGCAGGAAGCGCTCCACGTAGTCCACCAGCTTTGCCGCCGGATAGTTCTTATACAGCACGCAGTTGATCCGGGTGGGACAGGCGATCTTTCCCAGCACCTCGTCGGGGCTCTCCTCCACGTAGTGCTGCAGGTGGCGGGAGATATTCATGCAGGTGATCTTGCCTTTGTTCCGCTCCGTAAAGGCCAGCATCTCCTCGAAGGGCGTGTGGGCCTGGGCGGGGAACGTAGTGTTGATATAGATCTTGTGGGTGGCAGGGATGGCGTCCAGCATCCTCTGCAGGGCGTTCAGATCCGCCAGCGGCTCGCCGCCGGTGAACACGAAATCGCACCGGGGCGTGATGCCGTCCATGATGCGGATGCTCTCCAAAATCTTCTCCAGGCTGAACCCGGAGCAGTCTGCGTATTCTTTTTTGTTGATGCAGAAGGGGCAGTGGTTCTGACAGTCGTAGGGGACGAATACCGTCACAGTAGCGCCGCCCTCCCGCGTTTTATAGGGATGAGTCATGTTGTTGGCAACCTCTCATGTAAATGTACGCAGAACATTGTATATCAAAATGCCCGGGAAAGCAAGGAAAACCTGCCCCTCTTCCCTGTCAATTTATCTGTTTGGCACAAAAAGCGGGGGACGCAGCATCCGCCGCGTCCCCCGGAGACTGTCGAAAAAGCCTGTCATTGCGAGCCAGTCCGCAGACTGGCGTGGCAATCTATTTCTAAAATGCACAACTTATGCGTTTTCATGCAAATTTGCGGTTAAAAGATTACGGATTCCCACGTCGCTTCGCTCCTCGGAATGACAGGATAGGTTTATCGACACGCTGGGGGGACGCAGCATCCGCCGCGTCCCCCCGGAGTATATTTTTGCGTCGCTGCTTCGGCTTACAGCTGGTCCAGCGCCTGCTTCAGGTCGGCGATGATGTCCTCGCTGTTCT